>Ga0067045_1030948_pt1 | contig 13618 bp, 11 predicted proteins | sample TerdegcTABiofilm_FD_59184 | JGI IMG/M metagenome (GOLD analysis project Ga0067045, IMG submission 59184) | Combined Assembly of (Gp0054472, Gp0054536) Wastewater bioreactor microbial communities from Singapore -Terephthalate degrading...
GCTCGTGCCCGCCGTTTCAAGGATGTGCAACCTGCTTGGACACCGAGAAATCATGCGGTGAGGGTGCCATGATCGACAAGGTATTCGGCAAGCGTTTTGCCGTCGTCGGCCGCGTTTGGATCGTTCTCGCTGTCGGCTTTTTGCCCCACCTCTTCGCCCGGGAGGTGATGGCGGCGGAAGACATGACGAGAAATAGCGATCTCAACGTGCAATGCGGAGACGAGTTTTGCTCGATCACGTGGAACGGCAGGACGCTCATGCGTTACCGCAAGGCGGTGGGCGTGCCCAAGGCTTATGTGGCTGAGCTTGCTCCCCCTTCCGGCCGTAATGTGCTGCGGGACTCGCCCGCGGATCACAAACATCACCACGGCCTGATGTTCGCCGTCGGCGTGGACGGCGTGGACTATTGGGCGGAGTTCGACGATTCGGGGCGACAGGTCGAGGCCGGCGATTTCCAGGCATCGGCCGCCGCGGACGCCGACGCCGCCACGGCGACATTGGCGCATACGCTGAACTGGGTGACGCCGGATGGCAGGCAACAGCTCATCGAGCGGCGCCGTGTGCAGGTGCGGTATTCGGAGCAAATTCCGCAAGCCGTTTTGCTGTTGTGGCGTTCCGAGCTGCGCCCTGCCGCCGGCGCGGAATCCGTTCAACTTTGGGGCCGGGAGTATTTCGGTCTGGGAATTCGGTTCTTGGCGGCCTTGGACGGAGGGAATGATTTCCGCAATTCGGCCGGAGGACGCGGCGTGGAGAACACCGACAAGGCGTCGGCCGAGTGGTGCGCCTATACCGCCGAGCTTGACGGCAAGCCCGTCACGATCGCGGTGTATGACTTGCCGGGCAATCCGCGTGCGCCGGCCAAGTGGTTCACCATGACCCAAGGTTTCACGTACATCTCAGCCACTTTGGGTTTGGCGGAAGAGCCTTTGACGGTCACGGCGCAACAGGCTCCCTTGCTGTTGCAATACGGAGTCGTCGCTTTCGACGGCGCGGCAAGCGAGGCGGCAATCCAGGCCGCCCATGAGGCATTGAAAAAGATGGCGAAGGAAACCCCGTGATCATCGGCGTCTTTTTCCGGAGGGCGGCCCGGAGATCGTGCCTACCGCCCACTTGCATCAGCGCGAGCAAACCCGCATATTAGAGGAACCATCCGCGGGGTGACGGCCCAACGGTCCGTTCGGTATCACGCGGGTAAGAATTGGGAGCTTGTACCGACTGCTTCAGGGGCAGGCTTTCTCGTCTGCACAAGTCCATTCGCTTGAATGAGGCAAACGATGTCCCAGAATCCCACGAAAAAGCCGCTTCCGGAATTTCGACACTTGGATGTGTACGAAGTCGATGACGTGACGGTCGTCCACTTCAAGGATCAGAGGATTCTCGAGGACTTGGCCATCCAAGAGTTGGGCCAGGAGCTGTTCTACCTGGTCGACGTGGAGCATCGAAAGAAGTTGCTGCTCAACTTCGCCAACGTGAACTTCCTCTCCAGCGGCGCGTTGGGAAAACTCAACTCCTTGGAAAAGAAAATTCGCAACTTGGGAGGCGAGGTCAAGCTCTGTAGCATCCAGCCGACCATTTACAAGGTCTTTGAAATCACCCGATTCAACACGATCTTCGAGATATTCAAGTCCGAGGCGGACGCCCTGGCTTCCTTCTAAACATCGTCCGAGCCGAAAGTCGGCGACTCGGTTCCATCGTGATCGTCTCCAAGCTGCGGGAAGGGAAAACCGTACCGGCAAGAGTTTACAGCGCGGATCGGTTTGCTCCGACGGGTTGCGGAGCCGCCTGGGGATCGAACAGCGGGTCTTGTTGAGTCTGCGACAGGCGAATTACCAGCAGCTTTTGTTCGCGTTTTCCGCTTTGTGTGGTGGTGAGGAAGTAATCACCCAAGCTTCCCCGGCGACCCGGCAGGCAACCGACCACCAGCATATCGCCGGGGCTGATCGCCACCTCGCAAGCCAACTCTTCCAAGATTTGCCGATCGCGGCGCGACTCCAGACGCAGCACGCCTTGACCGCCGACAGGTTGCAGGTGAGGATCGCCGTGATGAATCTCAGGCACTACCCGCAAGCGGATCCGCCCGTCCTTCTCGGCCGAGCAGGTCAAAGCGAACATTCCCTGGGCTTTCTCGAGGCTGGAACCCAGCAACTTGCCCCCCTCCCGTCGGAGAAACGGCAGTTGCGCGTAAGTCTCGGAGGCGATGACTTCCACCCGGTTACCTAACCGAGTCTGGATGTGTCGCCGTACGGGCGCATCGGCTTCGGTCAGGCTTTCGGCGTCATTCCCGCCGGTCTCTTGGAAGAGCAAAGGCGATGCTTCGTCGTTCAAACGCATGAGTTCGGCCAGTTCCGGAGGGACCTGTCCGGAAACCAAGCCGACCCGAAAGCCGGCCCAACTCCAACGATCGCGGACCTCGCTAGGAAACCGCTGCTCGTCGGCCTGCCGCCAGACGGCGTCGACTCGCGCCGTGTCATTGGCCGGGATGCGGAGGAAAAAAATATCCAAGACCACGCTTTGCGGCGACATTCTCGGCGGCAAGAGCGGCGATTTGCCCTCCAGCCGCAAGGTGGTGCAGCCGCAGGCGGCGAGCCAGACCGCGGCCAGGGCGGGAGCGAGCCATCTCGGACTGAGAACGGCGGATCGAGTCACGGTGCAAAGCGTTTCAACGCTGGGCGAAATCCTGGGAACGGCGGCCGAATGATTCCGAAAACCGGTCGGCTTTAAGGCCGACGGACCGCGGACGGAAGCGGCGGACCATGACTGCACACCGCCGGCCCGACCCGGCCCATCTGCCGTGGTTTCCGAAATCGGGCGAGAAATTACCGAAGCTGCGGAACTCTGTCAACGGCTCTCGATTGCCATATCCCCATCTACTTAGGGAATTAAGGTTGCCGTACCGCGTTTGACCCGATCATCGGTGCCACGGTACGAGATTCCGATGGCGACGCCTGCCATCCGCCGGACATGGTCGGATCCACATGCCGAAATCAGCCAAAACGTGATTGACAATCTCCGCCGCCCGTCTCACCATAACCGTAGCGAAGCACACGAAACGCGAGATCCGTCACGTTACCCACGCGACGACGCCCAGACGGAATCGCCTTTTGCTCACGATTTCGGCGAGTCGGCCCCGGGTTAGGGAGAATTTGGAATGAAGGTCGCCCGTCCGTTCCGATCGCGTTGCTTCCGCTTCTGCCTAACCGTCGGATTGCTGACCGGCTTCTTCGGGCAAGGATCGGCCGAGGAATCTTCAACCGCATCCGGTGAAGCCATTCATGTAGAGACGACCATCCGCGCCGATGTTCCGCTCGAGCTATCCTTTCCGCCCCGTTCGGCACGGTTCGTTCGCGTGATCATTGAGCGGAGCGCCGGCGGACAGCCCTGCATCGATGAACTGGAAGTTTACACCGAGGGAACGCAGAATGTCGCCGCGGCGGCGCTGGGCGCGTTGGCGACGGCCTCGTCTTGTCTGCCCGGCTATGCCATCCATCAAATCTCGCACCTGAACGACGGCCTTTACGGCAATCCGCATAGCTGGATCGCGGCAGGCGATCAACAAGAGTGGGCGCAAATCGAGCTACCCGGTACGGCGGCTGTTTCCAAGGTCGTCCTGTCGCGGGATCGTGACGGCGTTTACCATGATCGTCTGCCGGTGGATTTCCGCATCGACACCTCCGTGGACGGAAACGCCTGGACCACGGCGGCGCGAGTGCATGCGCGGCCGTTGATCCCGCCGCCTCGCGACTGGCAATATTCGGGTCGCCATCCCCTCCCGAGTGTATGGACCTGGCCCAAATTGCTCGAGTATGCCTTCAACTGCGAACGGGACTCGTGGCAAGGGATGTCGACCGACGATCATCTGTCGCCGCTGCGAACGGATCGGCCGGCGGTCCCGGACTACTGGTCGCGGATCGCGCGACTGGATCCGCTGGATCGCACCCTGACGCAATATGAAGAGATGATCGCCCGGCTGGAAAGCAAGGGCGTGGACGTGGCGGAGGAACGGGCGGAATGCCAACGCCTGCACGACCGCCGCAGCGAGTGGAAAGCGACGGCCCGCCGGGACGAGGAGTCGTACAACCGGCTTTTCTACGATGCCCGATCAGCCAAACGGCGGCTGATGTTTCGCGACCCGGACTTGGCGGGGGTGCAGAACATTCTCTTCGTCAAACGCTATCCCTATTGGTCGTCGCACAATTACAGCGACGTCCTGGATTCTCAGTTTCGGCCCGGCGGCGGCATCTTCATTTTGCGTATCCCTCGCGTGAACGGTCGCTATGAACCTGAGGCGGCCGAGCTGGAAATGCTTTTCGACGCATCGAACGGAATTGCGCGAGATCCCGTGGCGGATTTCTCGGCCCGGCGGATCTTTTTCGCGTACCGTCCGGACCGCAGCCCTATCGAAGGCTGGCTCCCGTACTGGCACCTGATGTCCGTGAACGCAGACGGGAGCGACCTGCGCCGCCTAACCGACGGGCCGTACCACGATTATTACCCCTGCCCCCTTCCGGATGGCGGCTTGGCCTTCATTTCCACCAGAGTCGAAGCGCGTTTCTTGTGCTGGCGTCCCCAAGCCTTCGTTCTGTACCGCATGGACGCGGACGGAGCGAATCTCAGGCCGCTCTCGCACGCCAATTTGAGCGAATGGACGCCCTCGGTCATGCGAGACGGTCGGATTCTATGGACGCGCTCCGAGTACGTCGACAAAGGCGCCGACTTCGGCCATACGTTATGGGCGATCCGCCCCGACGGCACCCATGCGGAACTGGTGTTCGGTAATAACACGCCGAATTGCTACATCAACGGCCACGAGGTTCCGGACAGCCCCGAGATCGTTTGTACGCTGTTTTCCCACGGCGGGGACCACAACGGTCCGATCGGACTGATCCGGCGCTCTTGCTCTCCCTTCGACTCGGCGGCGGTGACCAACATCACGCCGGACGTTACGCCGCATTACAACATGAATTGGCCGCGTTACGAGTGCTTTCGCGATCCGGTCCCGATTTCCCGGGATTACTTTCTCGTCGCCCACGCGCCCGGCGAGCGATTCGGGTTGTATATCATCGATCGCTACGGAAATCGTGAGCTGCTGTATATGGATGCGGAAATCGACGCGATGTCGCCGACACCGTTACGGCCTCGCCCCAGGCCGCCGACCTTGCCGTCGTCCCTGGATGCGGATCTCGCGGCGCGAGGCAAGGCCGTCCTCTCGTTGGCCGACGTGTATCAAGGGCTGTCGCCCTACGTTCGGCGGGGGCAGGTGAAATACCTTCGCGTATGCGAGGAGGTTCGTTCGGAATTGGAGCATCTGCCCGATGGACAGTGTCGCTGGGACCACGAGGACTTCCAAGATTGGTACGCTTCGCCCACGCACCTGGTCCGCGGCCCCAACGGTTGGCCGAGCTATGTTGCCAAGGCGACGTGGGGGCTCGTCCCGGTGAGCGAGGACGGCTCCGCGACCTTCGAAGTGCCCGCAGGCAAGGTCTTGTATTTCCAGGTCTTGGACGCGGAATACAACGAATTGCAACGGATGCGAAGCGTTCTGCAACTCCAGCCGGGAGAATATCGAAGCTGCGTGGGGTGCCACGACAACCGCCGTGCGGCTCCCGTGCCGGAACCGAAGCCGGGGGCAAGACCGCAAATCGCGACCATGCAACCGCCGCCTTGGGGCGCGGGGCCGTTTTCTTACGAAAAGGTCGTCCAACCCGTCTGGGATCGAAATTGCGTGAGCTGCCACAATGCCTCCGACGAGCGCGGACTGAACCTCAGCGGCGACCTCGATCTCGACAAGGTGCCGGCCTCTTATCGGACGCTGATTGCGGGCGGCTGGGTCCACTACTTCGATTACACCTGGAATCTCCGCCATCACAAGGCTGAACCGATGACATTCGGCACGCTCAAGAGCAGGCTATGGAGCGTCCTCGACGCCGGCCATCACGGAGCGGCGCTAACGGAGGCGGAGAAGCGGGCGGTCAAATGCTGGATCGACCTCAATTGCCCGCTTTGGCCGGACTATCGTTATCGCCCCGACCGCCCCGCGCCGGCGCGCGAACTGGTATCGCATTGACTGCAGCCTGAAGTGGGCGCGCGTTCGGCCTTGGAAAAACCGGCCGTCTCGGTCGCATGCGTCAGCGATCAGCCGGATTTGTCGAGCACGCGGCGGAGGACGGGCTCCAAAGCATCCGCCATGCGCATCATACCCAGGTCGGAGGGATGCGAGCCGTCAATCGTGGCCTCGTCGTCATCACCCAGCAAAGCCTCGCCTTCCACATACTCCAAACCGGCGACTCCGGCGTCGCGCAGCCGTCGGTAGGCAGCCTGAAAGGCCGCGCGGCTCGTATCGTTCCGCGATCTCCGCTCGGGAAAGATCCACGCATTGCCGTAGGTGCGATCCTCGATCAAGACGATCGGCACGCCGGGCCTTGCGTCGCGGAGCTTCCTCACGAAGACTTCCGCGCGTTCCTCGATTTCCGGTGCCGTGAGGTTGGGCAGACAATCGATGCAGTAGACGGCGGCATCCAGTTCGGCCAGCAAGTCGGCCAACTCCGCCTCCATCTTGCCGTTTCCGGAAAACCCCAGATTGATGTGAGGAAGGCCGAGCCTGCGACCCAAAATCGCCGGAAAGGCCATGCCCGGCCTTCCCGCGCACGCCCCGTGGGCAATGGACGTGCCGTAATACACCAAGAGGCCGGTTTGTCGCGGCGCGACGGGCTCGAAAGCGGCTCCCGCCGCCACCCCGATTTGAAGCGATTCCACGCCGTTGTACAGCGGTAGGTAAAGCGCGTACTCCCTCATCCCGGGTCGCAGGTTGGTCGCCAAGGCGACTTCCATTTCTTGGCGGGTCGGTTGCGCAACGGCGACCCAGCGCATGCGTCCCGTCTCATCCTCGGCGTACAGATCCAGCCCGCTCACTCCCGTGGCGGCCATGTGCGGCATGGCCAAATTGGAGGAGAGGAGCGAATACCTGGCCTGAATGAACGTGGAGTCCGTAGCGAAGCGCACGCACATGCCGGCCGAGTGCCGACTCAGGTTCCAGACGGCGGGGCGGACCAAGGCCTCGGCTTTGGCGGGCAACCGGTCGAAGTATCGAGCCGTATCATTCCACCCGCGACCTTCGACGCCCCAATCACGGACGTCGCGCCAATCAGCATTACCTTGCTCCGTGGCCGTCCAAGTGCTCGAAACGGCTTCCCGCGGGAATCCGAGCAGGGTGGATAGAACGCCGCCCGCCGCCAGGCTGAGGGCTTCTCGTCGTGTCGTGTGAACGGAAAACATGGTGGATTCTCCTGCCTTCGCGTGCGACGACGCAATGGTCGCCACGGTCGTGTTACAACGAGGCCGTGCCGATGATCCCGGATTACTCAGGCTCATTGCTCGGCCGCAGCGGACGCGGCCTGTTGCGCCTGGTGCGCGGCCCAGCTCGCGTACCACGGCAGCGGCGTGTACTTTCGGGCGAAGATGTGCCGCAATTGGCCGAGTCCCCAAACCTCCCGTTGGAGGCGCTCTTGAGCGTCCCAAAAGCGATCAACGAGCGATAAGCGAGTGGGTGTCCAGTCGTCACCTGCCATGATTTGGGCGTGAAGGAGGAACAGCTCGCACTTACGTTGCCACTGTTCGAGTCGCCAAGCATCGTCCGCGGGTCGCTCCGCCGGGGGTATCGTGCGCCCCGCCGACTCGGCATCTCTTTGGAAGGGCAGGCCCCATGGCTTCAACCAGTCGGCCCAGGCTGCGGCGACCGCGTCATCGGCGCCGAAGTAGCGGCGGGCGTATGCCTTCAAGACCTCGTCGGCGGAGGCGTATTCGCCCGACCCCAGACCTGCCAGCAGGGCCTTATTGACGTCGTCGAAGACGCCTTCCGAATACGCCATTACGCCGGTGCATCCCTCGGCTTTCAAATCGCGGACGGTTTGCTCCAGTCGGTTCGGCGCGATGACCGGGCCGAAGTGCCCGTACACGTCGCGGGGTTGGGCTTGATCCGCGTAGCCGATGTGAACGAAAGCGGATTTTTGGCAGCCTTGCGGCAAAGGCACGTCGGCCGTGACGGTATTCCCGTAGGGAATGTGGAGATACATCCGGCGGACGCAGCCCGGGATATGTTCGTCGGCCCATGCCGCGAACAGCCGATGCTCTTCCGGTTCCCACCACCAACCGATCATGTGAAGTTCCACGCCGGGATGGTAGCGTTCGGCGAGAGCGTGGATTTCACGGGAGAGTTGGGCGAAGGTCAGAATCCAGGGCTTGCACCGGTCGCAACCGCAGCCGCCGAAATCATATGGAGCGGTCACCACCGCCGAGAGCCGCACCCCGTCGGAGGCGAGGTCGCGGAAAAGATTCTCGTAGTTGGACAAGATGATGCGGCGGGCCTCCGGGTTGGAGGGGCAAATCAACTGACCGAAAATGCGGCCGCCTTGCACCGCCGCCAGATCCTCGCGGCACTGATCCACATAGACGTGATTCGGTGTGATGATGAGGTCGCAGGCGAATCCCAAGGACTGCGCGGCCTGATAGTTGGCCCTCTTGCGGTCCCACATGGCGTGCGCGAGTTGATAGAGTTTCTTTTGGGCGAAGGGGTCGGAGCAGTCCTCCATGTCGAACCAATCGCCGTACCGGTTGAAGCCCCAGGCCCGGGCTTCGGCCAGCAGACGCCGCATTTCGTTGATCCCCATGACTTCGTAGCTATTGCCGAAATGAGCCGGGGCGTAGAGTGCCCGGACGGCAAAGACCTCCGGTCCCGGAGAGCCTTCGCCGCGAATGGCAGGGGAAGCGATCCAGCCGCCCAAGCCGACGAGACCGGCCAGGCAATAAGTCATCACACGTTCCGCCGGCATCGTACTCGGCATGGCTTCGCGTCCTCCAAACCGGCGGCAATTCTCCGCCTTTTGGCACATTCCACGTCATCCGTGCCGATATGTTATCTCGCCGGTTTCCGCAGGGCAACCAACGCGTCACAGAACGAGTTTTCCCCGCATCCCACCGTTCGCCATTCCGGCATCCACTTCAGCCGAGAGTGATGGGCCGGTACATTGGAGGGGATGGGACCCGCGTAGCATCCCGCCAAAGGACCGGGCCACGTCACCGGGGAATCGGCCCAATTGCCGCTGTGGGGTAGGTGGGAGGTTCGGCTCGCCCGGGGGAATTGCCGGCGCGATGCGTCCTGGGCGGCAGGACGGAGAATCAACGGTTCTGCAAGCTATGAACGAGGACCTCCTGAAGGCGCAATTGCGACGAAACCTGCAAACCGTGCTCGAGCGGATCGGAGCCGCCGCCGCACGGAGCGGCCGATCTTCGGACTCCGTTTGCTTGGTCGCCGTCACCAAATACGTCCCTGTAGAGGTCGCGCAGCATTTGGTAGAGTTGGGCCGGCGAGATTTGGGGGAAAGCCGCCCGCAGCAGCTTTGGGAGCGGGCCGAGGTCCTGTCCGATTCGTCGATCGTGTGGCACCTGATCGGGCCGTTGCAAAAGAATAAGATTCGTAAGACGCTGAGATACGCAGCGTGGATGCACTCGGTAGAGTCGTGGGAGTTGTTGGCCGCCGTCGATCGGATTGCCGCCGAGGAAGGGATGCGTCCGAACGTGCTGTTGGAGGTCAACGTCTCGCAAAACCCCGCCAAACACGGCTTCGCACCGGAGGGGCTGCTCGCCGCCGCGGAGCGCTTGGCGGAGTATCGGCACGTTGCCATACGCGGACTGATGTGCATGGCGGGTTGGGAAGGCGATCTCGACGGGGCTCGACGGGATTTTCAATGTCTGCGGCTACTGCGGGACCGACTGCGGGATAAGCTCCCAGACGGATTCACCTTGGAGCATCTGTCCATGGGCATGAGCGGGGACTTCGAAATCGCCGTTGAAGAAGGGGCCACCATCGTCCGCGTGGGATCGCTGCTTTTCGAGGGCATCGAAGCAGGGGCGGGCGAAGCTTGAAGGAGAGTGGCGTCCTGCGGTAGCGCGGGCATAGGGATTCCTTACGCTGAAATGGAGATTGCCGCGCGATGGGCTTTTGGGAATACGGCGAGGAGGGCCTCATCCTCAGGGTGCGCGTCCATCCCGGTGCCCGCCGGAATGAGATTCGCGGCGTCCACGCCGATGAGCTTTCCGTGGCGGTAACGCAGGCCCCCGAGAAAGGCAAAGCCAATAAGGCGGTGTCGGAACTGCTGGCTAAGGTCTTGAACGTCAAGCGGTCGCATGTGGAACTGCTGGCCGGGGCCGCCGCATCGTCCAAACGGTTTCTCATTCGCGGCCTCGGTGAGCCGGAATGGAAGGAGCGACTCAACGCCTTGCTTTCACGCAATGGGTGACCATGCAAGGAACGGAAACGCCGGACGCCGCGAAAGCCCCCGTCGCGACGATGAGGTTGTACCGGTAACGGGGAGTATGAGGAACGCGAACGGCATGATTGGTGAATACGAGAAATCCGATCCAAACGCCTCCGCAGATCACTTTTTGGCCGTGGTCTTCGATATGGACGGCTTGATGTTCAACACGGAGGATATTTATTTCCTGGTCGGCGACGAGCTGCTCAAACGACGCGGCCGCCGCTTCTCGCGCGAATTGAGCGACGCCATGATGGGGCGGCCGCCGCTTGCCAGCTTCGAAATCATGATCGAATGGCACCGTCTTTCAGACTCTCCGGAGAGTCTGGTGGGCGAGTCGGAAGACCTGTTCATCGAGATGATCCAAGGTCGAATTCAACCGATGCCCGGTCTGATGGAGCTTTTGGATGCGCTGGAGCGTCACGCCATTCCCAAGGCCATCGCCACCAGCAGCAGCCGTCGAACCTTGCGGGCGGTGTTGGGCTGTTTTAATATGGAACCCAGATTCCATTTCACCTTGACCGCCGACGACATCACTCAAGGAAAGCCGCATCCCGAGATCTATCTTTTGGCGGCGCAAAGGTTCGGCATTCCGGCGGAACGCATGGTCGTCCTGGAGGACAGCGAAAATGGTTGCCGAGCGGCTGCGGCCGCGGGGGCGTTTACCGTCGCCGTGCCGGCTCCCCATAGCGCCCGCCACGACTTTAGCTCGGCCCGCATGTGCATCGCGGGATTGGGTGACCCGGCGCTGTACCGGCTGTTGAACCTTCCTCTCCCGGAAATCACGCCGACCTCCCGGGAGGTTTAAGATTGCGGTTTGCGTTGTCATCGCACGCATGGGAGACGCTGACCTGTGAATCGCTTCGTTTCCTTCCGGCGGATCGGCTTGGGGATCACCTGCGTTTGTCTCGCAGCGGGGCTGCTATGGGCCCTGAACGCGGCAGCCGAAAAACCGAGCTGGCTGAGCGACGCCGAAAGACGCATCGAGGAGTGCCGCAAAGGAGACTTCGAGGTCGCCGTCTTGGACGCAGAAGGGCATCCCGTCGCCGGGGTCAAGGTCGTATCCGAGCAAGTGCGTCACGATTTTCTCTTCGGCTGCAATATCTTCCAGTGGGGACGCATCCCGGATGCGGAATTGCAAGAGGCCTATCTCCGTCGCTTCGGCGAACTGTTGAATTACGCCACGGCCGCGTTTTACTGGCCCTCCTACGAATCCCAGCAGGGTACACCGAATCACGACTATACCGAGAGGTTGGCCCGGTGGTGCAAGGAACACGGCATCGTGGTGAAGGGCCATCCCTTGGCCTGGAACTTCGCCGATCCCGCGTGGTTGCCGGACGATCCGCGGGAGATCTTTCGCTTGCAGCTCGACCGAATCACCGACTGCGTGTCCCGTTTTCGGGGCCTTATCGACCGCTGGGATGTAGTGAACGAAGCGACGCATTTCGATCGGGAGCAGTTTTTGCAACGGGCGCCCAAAATGTCGCGGATGTGGAGCGAGATCGGCCAGGTAGAGTTCACGCGGCGGTGCTTCATGGCGGCTCGGGCAGCGAACCCCGACGCCGTGCTGTTGATCAACGATTACCGAACGGATCCGGCCTACGCCGCTTTGATCGAAAAGCTGGTCGATGACCAAGGCAAGCGGCTTTACGACGTGATCGGTATCCAAAGCCACATGCACTCCGGTGTCTGGCCGAATGAGCAGATTCGCACGGTGTGCGAGCGATTTTCGCGGTTCAACGTCCCGCTCCATTTCACGGAAACGACGATCGTCTCGGGAGCACCGGGTTGGGAGCGACCGCGACCTTGGCGTACAACTCCGGAGGGGGAAGAGCAGCAGGCAAGAGAGGTCGTGCGGTTTTACACGATGCTATTTGCCGAACCCGCCGTCGAGGCCATCACCTGGTGGGATTTTTCGGATTATCGCGCCTGGCAGGGCGCCCCTGCCGGATTGGTCCGCGAGGACATGTCACCCAAGCCCGCATACGAAGCCCTGCTACGCCTTGTAAAAGGTGAGTGGTGGTCGCGCGGCGAATATCAAACGGATGAGAACGGCAAGCTTCGTGGGCGGGTTTTCTACGGCGAACATCGGTTTGCCGTCGAGCTTGCCGACGGCCGGCGCACCGAAGTCGTATTGCACGTGGCCAAAGGCGGCGCGAACGCTTTCCAAATCCGTTTGCCACGGTAATGGGCCGACCGTTTCGCCAAGAATCGGCAGCGATTCAGCCGTCAGGTGTTACTCGGGCCCTTTGGCAGAGGTCAACAAGCTCCTCCAGCCGACTCCGTACTTCTTCGAACGGTAGTTCTTGCCGGATAGCCTGCTCGACAGCTGCCGCGGCTGCCGTCAGACTGCCGTATCCGTAGCTGCCCGCCGCCCCTTTCAATTGGTGAGCCGATCGCCGCAGTTCGTCCCACTTCCCCTCCCTCAGGAGGTCCTCGAATGTGGAAATGCGCGACGGCATCTCGTCCACGAAAAGCTGGACCAAGTCCCGCAGTTCCGGATCGTCGCCGAGCTCGGAGTAGATCCAACGGGTTTCCTTGGCGAGGTTGGATTCCGTCATGAAATCGCCTTTCTCGCTGATGGTGAGAACTTGAGATGCGAATGCCGACGTGAGGGGGCGGCATATCTTACCCTGCTTTAACTTTAGCATATTGGATCGAGCAGGCAGTTCTGGGTGAGTCAGCAAAACCACGAGAGATTGCGGCTGGAAGGCTATATGGAAGCCAGATCGATTGGGATTCCAACGATCATAGGCACCGATTTCATGCGAATCTAACGATTGAGTAAGCAAGAGTGCCCGGGAGCAATTCGTTCTTGTCTCGCAGCGGTGCTCCGGCGACCCGAGGCGTCGGAATACCCCGCGACGCGGCCCCTAATCGTTACGCTCGGCACAATCCGAATGGGTAAGCAATCACATTTTGGGTTTTGTGGGACAACCAGGCAAAAACTGCGGCTTGCGGAGTCGATATAAGCTAACAGGTATTGTGAAGGATGCGTTCCTTCGGCAGGTTTTGTCGGTCCCCGACGTCCATCAGTTCAAGGAGAGGTGTTCCATGAGGCGTACTGCTTTGTTGGGTGTGTTGGCCGTTGCGGCCATGGTTTCGTTGGCGGGCTGGAAGTCCGCCGATGCGGGTCTGTTCCACAAGCATTCCGCTTGCGCACCGGCCTGTGCGCCGGCCTGCGAAAAGCCCGCTTGTGAACCGGCATGCGAACCGGCCTGCCAGCCCGTTTGCCGCCCCAGCCTGTGCGACCGGATTCGCGCTCGCCGCGCCGCGAAGGCTTGCTGCGCTCCGGCTTGTGAGAAGCCCGC
>Ga0067045_1030944_pt1 | contig 13617 bp, 17 predicted proteins | sample TerdegcTABiofilm_FD_59184 | JGI IMG/M metagenome (GOLD analysis project Ga0067045, IMG submission 59184) | Combined Assembly of (Gp0054472, Gp0054536) Wastewater bioreactor microbial communities from Singapore -Terephthalate degrading...
CAGGAATCGGCAGTGACGCCCTGGAGAACATGCCCATAGCTGATTTTAGCAGGATAAAGAACGCGGCCCGTGATTTTTTAATAAGTACGGGTTATTGAAAACCAGCCCAGGTAAATGGTTCCGGCAGCAAAGTTTTCATCTGGCGCAGGCGACCTTTAGCCCAATACCCTTTTGGTTGTCACTTTCCATTCAGGAATTTGTAACCTGGATACGCGACATAAACGAGGCATCGAAAGACGGAAAATAATAATTTGCAAAATCCTTTATAAAGGCACTCGCAAGGGTGTCTTTTATATTTGTTCCGAAAGGGGGTGAAAATCATTGGCCGCTGGTAAGGAATATGAATTGATTTTTAAAATAAAGGCCGCATTGGGTGGAAATTTCAACAGTACATTTCAAGCGGCCATGAAAACAACTAATCAATTCAAGGAAAAAATTGCTAATTTAAACCAGGCCCAAAGCGACATATCCGCATACCAAAAGAAAGCGGAAGCCCTGGAAAACAACAAAAAGAAGCTTACGGAACTGCAAGCGGAGTACAAAAGGCTTCAAAACGAAGAAAGAATAATGGGCGGAGTTTCGGGCGACCTGGCCGAGCGTTACAGAAAAAACGAAAAACAGTTTTGGAATGTAACAACCGCAATGCAAGAGCAGGAAGCCCAGCTTAAAACCTTGGGGACCAAGCTAAAGGCCGCAGGCACCGACGTTAACAACCTGGAGGAAGCCAACGAGAAACTAAAAAAAAGCTATGATTCACTAAAGGCCAGCCAGGAAAAAATAGCGGCCCTTAATGCGATAAAACAAAAGAATGATGCGGCCATAGCGCAAACCAAAGGCCAGATAGCCGCGGTAATTGTGGGCGTAGGGGCGATTGGAACGGCCATAATTGCAGGCCCGGTAAAATCATCCATGAAATTTGAATCAGCTATGGCCGATGTGGTTAAGGTCGTGGATGGCCTAAAAGACACGACCACCGGCCAATTAACCGATCAGTACCGCGAAATGAAGAGAGAATTAATTGATCTCTCTTTAAAAGTACCGATGGCTGCAACGGAGTTAACTAAAATAGCTGCTTCCGCTGGTCAAGCTGGCATTGCGCGGCGGGAAATCGTGAAGTTTGCGGAAGATGCTGCAAAAATGGGCGTGGCCTTCGATACGACCGCAGATCAGGCGGGCGATTGGATGGCAAAATGGCGCACATCCTTTGCCATGTCGCAAACTGATGTTGTCGCGCTTGCCGACAAGATCAACATGTTAAGCGACAGTACCGCTTCATCAGCCCAGGAAATAGCAAATATCGTTACAAAAGTTGGCCCTTTAGGAGAAGTTGCCGGACTTACAAGCGGGCAGATAGCCGCCATGGGCGCGGCTTTAGTTTCGGTAGGTATCAAGGATGATGTGGCGGCGACGGGCATTAAAAAATTAGCCGTCGAAATGACGGCGGGAACATCAGTAACCAAGCGGCAGGCGGCGGTTCTGGACAAAATGGGAGTTTCCGCCACGGAACTTGCAAAACGTATGCAGACCGACGCCCAGGGCGCAATACTGGACTTTCTAAGCGCGGTCAATAAATTACCGAAAGCAGAGCAAGTGGCGGCATTATCAGATTATTTCGGTACGGAATCCGTTGGAGCAATTGCGCCGCTACTTACAAGGCTTGACCTGTTAAAAGAATCCTATAACCAGGTTGGAGATTCAACGCGGTACGCGGGAAGCATGGAGCGGGAATTTGCATCCCGATCAGCTACAACAGAGAACAAAACCATAATTGCCATGAACAGCCTTAATAAATTAAGCATGGTGATAGGTGATATTTTCCTCCCTGGCGTGGGCCAGGCGGCGGACAAGTTGTCCGAATTGGTCACAAAACTTGCTGACTTTGCAGGTAAAAACCCGGAGTTAATCAAGACTATTGCCACGGTAGTTGCATCATTAATAGGCTTTAGATTGGCGTTCTTAGGGGCTAAATTAGCGATACTGGATGTAAAAAATGTCATTAACGACGCAAAGCTTTTTAAGCTATTAGCCCCTGATATTATCGCAAGTACCAAGGCATTGGCTGCCAATAAATTAGCATGGATAGCGAACAAAGGGCAGATTATCAAAAACGGCGTAGCATTGGCGGCGACACGTACCGCACACCTTTTAACGGCTGGAGCAATGGGGGTACTGAAAGCCGCGCAATGGGCTTTAAATGCGGCCTTTATTGCCAGCCCCATAGGTTGGGTTGTACTGGCTATAGGTGCGCTGATTGCCGCGGGCGTATTGCTATATAAAAATTGGGATACCGTGAAGGCCAAAGCGTTACAGTTATGGGCGGGAATGAAGCAGGTATTTTCAAAAGTAGCAACTTGGATTGCGAAGATACCCGCAGAAGTTGGCCGGTTCTTTTCTGAACTGCCGGGCAAAATCGGTTATGCGCTGGGGTATGCTCTTGGAACGTTGATAAAATGGGGAATTAACGTTGTTTCGTGGATAGCAACCAATGTGCCTATTATGATCGGCAATATTGGGGCATTCTTTGCCGCATTACCCGGAAAAATCCTTAACGCGGTCAGCAATGCCCTTAATGCCATAATCCAGTGGGGGGCCAATGTTGTTAATTGGGCAGTTACTAACGTGCCTATAATAATCGGCAATATTATAACGTTCTTTGCGGAGTTGCCCGGAAAAATAGGCGCGGCCATATGGGGAGCATTAATAACAATCGGAACATGGGCGGCAAACCTGATAAGCACAGCGCAAACAGAAATACCGAAAGTCATTAGTTCCATAATAGGGTTCTTCGCTACCCTGCCTACCAAGATGCTTCAAATTGGCATTGATGTTGTTAAAGGCATTTGGCAGGGCATACAAGGTATGACTGGATGGTTTAAAGGGAAGGTAAAGGAATTTGCCAGCGGGTTTGTTGGCGGCATAAAGGACGCTTTGGGGATTTCATCACCTTCAAAAGTGATGGCTGATAAGATCGGCCAATGGATACCGGCAGGAATCGCAAAAGGCATAACCAGCCACGGCAATAGCGTAAACACCGCGGTAAACAATTTAACTAACCTCAATATCATAGCCAAAGTAAAGGAAAAGGCAGCCGCCATATTACCCCCAGTCATTCCGCAAATGCAATTTGCCTATGCCTATGCTGGCGGCCCGACGCAAACCGTGGAGCCGGTCAGAGTTCAAACGGCGAACAATAACCGCCGATCAATAAGCGTTGAAGTTCATAACCAGCCGGTAATTCATATTGACGGCAGCAAGCCGGATGATTTGGAAGAAAAACTGGAAAAAAACAATCAACAACTGCTAAATGAGGTTGAAGAGCGCATAAGGCAAAAAGAAGAGGACGAAAGGCGGGGGAAATATGAGTAAAACATACACCACCATTGCAGGTGATATGTGGGACACCGTGGCTTATAAGGCCATGGGAAACGAAGCTTATACTGACGCCCTGATTAAAAACAACCTGCAATATTGCCATATTTACATTTTCCCCGCGGGTATTGTTTTGGAAATTCCAGACGTTACGGCGGAAGTATCAACCAGCTTACCGCCCTGGAAGCGGGTGAACCTATGAGCAGCAAAGATTTAGCCCGGCGCACGGAAATACAACTGGTGTTTGAAGGCGTCGATATTTCAGCCGACATAAACAAGTACCTGCTTACAATGACCTATACGGACAATGAAGAGGACAAAACCGATGACCTACAAATTTCCCTTGATGATCGGGAAAACATTTGGTTGGGGCAGTGGCTTAATGCGTCTGCCCAGTCTGATGCCGCGGCGGATAGCAGCGCGGCGGCTGGGGCTGGCTGGGCCGTGGGTGATGAAGTAACAGTAACCGGGCAGCCGCAATATACCAGCTATGGCGGCAAGCCTGGTAAAACGCTAACTAATTACAGCGGGAAGATAACCGTTTTAAACCTAAAGGACGGGGTTCCCTATCCCATTCACGTTGACCAAAAAGGCTGGTTTGCTGAAAGCCAGGTAACAAAGACCCAGGCAAAGCCGGAGACCATGACCGCCAGCGGCGGCGTAAAAGGCGCGGAAATATCGGCGGTAATTATTCAAAAAAACTGGTTCAGCGACGGCAAAGACAAGGTGCTTGATTGCGGAACCTTTGAAGTGGACGGGTTAGACGCCAGCGGACCGCCCACTAAAGTAACTATTAAGGGGACTTCTATTCCCTATAAATCGAGTATCAGGACCCAAAAGAAAACCAAAGCATGGGAAAAAATAAAACTTTCGGCCATTGCCAATGAAATTGCCGGGGCTTCCGGCCTGAAATGCATGTTTGAATCCAATTACGACCCGCTTTATAGCCGGGTTGAACAGGTGCAGGAATCGGATATTGTTTTTTTACAGCGGCTTTGCAAAGACGCCGGAATATCCTTGAAGGCCACCGCTAGGATTATTGTTCTATTTGACGCCGCGGCCTATGAGAAAAAAGACGCCATAAGAAGCATTATCAAAGGAAGTTCCGACGTTTTAAAATACCGGTTTGGAACCAATTTCAATGATACTGCTTATAGTTCGTGCCATGTATCCTATACCGACCCGGCGACAGGCAAAACCATAGAACATACCTATAAACCGGAGAATGCCGAGGGTAACGGCCAGGTATTAGAGATTAACGAAAAAGTAACCAGCAAAGAAGAGGCCCGCCAGCTTGCCATGAAAAGGTTGCGCCAAAAAAACAAGGCGGAATTCACAGCGGAATTTACCCTGGTTGGCGATTTGGATTTAGTGGCCGGGGTAACGGTCATGGTTTCGGGGTATGGGGTGTTTGATGGCAAGTACATTATTGAAACGGCGACCCACCAATTAACAGGAGGCTATAACGTCTCCTTGAAATTGCGCCGGGTACTGGAGGGTTATTAATGGGCGACGAAATCACAGCATTAAAAAACATTGTCCGTATTGGCGTGGTTGATTCCGTGAATGCGGAGAAAAGAACGGCCCGCGTTCGCTTTGCGGATAAAAATAACCTGGTTTCCGGGGAATTGAAGGTGCTGCAAAATCACCCCTTGATCGTCATTGAAAAAGAAGTTGACGGCGACAAGTGGGCCAGTACCGCCAAATATGCCAGCGCGGACCGGGGCCTTTCTGGAGGTTCCATAACTTACACAAAAGCGGCCCCGGATGAAATAACCCTGACCAAAGCAATTGATTACAACAAGGTTAATTCAATATCAGAACCGGGTTCAAGTTGCGCTAAAACCGGGGTATTGGAAACAAAAACGCACAAGCATAAAGAAACAATATACCCGTGGCTGCCGTATATCGGGCAGATGGTGCTTTGCATTTTCCTGCCAATAGGCGGCGGTGACGGGTTTGTGATCGGGGGTATCTAATATGGCGGTTATCGGCACGCTGGGTACAGATATTGTATTTTCGGTATCCCGCAGGCAAGTAAAAACATTTGACGGGCTGGTATGGGATAGTTCCGTAAAATATGCCGAGCATGACCGGCACCTAAAAGATACTTTACTGGAATATACGGGACTGGACGCAGATACCATTACCTTTAGCGTCCTGTTTTCCGTGTTTTTAGGGGTTGACCCTTTGGAAGAATTAATAAAACTTCTGAATGCGGAACGCCAGGGCCGGGTAATGCGGCTAGTGATCGGCCCTAAAGCCTACGGAACTAATAAATGGGTAATAACCAAAACATCTAAAAACCTTCAACGGTTCGATAATAAAGGCAATTTGCTGGCCGCCAAGGTGGACATAACATTAAAGGCGTATGCGGGGAGGTAGGGACATGTCATATACAGTAACAGCGGGAACATTGGAAACCATCAACCTTACCCCGGCCACCAAGCTTGAAGAGGTTATGCAGAATGTGGCAATGGTCATTTCGACCCCTAAATATTCAGTTCCCCTTGCCCGCGGGTTTGGACTTTCCCAGCAGTTCCTTGATAAACCCATTACAACCGCTAAAGCCATTGCGGTTGCGGAGATCATGGACGCCATAGAAGAGTATGAACCGCGGGCGGAAATAAAAAGCATCACCTTTGAGCAGGACGGCAAAGCGGGCAGGCTTGTACCGATTGTGGAACTGGAGGTAAAAGAAGATGGCTGACACTAGAAGTTATCCAGATATAAGTTTTGTGGACACCAATACAGAAACAATTACAAATGCCTTGATTCGGGCTTATGAACTGTTTACAGGCCGGACGTTATACCCGGCAGACCCGGCAAGGCTTTTCATTTTATGGGCCGCAGATATTATTATCCAGGAGCGGGTTTTAATAAATGAATCTGCCAAGCGCAACGTTCCGCGCTATGCGGGGGGTGAATATTTGGATTCGCTGGCGGAGATATTTAAAGACACCTACAGGCTGGAGGCAACCGCGGCGCAAACAACCTTCCGCTGCCATATCACAACGCCGCAGGAGGGGCAAACCCTTATACCGGCTGGGACCCGGATAACGGTAGACGGAGAAATAACCTTTGCCACTACGCAAAGCATGTATATACCAGCCGGGAGCCTGTATGTTGATATTCCAGCGGTATGCCAAACCACGGGAACGGTTGGTAATGATTTTATCCCCGGCCAGATAACGCAGATCGTGGACGTTTACCCCTTCTATGACAAAGTGGAAAACATCACCACCAGCGCGGGCGGAGCCGAGGAAGAAACGGACGCGGCTTTTTATGAGCGCATGCGGGAAAGCATGGAGAGTTTTTCAACGGCGGGACCTTCGGGGGCGTATGTTTATTACGCTAAAACCGCCTCCAATGAGATTACCGATGTTTCAGCGGATTGTACCACGCCGGGTATTGCTGACATTCGGGTATTGTGCATAAACGGAGAGTTACCCACGGAGGAAATTATAAATAAGGTTCAGGCAATATTAAGCGCGGACAGAACGCGGCCCATGACTGACAATGTGAACGTGGCAGCCCCGGACACCGTGCCGTTTGACATTGATTTAACCTATTACATTCCCCTGCTCAGTGCGAACAGCGCGGCGGTGATAGCGGCGGATGTTGGGAAAGCGGTAACTGAATATAAGAAATGGCAAACAGAGAAGATGGGACGGGATATTAACCCGTCCTATCTTAATTATTTGCTTATGAAAACGGGGATTAAAAGGGCTGAAATTAGAAGCCCGGCATATACCGCCATTGCCAAAAATGAAGTGGCCGTTTTGAATCAGGAAACGATCATAAGCGGAGGGACGGAAGATGAATGATATTTGGACCATCGACCTTACCAGAGCCTTACCGCCCCGCCTGAAACAAGATGAAACCATGCTGGCCCTGGCGAATGTAATTGCCGCGGAGTTGCAAAAAAACGCCGTTGATTCGAGGCTTGCAACCATTTATGCCCGCATTGATGAACTTGACGAAAACATTTTAGATATTCTGGCTTATGACCTGCATGTTGATTGGTACAGCTATAGCGACCCAGTAAACGCAAAGCGGGCCGTAATCAAAAGCAGCGTAAAGGTGCATAAGCGGCTAGGAACAAAATTCGCGATTGAAACCGCGCTGGGGGCTTTGCATCCCGGAACATACATTGAAGAATGGTTTCAATATGGCGGCGACCCTCATTATTTCCGGGTGGTTCTGGATGTAACACGTTCGAGGGTTGCCGCTTCCTATTCCCGGCTGGCGAAAGAAATTAATTTTTATAAACGGCTGACTTCAAAACTGGAAAGCCTGGTTTATCAAACCACGGTGATCATTGAAACAACGGCGGAGGGCCGGGCCTTTCCCTACCGGGCCGGACTAACAGGCTTATACAATGCCGGGACCGAACCGCAGAGGGCAATTGTGGGCGCGCTGGGGGCCGCTGGCGTCACGGTAGACCTGGAGGCTGGAGGATTCGATTACAGGGCCAGGGCAGCGGGCACAGAGCCACAGCGGGCAGTTATTGGCGTGCTGGCCGGTGATGAAATCGGCGCATTCATAGACGGCGCAAATTTCCTTTATGCCGCTGGAATGACCGGCAAATACAATGCCGGAGAAGAGCCGCAAAGATCAACCGTTACAGTTTTGGCGGAAGAAAACATAAACGCCGCCATTGAGGGCCAGGGGTTTTTATACAGCGCGCCGCCCGCGGGAACTGGAAACGTGGGCACGGAACCCCAGCGGGCGGATGCCGCAGGGGTTGAAACCAGCGATATTGTTCAAACGGTAACGGCGGAGGGGTACGGATACACAACCAAGTATTGCGGAACCTCCCGTTGCAAATAAAGAAAGGAAGGTGAATCCATGCTGACGGAAAAAGCCATTGAGAGTTTTAAACAGTTCATTGAACGGAATACGGCTTATGCAAAATACAAAATCGGAAGCACCTATTACCAGGTTCCGATTCACCGCCGCGAACGGCTTCCCGATGGGAAAGTTGCGGTGTTTTTTGAGATTGAGCCAAACGCCCCGTCAACGGTGTTTATTACCGAAGTGCAGCTTTATGACACCGACAATGAACTATGGGCCGCCAAAACAGAAAATATTGAAATTGAAAGCGTGCAGGACGGGGCGTTATACCGCTTTGCTTTCGATTTTAGGGAGGTGGAATAATTGTCTTACAACAGAACCTATTGGCAAAATCACGTAACGCAATATGAAAACCGCTATACGGTCACCGAAAACCCGGATGGCACGAAAAACCATGTACCGGTTGAGGGTGAAATATTGCAGCAAGGCACCCCGCAGAACAAAACCAATTTCAACAACCTTGAAGAAGGTGTGCTGGCCGGTCATGAACTGGCCGCCGAAAATGCCAGGGTAATTCTTTTCCACGAAAGGGATTTAAGAAACCTGAACGGAGAACAGGGGCAAACAACCCTGACCAACAGCCAGGAATACCCGTTTAATAACTCAGAAAAGACTATCAACCTGGCAACCAGGCGGGACAAGGCGGATTATACTGTTGAAATTGACATTGGCAGCGCGGCCAACGTGGGCCGGGTAAAGGTTTACGACAAGCAGTTAAACGGGTTCAAAATAGCCCATACCGGCAGCGCGGCCAGCGTGCCCGTGAAATACGTCGTGAGGGGAGGATTTTATAACTAATGGCAAACGTAATCATTAAAACGGATGAACGGAAGGCACAGGAAGCCCATGTGCTTTATGCCTTTGGAAAGGGCCAGGGCGGGGCCAATGTTACCAGGTGCGACCGGGACGCCGCAGAATGCATTGCCGCCCGCCAGCAAGAGGCGTTTAAAGAATTAAGGAAAATGGAGGGTAAAAGAAGATGATAATTGTTGAAAAAAACGAAGGTCAGAAAATCCTTTATGAAATCAATGGAAACCGGATTGATTTCAACGATGAATTAACCCTGAACCTGGAGGCGCGGGAGCGGGATTATTCCATGCACATTGATATTTGCAAGGATATTGACGGCTGCCTAACAACCGGAGTTGTGCCGGACATTACCACGGACTATATAGCGCAAATTGATATTCCGGCCCGTGAGTATGATTACATTGCCGATGGCTTAGACGAACAGGGAAACCCGCGGGAATTGCCAATGCCGCTACCTTTCGACATAAACCAATGCACATTAACACTTTGGAGACTGGAGGGGTAATAATATGAATAATTTTGATGATATGAAATTTGCGGTTGAAAGCATTTCCGGGGCCGCAACGGTATTACTGGATGATCTTGGCATGCCTTCTATTATGGTTGCTATTCCCAAGCTCTTATATTCGGACATTAAATCAACGCTGACCGGGGACACCCTGCCCGCGTTTATCGTAGACGGCGTGGAAAAAAGCAAGCTTTACCAAAGCAAGTTTCCAAACGTGGTAATGAACGGCAGGGCCTATTCTTGGGCCATGAAAGACCCCAAGGTATACATTGACTTTGATACGTCCATGGCCGCATGCCGCGCAAAAGGGGCAGGATGGCATTTGCAATCTAATGCGTTGTGGGCTGCAATCATGGGCTGGTGCTATGCCAATAATACGGTCCCTGGAGGAAATACCAATTATGGGGCTGAGTACAACGCGGCCCATAAAAAAGGCATTCCGGCTTACATCAACCCCGACGATGGGAAAACCTGGAGAACGGCCACCGGGAGCGGACCCGCTTCCTGGTATCATGATTTCACCAAAGAAGGCATAGCGGACCTGGTGGGCAATGTTTGGGAATGGGTTGCCGGGTTGCGCCTGGTCAACGGTGAAATACAGATCATACCAAACGGCAATTGCATGAAGGCGGATTGTAATATGGGGGCATCCTCCACCGAATGGAAAGCGATTATGCCGGATGGAACATTAGTTAACCCAGGGACGGCGGGCACCCTAAAACTGGACGGGGCCACCGCTAGTTCTGGCCTTAGACTGAACACAACAATTCAGTATCCTACCAGCGGCGACGGTTATTTTACCCAGGCATTCAGCAGCCTTGCCGCGGCGGGCGGCGTGAACATTCCGCAATTACTTTACGGCCTTGGGCTTGCGCCAATAACGGGGGTTACCTATGGAAACGGCACTGTTTTTGTAAGAAACCATGAAGCGGAGCGTTTGCCGTTCCGCGGGGGCGTTTTCACCTACACCGCGCTTGCCGGGCTGCCCGCGCTCAGCTTGAATCACCCGCGGTCGGACTCCAGCAGCCACCTTGGGTTCCGCGCCGCTTTTTATGAAACCCTGTAAACTGAACGACTGAATAACTGATTGGGCGGCTGATAGGCCGCCCTTAACCTTTAAAAAGAAAATGCATAGGGGGCTTACATGGAAGGTTTTAAGATTAAGGAAAAAATTTATGAAATGATCTTATATGGAAGCCCGGCTTTATTGCAGTTTCCAAAACAAGAAAAATTCATACTTGCAAGTGATATTAGGCGGTCAATGTACCGCCTATTTGAATTATCGGTAACGGTTGAAAAGAAGTATTACAAAAAGAACACCTTGCAGGAAATGGATGTGGAGATTGATATTTTACGGCACTTGATACGAATGGCCGCCGACAAACGATTATACCCGAACCAAAAACCCTGCCTACCTTTAAAGAAATACGAATACTGGGCCAAGCTTCTTGATGAAATCGGGCGCATGATCGGCGGATATATGAAGGCGTTTAAATAGTTTAAAAGTTTTGGGGAATAAACCGCTATATTTGCCGCGTTTGCCGTTCCGCGGGGGCAATTTCAACAACACCACGAATGCCGGGCTGCCCGCGCTCAACTTGAATAACCCGCGGTCGAACTCCAACAACAACATTGGGTTCCGCGCCGCTCTACCCCCACAGCCAGAAGGCGCGCCGCATAAGTGCGCACGTCCAGCGCAGGGGGATAAAGGGGTTTATTTCCCTTCCCGCTTTTTGGCGGTGAAAAAGATTGAATTGCCGCGGAAACAGTTAGTAAGCCAAAAGCCGAAAGACCGCCAGAAATGGCGGTCGTATGCGACACGCGGCGCATTAATAAGCGTAGAAAGGGCCTGAATATGGGAGCTACAATAAAAGACCTTCTCCCGGCAATTTATGATTTTGAAAACCTATATGAAGCATGGGACGCTGCCAGAAAAGGAAAACGGTACAGGGATGAAGTATTGCAGTTCTCCTATGACCTTGAAGCAAACCTGATTGATATTCAAAATCATTTGATTTACGGGACTTATAAGGTGGGAAAATACCGTCATTTTTGGGTATTTGAACCGAAAAGGCGGCTTGTCATGGCCCTGCCCTTCCGTGATCGGGTTGTCCAGTGGGCCATATATCGCCAGTTGTTCCCACTGCTGAACAAGCAATTCATACAAGATTCTTACGCTTGCAGGCCGGGCAAAGGGGTACACAGCGCGGCCAACAGATTGCAGTATTGGTTACGGCTGACCGATAGAAAGCCACAGCAATATTACTATTTAAAGCTGGACATATCCAAGTATTTTTACCGGGTTGACCACGCTGTTTTAATCGCGATTCTTAAAAGAAAAATTAGCGATCAGCGGCTAATTGATTTGCTTTGCACCATTATCAACAGTGAGGATATAAAATTTGGCCTGCCGGAAGGGGCCAACCCTGACGAAATCCCGGAGGAAGAAAGGCTTGCAGAAGTAGGCATGCCGATAGGCAACCTAACCAGCCAGTTGTTTGCTAATTTGTACCTGAACGAGCTTGACCAGTTCGCAAAACACAAACTGCGGCTGCGGTACTATATCCGGTATATGGATGATGTTATTATTGTTCACCATGACAAAAAGTACCTGGCCGCCGTAAAGGAGGCGATAGAAGAATTTTTAAACAATGAATTACGGTTGCAGCTAAACAGGAAAACTACAATCCGACCTTGCAGCATGGGGGTTGATTTTGTGGGCTTCCGCATATGGGCAACCCACAGGCGGTTAAAGAAAAAGACCGTAAGGAAAATTAAGCGGCGGCTGAAATACCTTTTTGAAGGATACGCCAGCGGGAAGATCAGCAAAGAAACCCTTGAAAGAAGTATTGCTTCTTACAAGGGTATTTTAATGCACTGCAATTCTTATGGATTGCGGCAGGAATTAAACAGGCTATATAAGCAAAGCGGGGTGAAATTGAAGAATGTTTGAGATACAGGGGGCGGCAACCGCCCTGTTTGGTTTCATAGGAGGCACAAGCATTATAAGCGGGGTTATCTTGCGTAGGTTTGCCGCCCTGGAAAAGAAGCTGGATACGCAAGAGGAAGCCCGCATTGAAGAAAGCGTTATCACTTTTACCATGTTGAAGGCCATAGGCCATTTGGCGGAAGCCACCGCCATTGCCCAGCAAAAGGGCTATACCAATGGACAGATGGAAACGGCCCTGAAATATTACACGGAATCCAAGGACCAATTAAATAATTATCTAATGCGCAGGAGCGCGGAACGCGCCCATATCAGGGCTTAAGGAGGCTGATAAATGCAGGAAATCAAACCTAAAAAGGAGTTTTCTAAAATCATTATCGCCGTAACGGGGGCAATATTTTTAGGCCCGCTTATGTGTGCAATCGCATGGGCCTGGAAAGGGAAAGACACCAGTATTTTTAGTTACATTGTTCCTTCTACGGCTGGCGTGTTCGGCGCGGCGGTGGTTTTTTATTTCAACAAAGCCAAGATGGAAAACGTTCTAAAGATCAAGATTGCATTCTTAAAGTTCAAAATCCGCTTACAGGGCTTAGTTCCCCCTGACAAGGTGGGAGAAATAGAAGCGGAGTTGTACGACATGGAAAACGCCCTGGACATGAAAATGAACGGGGAATTTTCCGAAGCGGTCAACGAGGACATTAGCATAAAGAATTTTTAAAACCGGGAGGTAAAAACAAATGGCAAAGAAAGTATTTGTGGGAGTAGGACACGGCGGAAGCGACAGCGGCGCGGTTGCATACGGCATCAAGGAAAAGGACGCAAACCTAGTTATGGCATTAAGCCTAAAGGCAGAATTGGAGCGGCACGGCGTCATTGTGGGGATTTCCCGCATAAAAGACGAAGAGGACCCATTAGAGGAAGAAATTAGAGAGGCAAACGCCTTTGCCCCGGATTTGGCTGTTGAATGCCATAATAACGCGGGCGGCGGGGATGGCTTTGAAGTCTTTTACCAAACAAACGGCTATAAGGCTACATCTTTGGCACTGGCCCAGGCTATAGAAGCGGAGGTAAAGAAGATCGGCCAGAATTCCCGCGGCTGCAAGACCAAATTAAATTCAGCCGGGAA
>Ga0067045_1005283_pt1 | contig 13610 bp, 16 predicted proteins | sample TerdegcTABiofilm_FD_59184 | JGI IMG/M metagenome (GOLD analysis project Ga0067045, IMG submission 59184) | Combined Assembly of (Gp0054472, Gp0054536) Wastewater bioreactor microbial communities from Singapore -Terephthalate degrading...
TCGGAGTGGACCATGTACTGGTTGATGGCGGTCAATTCATCGGCCAGCAGGGAATTCAACGTCTCCAGCAGTTTCGGGTCACCTTTCATATCTGTCCTCCTTCACGAAGATAATGGGTGAAATTGACGCTCCATTATAAACTAAAAAACAGGAAAAGCGACGGATATTATCCGGTTACGGGCAAATCACCGGGCGGCATCCCGTGGCACGATGTTTGCTCGACTATCCGGCATCAAGCCGCCGGAGAACAGCCCCTCACCATGGACAAGATGAAAATCCTCATAGCGGAGGACAACAGCTTCAGCCGGAAATTCTACGACACGTATATCTCAAGTGACGTCTTCAGCAAGCAGTTCGCCGTCAACGGCTTCGAGGCCCTCGAGATTTACGGCAACTGGAAGCCGGACATCCTCCTGCTCGACCTCATGATGCCGGTCATGAGCGGCCAGGAGGTCCTGCAGGAAATCCGCGAGACCCGGAAGGACATCGCGACGACGATCATCGTCTCGTCGCTCTCCTCCCATCGCGACGACGTGGCCCTCTGCGCCCGCTTCGGGGTCCAGGGCTACCTCGTGAAGCCGCTCAACCCCAAAGAGATCAGCCGGACCCTGCTCGATCTCTACGTCAAGGCGAACCCGAGGAAGGCCCCCGAGATCGAGGCCCTCGCGAAGCGGCTCTAGCCTCCGCTCACTTNACGANCGCCATCATGGTCGTCTGCATGACCGCCACGAGCGTNTCCNTGCCGTTTTCGTGCGCCCAGACCTCTCCCGTGCAGACCGCCAGCGTCCGCCCCGCCTTGATGACCCGTCCGACCGAGACGAATCGCTCCCCCCGGGCCGGGGCCAGAAAGTTGATCTTGTTTTCCACGCCCAGCACCTCGGAGTCCGCCGGCATGAGGGTGTAGGCGGCATACCCGCAGGCATTGTCCGCGATCGTGCTGACAACGCCCGCGTGGACGAACCCGTGCTGCTGGGTGACGGCCTCGCTCCAGGGGAGCTCGATCCGCACCACCCCGGGGGCGACCGAAAGCAGGCGCGCCCCGATCGTCTTCATGATCCCCTGCCTCTCGAAACTGGAGCGAACGCGGGTTTCGAAGTTCGGGTCGCTCGGTCGTGCCTGGCTCATGCCCTCAACTCCCTGTCGTTTCGAAGGTTATCCCCATCGTCAGGTTCATTCCGAGAACCGTTCCCTGCACCGTCACTGCGCCCACCGGATACTCTCGAACATCTTGTCCGACCCGAGCTTCTGGCCTCTCAAAAGATCCTTCCAACGCAGGTCGATGATGGCCCGGAAAGGGGAAGCATTCCGGAAGTTTGCACCGGCAAGGTAGGCGCCCCGGAAGTTCGTGCTGTAGGCGTGCGCATCCGAGAGGTTCGCATCGCCCAGATCGGCTTCGGTGAGGTCGGCCTTGTTCAGCATCGCACCCGTGAGGTTGGCCCCCTGAAATCTCGCCCGGACAAGCTTTGCAAATGTGAGGTCCGCGGCCGCGAGATCGGCGCCCTGGAACTGCCCGTCGCTGAAATCGGCCTCCTGGCAGTGGGCCTTTGCAACACCCGCCCGGTTGAATATCGCCCGGGCGGCTTTCGCCTTTTTCATGTTGGCGCCCTCCAGCCTGGCGCCCGTGAGATCCGCCCGGCTCATGTCCGCACCCTCCAGGTTTGCATACTCGAGCTGTGACTGACTGAGCGTCGCCTCGCTGAGGTTGGCCCCGGCAAAGTCCGCCCGACGCCCGTATCGGTCGCCTTTGACGTTTGCGGAATCGAGTTTGGCGTAACGCAGGTTCGCCGAGGCGAATCTCACCGACAGGGCCTCGGCATTTTTGAGGATGGCCCGTTCCAGGTTGGCGCCTCTCAGGTCCGACTCGTTGAGGGACGCCCCCTCGAGATCGGCCCTCGAGAGATCGGCGCCCTTGAGATTTGCGCTCGACACGCGGGCATTGCGGAGATTGGCCCCGTCGAGCCTGGCACCTTCGAGATTGGCGCGGAACAGGACTGCGCCGGCGAGGTTCGCCCGCGAGAGCACCGCACCCTGCAGCATCGCTCCCTCCAGTCTGGCGTCGCCAAGATCGGCGCCGGAGAGGTTCGCCCCCTTCAAATCGGCGCCGGGCAGAAAGATCTTCTTCAGGTCGGCCCCGCAGAGCTGTGCCCCCGCGAGATTCTTGTCCTGCTTTTTGGCGCGGGCGTACGCCGCCTCGTCGAAGCAGCTGACTGCCTGCGTGCGTTCCGCCGGTCCTGCCGGCCTCGGCTGCGGAACACCCCCGGTCCGGGGTTTGGGAACCGTCACCGCCGGTCCCGGCGGTTCCTTCTTCGACGCCGGCGGCTGGGCAACCTGGGCCGACGAAAGCCCGAAATCTGCAAGGACGTAGAGAACGCAGAGCAACATCGCGAGATGCCAACGCTTCATCGTATCAAGATACCTCCTTGAGAGTCTGGTCGTCGTTATATACCACTTCTGGGCGAAAGGAGGAATCCTGTATCTTCTCCCCTCCCGGCGGCCCGGGTTCGTCGCCATGGGGGGCCTGCCGTTAACCGCTCTGCATCGTCACGACGGACTATCCCAGTTCAGCACATTCCTTTCAACCGTTCGAAAAGAAGGCACATTGGAATTGCTGTGCCATTATGGCACAGTTGCGGCCCCCCGCCGAGAGGGTCCCGGAAAGAGTTGAATACAAGTAAGGCATTGAATTATATAGAAATTATTCCATGCCGGCCCTGCGGCACGGCCGATGCTCATCCCGGAGGTCAAGAAAGGAAAAGGTCAAGCCAAAGGGACGCAACGCTCAAGAAAAGTGAGGGCCTTACAATGAAGATGTTCAAGATGTGTTTCGTGCTCTGCTGTCTCCTGGCCTACATGTGGGCATTCTCCCTGCCCGCGAAGGGACAGGATTTTCAGCCGCGGGACGTTTCGCATGAAACCGCCGCCACAAACACCTCGCTGCCGTTTAAGGCCATGGTCGAGCGCAACAGCCCGGTCTTTGCCGACCGGCAAATGACCCTGAAGATCGCCGAAGTGAAGGCGGGCCAGCAGGTGACGGTCATGGAGATCATCGGCCCTGCCCGCAACGGCCGCCCCTTCACCCTCCTGGTTGCCTACACGGACAAGGACGGGTCGGAGCGCGCGGGCTGGTTCTACGGCACCCTGCACGTCCGCATGCCCAACTGATCTTTCGCGGGGCCCGGGGCCGGCTTTCCCCGGCAATGTCCGTCCGCCCTCGGGCCCCCGCCTCCTCTCCCGCGTGAATGCCGCGGCCGATGCCGGCATCACGTCCCAGCGGGAAACGCAAGCCCTGTAGCGCCCTTCAGCCGGGCCTCTTCCCAACCAGGCTTTTACCTCGGGTAATCAGCCCGTGAGGGTACGAAACTGTGCCAGGCTCTTCCCCTGCCGCGCGGACCCGCGAGGCAAAAGCGGAAAAGGGCGGCAATAAGAACCGCTTCTCCGGAGGTCTCAGCAATTATCGCCGCGAGCCGGCAGCCGCAGGACGGCGTACCCGCCGAGGATCTGCAGCACGATGCCGGGCAGACCGGCCCGGAAGTCGGCCAGCGCCGCAGCGAGGGAGGCGGTCAGGAGCCCCTCGACGACACCGCCGGCAACCTGGTAGCCCAGGACGACACAGGCAACGGCGAGGAGCGACAGGCCGAAGCGGCGGGCGACCACGGAGGCGATGACGGCGAGCATCACGGACTTGACGAGGATCACGGTCAGCATCTGCTGGGGGGGCATCCCGTTGAGCGCGTGGTTCGCAAGGGGCGAGAGGACCGCCGTTGCGAGCCCCGCGGCCAGCCCGAACCGCCACCCCGCGACGAGGGTGAAGAAGTAGATGGGCAAAAGCATCGGCCCCCCGCCGGGCACGAGGTGGCACAGGGCGGGCAGGGCGATGTTCCCCGCAACGAAGAGCGTCGTGTAGAGGTAAAAACGGGCTTCCGTGACGGAAAGCGGTTTCACCGGGGCACCGCAGGCCGGGGAGGCTGCAAAGGACATGGTCGTCTCCTTTCGACGGAAAAACTGGGAGGCAATGGTTTTTTCTATCGAAACGGGCGTTTCCTGTCAAGGGCTACGGCGGCGGTCTCCGCGCCCGTGTCATCGCGCAAGCAGGGAGGGCAGCACGGTGATGAACCACGGGAACACGGTCAGGATGACCAGTACCGTGAGCAGGGCCCAGAGGTAGGGCAGGCAGGCCTTCATCACGCGCTCGATGGGCACCTTGGAGATGGCGCTCGCCACGAAGAGATCGAGGCCCACGGGGGGAGTGATGCAGCCGATGGCCAGGTTGACGACCATGAGCACGCCGAAGAACAGGGGATCGATGCCCAGGGCCCTGGCCACGGGCAGGAAGATCGGCGTCAGGATCACGACCGCCGCCGAGGCGTTGACCATGGTGCCGGCGATGAGCAGCAGGATGTTCATGGCGAACAGGAACAGCACCGGCGAGCTTGTCACGGAGACGACGAACTTCGCCACCTGGTGCGGGATCTGCAGGTTGGTGATGAGCCAGCCGAAGACCGTGGCGGCACCCACCAGGAACATGATGACCGTGGTGCCGATCACGGCCTGGAAGATGATCTGGGGGAAGTCCCTGAGCTTGAGTTCCCTGTATACGAACAGGCCGACGACGATCCCGTAGACCGCGGCGACGGCCGCCGCCTCCGTCGGGGTGAAGATGCCGCCGTAGATGCCGCCGATGATGATGACCGGCGTCATGAGGGCGAAGAAGGAGTCCTTGAACGATTTCAGGGCGGCGGCAAAGGAGAACGTGCCCTCCCCCGCGAGGCCCCGCTTCCGGGCGAAGTACCAGCTGACGGCCATCATGGACAGGCCCATCATGATGCCGGGGATGAAGCCGCCGATGAAGAGATCGCCGATGGAGGTGTCTGCGATGGCGCCGTAGACGACCAGAGTGATCGAGGGCGGGATGACGATGCCCACGGTGCCGCTGGAGGCCACGATGCCCGTGGCCCAGTCGCGGTCATAGCCCTTCTTCTCCAGCTCGCCGATCATGGTGCTGCCCAGGGCCGCCGTGGTGGCGGCCGAGGAGCCCGAGATGGCGGCGAAGAACATGCCGGCCACGGACACGGTCTGCGCCAGGCCCCCCGTGAGGGCCCCGACGAGGGCCTGGGAGAAGCTGACCAGCCGCGAGGTCACGCCGCCGGCGGACATGAAGGCCCCTGCCAGCATGAAGAAGGGCACCGCCATGAACGAGAAGGAGTCGATGCCCGAGAACATCATCTGGGAGACCATGACGAGCGGGCGGTCCATGTAGAAGAAGAGAAGGGTCGAGGCGGACAGGCAAAGGGAGAAGGCCACGGGCACCCCCAGCGCCGTGAGCAGCAGAAAGAGGCCGATCAGGACGTATTCCATGCCCGTCTACCTCCCCTCGCCCTTCGGGCCCGAGAATCCCCGCACGATCCGTACCGTGTCCTTCACGAGGTAGAGCAGCATCAGCACGCTGCTCAGCGGGATCACGGCGTAGACCCAGCTCATGGGGATCTCCATGCCCGGCGACATCTGGAAGGTCATGACCCGCGTCATCTTGGCCCCCTGGGTCAGCAGGATCAGGATGAACACGTAGCCCGAGAGGTTGATGACGACCTCCAGGAACCGGCCCGTCGCCGTCCCCTTGAAGTGGTTGGGCACGAACTGCACGGCCAGGTGGCCCGACTCGCCCATGATGAGGGCCGAGCCGATGAAGACGACCCAGACGAAGAGGTAGCGCGCCAGCTCCTCGGACCACTCGGGCGTCCAGTTGAACACGTAGCGCGACACCACCTGCGCGAAAATGACCACGAGCATGACCGACATGGCCGCGACCGAGAACCAGTACAGCACCGATCGCAGCCCCGTGAACAGCTTGTCCAGCATGGCGGGCTCCCCTCGCGTGAAGGCCCGGGCCGGGGCCCGGGCCTCGCGCGGATCGGTCGGCGGTTACTTTTCCAGGGCCCGGACCCGGTCGATGTTGGCCTGGCCTACGGTGGGGGCGAGCTTCTTGTAGACGTCCTTGGTGGCCTCGATGAAGAGCCTGCGGTCCACCGTGGTGACCTTCATCTTGCCCGTCGCCTTGATCTTGTTCCAGAACTCGAGGTCCTCCTTCTCGGCCAGCTTGCGCTGCCAGGCGATGGCCTCGTTGGCCGCCTGCTGGATGACCGCCTGCTGCTGCGGCGTGAGCTTCTTCCAGGTCGCCATGGAGATGAGCATCGGCTCCGGCGCGTAGGCGTGCCCCGTCAGGGAGGCGTACCTCTGGACCTCGAAGAAGCGCTTCGTGTAGATGTGGGCGCTGGGGTTCTCCTGGCCGTCGATGGTCCCCTGCTGAAGGGCGGAGTAGAGCTCGGAGAACGCCATCGGGGTGGGGGAGGCGCCGAGGGATTTCATCATCTCGATGTAAACCTTGTTGTTCATGACGCGCATCTTGAGNCCCTTCATGTCCGCGGGGGTCTTGACCTCGCGCACGTTGTTNGTCATGTGGCGGATGCCGTTCTCCATGTAGCCNAGCATCTTGAGGCCCTTGGGCTCGAGCGCCTTGGCCAGGTCCATGCCGACCGTGTCGAGAGCGGCGAAGGCGTGCCTGCGGTCCTTGAACAGGAAGGGCATGTCGAAGAGGGCCATCTGCGGCTGGAAGGTGCCCAGCTCGGCCGTGCTCGTGAGCGTCATGTCGATGGTGCCGTAGATGCAGCCCTCGATGAGTTCCTTCTGCGCCCCGAGCTGCGAGGAGGGGAACACCTTGATCTCGATCTCGCCCTTGGATTTCTGGGCGACCAGCTTGGCGAAGTAGTCGGCGCCCTGCCCGTAGGGGTTGGAGGGCTCGGCGATGTGGCCGAGCTTCAGGACCACCTTGGCTGCAAGGGCCGGGGTGGCAAGGGCATACACGAGCAGCAGGACGCAGAGCAGACTGAACAATCTCTTCATCGTATCTTCTCCTTCGTTGTAATGGGTTGGGCGTGCCGGGATACCCGGACGCCGGGGTCGCATTCCAGGGGTCGATTCGGGGGCCGCCTTCGGCCTCCCCCCGGGATGACAAGGTCCTTATCACAACCGGCCGCCGATTGCCACCGCACCGATGGGGTCAGGTCTTGCATTTTGCTTTTTCCCTCGCGGGGTTCCCGGAGGGCTTTCTGGCCCAGCCGCTCCCGGTCCTTCTTCTCCCGCCCGGGGGGAGAAGCTCCACCGCCGCCTGCCGGCGGGACCGGCGGTTTTCAATCGACGATAAAAAGCTTCGCGCCCGTGACGGTGGACGAGCGGTGAGGCTCGGCGTTATCGGCCACCTGGTAGCTCGTTCCGGGCTTGAGGACAACGGTGCGCCCGTCGGCCAGCTCCGTGTGCAGCTCCCCCTCGAGGCACAGCAGGATGTGTCCCTTGCTGCACCAGTGATCGGCGCGGTAGCCCGGCGAGTACTCCACGAGGCGCACGCGGATGCCGCCGAAGGTGCGGGTGCGCCAGGTGGCAAACCCCGTCTCGCCCTTGTGTTCCGTGGCCTCCACGGACGACCAGTCGGTCGTCCCGAATGGGATGTCCTTCATCTGCATGCGTGTGACTCCCTGGACGGTCCGATCCTGTTCATGAGCCGCGGTTACCCCCCGGCCGCCGATCAATCGATCGGCTTCGGGTACCCGGTCTGCACCGACCATTGCTGGAGCTGGACGAAGATCTCCTCGCCCCTCGCGCAGATCTCGCCGCCCACCGACAGGGTCACGCTCACCGTCACCTTGCGCCCCTTGATCTCCGTCACCTTTGCCCGGAGTTCGTACGTTGCATCTATCGGCGTGGGCTTCAAATAGTCCACCTTGATCGATGCGGCGACAAAGCGCGCCGGAGGCCTCTCGCCCAGGGCGTACCCGTCGGCCCGCAGCTTGGCCGCCGACGCCGTGGCGGCGCCGTGACAGTCGATGAGCGAGGCGATGATCCCGCCGTAGGCGAACCCGGGCATGCCGCCCGTGTAGCAGGGCTTCGGCTTGTAGCGGCAGACGGCCTCGTCGCCGTCCCAGTAGCTCTTGATGTGCAGCCCGTCCCTGTTGAGTCGACCGCAGCCGTAGCAGTGCGCAAACTCATCGGGATAGTAGTCTTGAAACGCCTTTTGTTCCACCGCTCACCCCTTTGCACGTTCAGGAATCCGTTCCTGCCCTCCCTGCTCAGCTTCCCGCCTGCAGGGTCACGGTGACCTCCCGCTTGGCCCCGTCCCGGATCACGGTCAGCCTCACGGTGTCGCCCACCTTGAAATCATCCAGGCGGGCGTAGAGCCTGCCGACGTTCTCGACGGCTTTGCCCTCGACGGCGGTGATGATGTCGCCCGGGACGAGGCCCCCGTCGGCGGTGCGGCGGGCGCCCTGCAGGCCGGCCTGCTCGGCGGCCGAGCCGGGGGCGACCTTCAGGATCATCACCCCCTCGATGCCGAGCTGGGCCCGGGCTACGCGGTTGATCCCCTCGTCGACCTCGATGCCGAGGGCGGGCCGGATGTACTTGCCCCTGGCGATGAGTTCGGGCACGACGCGGTTGACCGTGTCCACGGGCACGGCGAATCCGATCCCGGCGCTCGCGCCCGAAGGGCTGTAGATGGCCGTGTTGATGCCGATCAGGCGCCCCGCGGAATCCAGCAGCGGCCCGCCGGAGTTGCCCGGGTTGATGGCAGCGTCGGTCTGGATGAGATGCTCGATGGTCACCCCGTTCTCCGCCGCAAGCGAGCGGTCCAGGGCCGAGACGATGCCCGTCGTGAGCGTCCAGTCCAGGCCGAAGGGGTTGCCGATCGCAAAAACCTTCTGGCCCACCTTCAGGTCGTGGCTCGTCCCAAGGGGAACCGGGGCCGGCGCCTTGAAGCCGACTCCGATGAGCAGCACCGCCAGGTCGTGGGAGCGGCTCGCCCCCACCAGGGCCGCCCGGTAGTCGCGGCCGTCGGCCAGGCGGACGCGGGCCTCCGAGGCGCCCGCCACGACGTGGAAGTTCGTGACCACGTGCCCCTTGTCGTCCCAGATGAAGCCCGAGCCGGTGCCCCGCGGCACGGTGAAGATGTTGCGCGTCCAGAAGTCCCGGACCTGCCGGCTCGTCGTGATGAAAACGACGGACTCCCTGGCCTTCTCGAAAAGCTCGATCGTGGCTTTCTCGTCGGCTGCGAGATCCCCCCGGGCGGCGACGGTGCGAGGTGCGGCCGCCTTCCCGGGCTGGAAGAGCCGGCTCACCCAGGGCACCTCCCGCCACAGGTAGAAAACCGCCGCCGCGATCAGGGCGAACCAGAAAAGCCGTACAAAGAGGGAAGAACGTTTCGTGCTCATGGGTCGATCGATTGTGACATTACTTCCGGAATATAAAATAGACAGCCACGGCAATCCCCGCGCCCGCGGCGATGGGCGATCCGAAGGGGATCGCGTCCAAGATACCCTGCACCTGTCCGATGATGCCCATCAGCACCTCGGACGACCTGGAAGCGATCAGCCCGTATTCGACCATGACTGCCTCTGAACGCGCTGTGCGATGCAGGCCACGTAGTCGTGCCGGACCTGGTAGGTCTTCCTCGTGCCGTTTTGCTGCCGCAGGCGCTCGAGGAATTCCCGGGTCAGCCCGTCCCGCACCGATCGGTCGATGGCGTCGTAAAACACGGTGCCGGCCCCGGACTTGAGAAGGTGGTCCAGGACCTCGTCGGCCGTCTTGTAGCGGAACACGGCGCTGCCCTCCCACCTGTTTACAACTGCAAGTCCCGCCTCGTCAACAAGACTCTCCAGGTGGGCGCCGTCGCGGGGGAAATCGAAGGCCACCCTCCGGTTCATGACGAGGGGGTCGCGGGCGACAAGGGACGAAAAGATCCCGAATTCCCTTTCCGGCGAATTCTCCCGGTGGACGAGCAGGGCAAGGCGCCCGCCCGGCGCGAGAGCCCTCGCCGCGGCGGCAAAGAAGGGCCGCAGGGGGATGTACCCCAGCACCCAGGAGGTGAAGACGGCGTCGAGGTCTCGCAGGCCCGACAGGGCCTCCACGGCGTCCCCGTGCACGAACTCCACGTTTGCGAGCCCCCGGCCTGACAGGCGCCTGCGCGCCGTTTCGAGCATGCCGCCGGAGATGTCGGCGGCGATGACGCGGCCGCCCCGCCTGAGCTTCCGCGCCAGCAGCGCCGTGCCGAAGCCCGAGCCGCAGCCCGCCTCGAAGACGGTCTCGGAGCCCCCGAGTTTCATCCAGGCGACCAGCTCCCGCACGGGCCTTCCGGCCCCGGTGAGCCAGTAGTCGTCATAGTCCCCGTGGATGCGGTCGTACGCGGCGGCCAGCTCCGCGCTGCCTGCCGAGGGCCCGCGACCCATCCGCGTCCGGTAGAAGAGGGGCAAGGCATGGCGGGCGGGCAGATGGGCCTCGCAGATCGATTCGGAGACTTCCCGGGAGACCGGCAGGGGGTTGCCGTCGACGAATCTCGTCAGGATGCGCCCCACGCAGGACGGCCTCGGCCGGACAAAATGCCGCCCCATGCGGTCGAGGATGTCGCCCAGCGGCTCGCGCGCAACGTTCCCGAACGACAGGGGCACCAGGTTGCAGGGGCACAGCTCGCCGCTGCCGTCGACGTAGAGATGGGTGAGGCCCGCACCGCAGCCGAAGGCGTCCTTCCCCTCGAGGTAGGCGAAGGTGGACAGGATGGGCAGATCCTCCCGCCGGGCGACCTCTCGTTGGTACCCGACAATGCGCCTGCGCTCGGACGAGGTCAGGACGACGTCGCTGCGTCCCGCAATCCGCCCGGTGGGGCAGGGCTCGAGGAGGTGGACCTCCAGGGCCCCCGCCTCGCGGGCATGGCGGAGGAAATCGAAGAACCGCTCCCGTTCGAGAAACTCGCGCGTGCCCACGGAGACGACGTAGGGGTACAGGCCCGCCGCGCCCGCCGCCGCCAGGGCATCGAGGGCGATCCCGTAGGCGTCCTTGCGCCCCCGGCGCTCGTTGTGCTCCGACGCATCGGCGCTGTCGAGGCTGATGCCCACGGCAAAGACGCCGGCCTCCTTGAGCCTGCGCGCCCGCCGAGCCGTCAGGCCCTCGCCCGTCGTCCCCACGACGAGGCAGGAGCGCTCGTCGAAGGCACGGCAGATCTCCTCGAGGTCCTGCCGCAGGAGCGGCTCGCCCCCGGTGAGCGTCACCACCACGGCCCCCCGTCCCTGCAGTTCCGCGGCCAGGCACCGGAACACCTCCAGGGGAAGATCCTTCTGGCTGCGGCCCGCGTTGTAGCAGTGCCAGCACCGGAAGCGGCAGCGGTTCGTGACGGCCAGGGTGACGGAGTAGAGGCGCCTTGCGTCGTCTGCCAGGAAGTGATCCAGGAGGCTCTCGAAGGCGCGGCCGGGGTAGGGCGGGAACTGCGTGTTGATGACGCGCAGGCCCCCGAAGGGGACGACCTTTTCTCCCTCCAGGTAGGATTTCAGGAACGAGGCGACGCGGGGGTGCAGCCGGGTCAGCGGCGGGCGGGACGCAATTTCCTCGAAGAACTCATCTCCACGCATCGTGCGGCTTCGCTCCCGCCGGGATCATGACTTCACGCCGTCTTCTTGTAGTTTTCCGTGTAGACGTCGATGACCCTGCGGATCATCTTCTGGTAAGACGTGCGGTGCTTCTTCGCTTCCTTCTTGAAGAACTCGACACTCGCCTTGCTCAGCGAGATCGTGATCTTCACGTTGCTTTCCTTCAGCACGAGTTTATCCGGCGGCGGCAGGAAGTCCCGGACAATCTTTCCTTCCCCAATGGGTTCATCGGTGTATTTTGTTTTCTTTTTCATAACCTTTTATCCGGTCTGACCCCTGCGCTTCAATGAAAAGGCTAGCAATACATCAATATGGCACTAAATATGGGCTAAATCGTGAAGGGCCAACCTTCCCTGCGGCCCAGCCGGAGGTCAGAGACCCAAGCACGGCCCGATTATTTTACCTGCTCTTTCCTTGTGTTCCTGAGTTCTTTGTACCGGAAACAGTCCACGACGTGATCATTCACCATGCCGACGGCCTGCATGAAGGCGTAGCAGATGGTCGGCCCGATATACTTGAACCCCCTTTTCTGCAAGTCCTTGCTCATGGCAATGGACTCCGGGGTGCTCGCGGGAACGTCCGTCATCGTTTTCCACGAATTCCGGATGGGCTTGCCGTCGACGAACTGCCAGATGTAGCGGTCGAAACTCCCGAATTCTTCCTGGACGTCCAGAAAGGCCGTTGCGTTTGTGATCGCCGCGTTGATCTTGAGCCGGTTTCGTATGATCCCGGGATCGGCGAGCAGCCGGACCACGGTCTTCTCGGAATACCTGGCGACCTTCCGGGCGTCGAAGTGATCGAAGGCTTTCCTGTAGGCTTCCCGCTTGCGAAGGAATGGTGGACCAGCTCAACCCCGCCTGCGCGCCTTCCAGGACAAGAAACTCGAACAGCGTCCTGTCGTCGTGGACTTCTGTTCCCCACTCATGGTCATGGTAGGACTGCAGGAGGTCGCTTCCATTGGCCCAGTCGCAGCGCTTCATCTGTCTCCGACAATTTTGGACATCGTGCAAACCGAAATATCAGGATTGAGCCCAGAAGGAGGAATTCACCGGAACTTCAGATTGCCGAGAAAAAACCGATACTATGTCCGGGAGCTTCGTATTGTGGACTTTGGCACGACACTGATATTCTCGATCCTCTTCGGATCACTCGGCATGGGCTACTTTGTCTATGGCAAAAAGCAGCAGGCAATTGTCCCCCTGGTCGCCGGCCTTGCCTTATGCATCTTTCCCTATTTCGTGTCCAGTCTCTATCTCATGGTCCTCGTGGGAATAGTCCTGACCGTCCTGCCGTGGATGGTCTGACGCGGGCATTCGAACACCGCGCGAATGTCAATAATCAGTCCTGACCCCGCTGTTTCTCATCAACCACCTTATCGTTCCGTTATGTTGAAATACAAGGCCTGACCCCATTTTCACCCTGTCCAAGTCTATGCTGCCTGTTTACTCCTCTATAAAATAATCTGAATCCATGCGCTTAATCTCCAAATTTGAAATAACAGCCGTACCAAGCCCAAAATCAATCATCAGGTCCGCTAATCTATGCCCGTCGATCAGAATTACCTTGGGATCTATGGTCTCCACATATTTGATTGCATCGTCAGAAAATTTACCCGTTGTGAGAAAGACTCCTTTTTTTGCTCGTTTGCCGTGTAAAGCGCCCACAAATTTCTGAATTTCCGGCCTACCAACCGTACCTTCCCATTTTTTCGCTTGGAGATAAATAACATCAAGACCCAACCGATCTTCCTTAATGATGCCGTNNCACTACTGTCCCAATGTTAGTTGAATAAATTCAGTTGGTTGTCGTTTTGGGTTGCTTGGTTTTCGCAACGGGTGCCCGAGAGAGCCTGTAAAATGGGNGTTTTCTCGAACAGGGTGACACTCAGAATCTGTAAAATCGTGTAGAGGCTCTGTTCCAGGCCCAGACGCTTCTTGACGATTGCAACCAGGACATAGATGGAGATGGCGATCCAGATTTGCGTCTTTACGGCATTCTCGGAGGTGCCGTAGAAGGCCTTGATCCGCAGGTGCTGCTTGATCCACTTGAAGAACAGCTCGATCTGCCAGCGGCATTTGTAGAGGCGCGCGACCGTGAGAGCCGGAAGCACGGTGTTGTTGGTCAGAAAGACCAGCCTTCGATCCTGGTCGGGAT
>Ga0067045_1030950_pt1 | contig 13606 bp, 18 predicted proteins | sample TerdegcTABiofilm_FD_59184 | JGI IMG/M metagenome (GOLD analysis project Ga0067045, IMG submission 59184) | Combined Assembly of (Gp0054472, Gp0054536) Wastewater bioreactor microbial communities from Singapore -Terephthalate degrading...
TCCCTGTCCCTGTCCCTGTCCCTGTCCCTGTCCCTGTCCCTGTCCCTGTCCCTGTCCCTGTCCCTCTCTCTCTCCCTTGGAGGGCGTTTCACCGGGGACAGACGGGGGGTGTCCCTTGGGACAAGTCGGCATGTCCTCCGGGACAAACAGAGGCTGTCCAGCAGGACGGCCAGCAGCGATCCATTGCTCAAACGTGGGGCGCGGAACATTCGCGCCTGGGTGGCGGTCGTTGTGTTTTTTGATCCGGCTCGTTTCCGTGCGCCAGCGCTGCTGCAGCTTCGCCGCCCAGGCATCACGCGCCTTGTCGGCCACAACAGGGTGATACCAGCGCCCATCGCTGCACAGCACCCAGTTGCGCATAGCGCCTGCACGCACCGCCGCCCAGTCCTCGGAAATCTTCCCGCGCTGCGCGTACCCGGCATGCTTCGCAATCCATGCCTCGTTGTCAGGCATTGAGGCAGCGGGTATCTGGTGCCACGATGCGGCCCAAAGCAGCACAGCAGCCCAGCACGCTTCTGGCGACTCGTCCGAAGCAAGATCGCTGTCACGCAAGCGTGCAACGTCCAGCGGCATGAAAGCGAAGTCTTGCAGCTCGCAGTCAGAAGGCGTCAACGGGTGCGGGGCTTCGCTCACGCGGACTCCAGCTCCAGCAATGCGGAGTTGTAGGTTTCAAGCCAGCGCTCGCCCTCGGGTAAGGTCAGCGGCCAGCGACATGCCTGCTCAGGGGATTGGCCCCGCTCGGCAGCTTCTTTGGCCTCGCGGTCGATCACTTCGATGGAGGTCATGCAACCCCCTTCGATGTCGATGCGTCAGATTCAGTGGCGTCAAAGTCAGCCAGGACATCAGGGGGGAGGTGCTTGCGTGCATACACACCAAGAACGCGCTCTGCGATCCGCTTTGGCAGAACATCTGGCCATTTGTCTACCGCCTGGTACGAAATGCCTATTGCTTCGGAGGCGGCGGATGTGGTTCCCCCGAGCAATTCAATGGCCTTGGCTTTGAGCATAGGCGGAATTGAACCACGGTTCACCCCTATTTGTCAACTTAGGTTCAAATCAAAGCCGCTACCATCACAACCATGGTTGCAAATTGCTGGGATCGAATAAAGCCTGAACTAGACGCCCGAGGATGGGGGGTTCAGCAACTCGCGGATGCCTTGGGCGTCAGCTACCAAGCTGTCGCCAAGGTCCGCGACGGCGGGGCGTTTGGCACCAAGAACAACCTCAAGGCCGCCAGTCTGTTCGGGCTCAACCCGGAATGGCTTGCAAACGGCAATGGGGAAAAGGCGGCGCATGGAACTCAGCTGGCAAGCAGCCAAAGCCCAATCGACCTAGAAAACAATCCAGAGTACCCAGCAGTTCGCAGAGTGAAATTCAAGTTGTCAGCAGGCGCCTCCGGCTTTGGCATTCAGTACCGTGACGATGAAGGTGCGCCCATCGTGTTTCAACGTCAGTGGTACGAGCGGCGTGGCCTGCGGCCCGAAAAACTGTTTGCTGTAGGTGTCTCCAATGGGAGCATGGAGCCAGGACTTTTTGACAGCGACACTGTGGTAGTCAATACCGATTCCGTCGAGCCAAAGGATGGGGTGGTCTTTGCCGTCAACTACGAAGGCGAGCTGGTCATAAAGCGCCTTCTGCGCGATGGCGGCCAGTGGTGGCTCTCTTCAGACAACCCAGATCAGCGCAAATACCCAAGAAAAATTTGCGACGAGCATTGCGTTCTTATTGGCGAGATAGTGCACAAGCAGAGCGAGCGAATTTAGCAAGACAGAAAACCGCTCCCCAAACATGGCCGCCCGTAGAGGTGGCCTTTTTTGCGGCCAGAATTGAACCCAGGTTGACATTCTTACTTGAACTGTGGTTCAATTCCCCATCGCACCAACAAACGCGAAACGAACCGGCCCAGACGCACACAGGGCCACGCCGACCGGAGACGCGAGGGGTTCTAGGCCTGAGGGCTGCAGCAAGTTGGGGCGATGGGCTCAAGCGGATCGTCGCGGAGCCTTATGGCTCCTTCACAAGTTGCACGCCGATGTTGCTTGCCCCACCTGCGGGGCATTTGTCCGGCAAAAGAGCACCTTCGGGCATGGGCCGAAGCTATGCACCGCCGATATCCGAGGCGGTTCCCAGTCCGCCGAAGCGCGGTAAACGGGATGGGAACCCCTCACGGGGCTGACACCACGGAAACGGTGCTGCATGTTGATGCAGCGAAGCGGCTACCAGATGCCGCGACGCCCTCCAACGAGGGTCATCACATCAGGGGCAGCCTGGAAGGACAGGTCGCCCTACAGGTGAGTCGCTGTAGGAACGGAATGTCCAGCGACAAGAGGCATGACAGTTCGAGGCCTACTGAAGCTGATGACAAACTGCGAGCTGGTATCAAGCCCAGCCCCCTGATGTGATGGTGAATGCCAAGTGGTGATTGGCAGCGGAGCAGCGTACCGCGGAAACCAGAGCCCACACGCACGTTCGGAATCATGCCGGGATCACCTCCAGCCACCATCAATTGCCCTTGGCCGGGGCAGAGGTATCACAAGCCGCAGCGGGTGGAAGCCCCGCACCTTTTTCGGGGCGGCAACTGCGGTTGCCATGCGTTGGTCGGGGTTCGGGCATTCCTCGTTATTTCCGCCACACATACCAGCGATGGCGTTTCCAGTGCTTTCCTAGAAGCGCGCCGCCCCACCCTTTTTCAACCGCGCCGGGGAGTCTCCTCCCTCCCTCCCTTCTCAGTTCCCCCGGCACGCCCCGCAAGGGCAGCGGTTCTTTCTTCCCCAACAGCCCACCGCCGCGTGGGCTTTTTCTTTGGAGCCATCACATGGAAATCAAGATCGAATTGGACCTTCCCGGAATCATTACCCAGGCCTGCACCGCCGAGCGCTTGCAGCCACTCATCGACAAGGCGATTGGCGATGCCATGAAATCGGCGATTGACGATGCCACGGGCTACCGAAGCGAGTTCCGCAAGGCTTTGAGCGCGCAGCTGGCTGAAGCACTGCCGCACGGCCTGGGCGTTTCTGATGTGGCTAAGTTTCAGCATGTGCTGAACGCGGCCGTGACAAAGCATGTGCACGGGGCCAACGTCGAAACCGTAGAAACCGCCTTCGACAAACTGATGCGGGATGTACTGCCCGAGGTCCATGAAGTAGTGAAGCTGTCCGATCTCGTGAAGCAGGCACGCGACGGCTTCCACAAAGAGCAGCATGAGGCGTTCTACGCCCACTGGGAGCCCAGCGACCACGGCGGCGGCGGGTGGCTGTACCTTGATGACGATGAGCGACCAAAGCAAGGCTACGGAAGCACGAGCCGCAGCCGCGAAGACATGAAATACAGCGCTGAACACCGCCTTGCCGTGAACAAAGATGGTGTTGTGTATGCGCTGCGGCTCAAAGACACCGACGTGACGCCCTCAGCGCGCCCTGATGTCGTCGGGAGCTTTTATGCAACCCTGATGGCCATGTACGTCGGGCGCACCCGCCTCGAAATCGACTGCGATGACGACGACGTCTATAGCGAGTCACAAGCGCAGTACGACTGAGCCAAACCTCCAAGAGCCAAGCCCGCCACGAGCGGGCTTTTCTTTGTCAATTCACTACTGAATTGATAGCTGCTAGCGCTTGTTCATAAAGCGCTCCGGCCTGATTTCACCCATTTCCTGGAGAGCACCATGGACCACTTCCACCCCGTGATGGTCGAAGCCCTGAGCGGGCGCTGGCCGCACATCACCCCCGGCACGGCGCCCGACGAAGCGCAGCGCGTAGCCGCCGATCTGGAGTACCAGCAGCACCGCGAGGCCAGCCGCGTGCACCGTGCGCTGGTTGATCAGGTGCAGCACCTGCAGAACACGGAGGTGCTTTCGTGAGCGACCTCATCAACCAAATCCGCGCCGCACAGGTGCGAGCGGGCGAAGACGTTGTAACGGCCAACCTGCGCAGCATGGGCCTTTCCGTCAATCAGCGCAAGCCACGCGCAAATCAAGGTATGCATCAGGTGCTGGGCGAAGCCCTGTACGACCAGGCCAGAACGCGCGAGTTGACCGCCCTGCGCAGCGAGCGCGACACGCTGCTCAACGCGCTACGGCAGATCGCCTTGACAGAGGCCTGCAGCAACTCGGACCCCGAGGTGATGGGCAAGGCCCTGGATAACTGCGTGGCAATCGCCCAGGGCGCGTTGCGCTCATGCCAGCAGCGTGTGCGGTGCACCGTCCCCCCCGAGGCGTCGGCCATTGGCGCCACGCTGGACCCCGAATCTATCGAGCAAGGAGACCCCGCATGAAAGACGCCGTTTGGCTTATCGCCGCCGTACTCGCCCTTGGGCTGGGCGCAATCGCCGGGCACGAATCCGAGGCCGCTGCAGAGCCCTCCGAGATTGAGCAGGCTCAGCACTCGCGGGACTTCGCCGCGCGCCATGTCTGCAAGGGCCAGCCCTTCGAGTGGGAGGGCGACGTTCTGATCTGCCACCGGGAGCGGCCGTGAGGCGCGCACGCAGGCTCCAACGCGCAGCACTGCGCGCAATCAACTTCACCTTCATTGCCCTGGCAACTGCCGCTGCTACAGGCCTGTGCGCCGGGCTAATTCAACCGTTCTTCACCCCATGAATCAACAGATCATTGAGGCGCCACAAGCTGGCGCAGCCGAACTCATCACCTCCAAGACAGCCCTTGTCGCCCTTGAAAAGGCCGCACTTGCCGAGCTGAGCGTAGTAGATGCTGGCCTTGCAGCACTGCGCAGAAAGTACCGCAACAAGACCTATGACGTGGCTACTGCGGAAGGCATGGACGCTGCACGCAAGGCGCGCATGGACATCCGGGATCGCCGTTTCAAGGTGCCGCACATCGTCAAGGACCAAAAAGCTGCCATCAAGAAGGTGGCCGAAAAAGTGGACAGCGAAGGTGAGCGCATCGTGGCCGCGCTGCTGGAGCTGGAAACCCCAATCCATGACCAGATCAAGGGCGAAGAAGACCGCAAGGCCGCGATCAAGGCGCAAAAAGAGCGCGAGGAAGCCGAAGCTGCGGCTCGCGTAGAGGCGGCCATCGCGGACATCCTCGCAAAGCCTGCCGATGTTGCAGGCAAGTCGTCTGAGCACATTGCCCTGGCCATCGAAGCGCTTGAGGCAGTTCCGGTGTCTCTGGAACTCTATGGCGACAGCGCGGGCCGCGTTGATTCGGTCAAGTCCGCAACGCTGGAGCGCCTGGACGGAATGCTCCAGGCCGCCCAGGCGCACGAGAAAGAGCAGCAGGAGCTGGCGGCACAGCGCGCCGCACTGGATGCAGAGCGCCAGCGTCAGGAAGAAGCCGCGCGCACGCAGCGTGAGCAGATGGAACAGCAGCAGCGCGAACACGACGCACGCATGGCAGAGCAGCGTGCCGCACTGGAGAAGATGCAGCGCGAAACCCAGGCCCAGGCCGACGAGATTGCGCGCAAGGCTGCCGAGCAACGCGAGCAGGCAGAGCGCATCGAGCGCGAACGCCAGCAGCGTGCCGAAGACATTCAACGCCGCATCGACGCCATCCGCTCATCCCCCGAAACCCACGCTGATAGCAGCGCTGCCGCCATTGCGACGGCACTCCAGGCGCTGGACGGCATGTTGATCGTCGGGGATTACTTTGATGACCGCACAGCCGAGGCGCAAGCAGCGCGCAGCACATCACGACAAGCGCTGACCGTCATGCACGCCAGCGCAACCGAGCGCGAGCGCATCCAGGCCGAGCAGGCCGCCGCCGAGCGCCGCATCAAAGAAGAGCAGGAGGCCGCCGCCCGCCGCAAAGCCGATGAGCTGGCCGCCCAGGCTGCCGCCCTCGACGCAAAACGCAAAGTGGCAGAACAAATGTTCGATGTCATCACCGACCTTCTGGGCTGCGAAGAACTTGCGGGCACTGTGTCCGAAAGCACCCGTGGGCTGATCGAGAACGCCCACACCGTTATCGCACAGGCAACCACCACAACCACCGCATAAAACAATGAACGAAAACACGACACCACACGCAGGCCCAATGGCTTCGGCCATTTTGGCCATGCAAGCCGGGCTCAACATCAACGAAGTCAAAGCACTGCAGATCGAGCAGAGCGCGTGGGAAAAAGACGAGGCCCGCAAAGCGTTTGTGGCCGACATGGCTGCGTTCAAGGTGAGCCCGCCAGAAATCCTCAAGGACAAGACCGCCTTCAAGCCAGATGGAGACGGCGGGTTTGAGTCCTACGACTACGCCACCATTGGCAACGTGTGCGAGCAGATCATCAAGGCCGCTGCCGCGCACGGGTTCTCACACCGCTGGGTTCCAAGCCGCAACCCTGCAAACGGCAACATCGAAATATCTTGCGAGCTGGCGCACCGTGGCGGGCACATCGAAACAACCCGACTCGACGCCCCTGCAGAGCGTGACCCAAGTCTGACAGTGGCGCAGTCCGAGCAATCGGTACGCACATTTCTGCAGCGCTACTCGCTGCTTATGGCCTTCGGGTTCGCCCCCAAAGACAGCCCAGACGACGACGGGCGCGGCGGAGCCGACACGCCAAAGCCATCTGATGATTCCGTGGTCCAGGGCTGGTGCATCTACGCCAAGGACGCGAAGACTCTGGAGGCACTGGCTGAGGTGCGCAAACAGGCAGCCACGGCGTTCAGCGATGCTGGCGACGTGCGCGGGTGGAATACGGTCAAGTTGGCGCTTGATGCGCGCCTGCAGGAGCTTGGGGGCGCACCATGACACGCTTCACCATCAGCCGCCATGCCCAGGGCTCGCCCGATTGGTTCAAGGAGCGCATGGGGCTTGTGACCGGCTCCGAAGTCTCCGCACTCTATGCCAAGGCAAAGTCGGATCGCGGCGACTCCAAGACGCGCGCTGGCTACATGCGCCGCCTCGTGCTTGAGCGCCTGGGGGTGCCATCCAAGGACAACTCTTTTCGCTCTCCGTCCATGGCCTGGGGCAATGCAACGGAACCTCGCGCCCGCCTGGCCTTCGAGGCCCGCACGGGCTACGTGGTCCGCGAGGCTGGGTTCTGCAAGCTCAATCGGCTGGCGGCAGGGTGCAGCGTAGATGCCTTTATCCACGGCGACGAAATCAGCGCGCGCCGCCTTGGGGTGCTTGAACTCAAGTGCCCCGACAGCAAAACCCACCTGCTGTACCTCGAAGACCGCACGGTGCCGACCATCTACGTGCCGCAGATCACGCACAACTTGTGGGTGACAGGCGCGCAGTTCGCCAAGTTCGTTTCCTTCGACCCGCGATTCCCGCCTGACATGCGCCTGCTGATCGTGCACGTAGAGCGCGACGACGCGGCCATTCGGGAGCACGAAACCCTGGTGCGTCAGTTCCTCATGGAAACCGATGCCCATGAAAAACAAATGCGGCTGTGCGCCGCCTGAAAGACCCTATGTCATCAAACCGCCAACTGCTGGAGGCCGGTACAGCCAAGCGCGCCGACCTTGTAAAGGTTCTGCTCGAAGAGCTTCACCTTGAACCCGACTTCAATGCGCCGGAAAGCGCAGACGAATTTGACTCGCGCGTTGAGGGGATCGTGGCCCACCTCGCTGGTGGGGGAACTCTGCCACCGCTTGAGGTGCGCGACCGCGCCGAAGGGGGCAAATTTGTTGTCGATGGGCACGCACGGCGCGAAGCCTACGCCAGGGCTGTGGCTCGTGGCGTTCCGGTGCATGACCCGAAGGATGGTCGTGTCTACGTGCTGACCATCCCCTTTGTTGGCAATGACGCTGACCGCCACCTGCGGATCATCACGTCCGCAGAAGGCCGCACCCTGAGCCCGTTGCAAACCGCCACGATCCTCAAGCGGTTGCGCGCCTTCGGCTGGGGGCTGGATGACATCGCAAAGCGCATCAATCGCACCCCTGAGCGGGTGCGCCAGCTTCTTGAGCTGGGCGATGCGAACAGCGACGTGCAGGCCCTGGTGAAGTCGGGCGAAGTCTCCGCCACCGTGGCCACCGCTGCAGCGCGCAAGCACGGCGAGCAGGCCGGCGCAGTCCTGGCCGAGCAACTGGCCGAGGTCAAGGCACAGGGCGGAAAGAAGCTCACGCCCAGCAAAGCCGGACCCAAGAAGCCCAAGGCATCAGACATCGCGGAAGAGCGCGAGCGCCTGGACTGGCTCATCGAACAGCGTGCCATGGTGGCGCGCGGCAAGAAAGATGACCTCGTTGGCGATGAATCCACGATGGGCTACTGGGTGTTCTGGCCCGATGACGGCAAGGTGCAGCCCGGTCTTTTCCAAGATCCTCGCGCCGCAATCGACGCGGCCAAAAAGAAGGAGCCAGAGAATGTTTAAGAACCTCATCGTCTATCGCATTGCCTCCGGGTGGTCCATGGACATCACCCAGGTGGAAGAAGCCCTTGCAAAGACACCTTTCTTGGAGTGCGGTGCCACGCAGGCGAAGTCATCTGGGTGGGTTCCGCCGCGAGGCGAGGAAAACGGCGCCCTCGCGGAATCGGTTGGCGGCCAGTGGATGCTGCGCCTCATGACCGAAACCAAGTCGGTTCCTGGCAGCGTCCTGGCGCGCCGGGTGAAGGAAAAGGCCGACCGAATCGAAAAGGAAACTGGCCGCAAGCCCGGCAAAAAAGAGAGCAAGGAACTCAAGGATGAGGCCATGCTTGACCTGTTGCCCATGGCGTTCGCCAAGCAGGCGAGCACCTGGGTGTGGATTGACCCCCGCTCGCTCACGCTGGTGCTGGACACGTCCAGCCAGGGCCGGGCCGATGAGGTGGTGAGCTTGTTGGTCGAGGCTCTGCAAGGCTTGTCGGTTTCTCTCATCAACACGCAGACCAGCCCACAAGCCGCCATGGCGCACTGGCTCAAGGAGCAGGAGCCGCCCGTTGGCTTCACGGTGGACCGCGAATGCGAGCTGAAAAGCGCTGGCGAATCCAAGGCCGTCGTGAAGTACGGGCGGCATCCGCTGGACATAGCCGAGGTGCAGGCCCACATCGACGCGGGCAAGCTGCCCACTCGTCTGGCAATGACCTGGGATGACCGTGTTTCGTTCATGCTGACCGAAGGCATGCAGATCAAGAAGCTGGAGTTTCTGGACACCGTGTTCGATGGCAAGGCCGACGATGGAGGTTTTGACACTGACGTGGCTATTGCCACGGGCGAACTGTGCCGACTCTTGCCCGATCTGTACGCGGCACTGGGCGACGAGGTGGTCCCAGAAATTCAGTCGGCCACCTCTTCACCTTCGGAATGACGCTGCAGCCGTGGCGTTCTTATTCCGATGCCCAGAGTGTCGGACCAGGCGCCGCGACTATGGGCTTTTCACCCAGCACCTGACCGACAGCGGCCACGCACTGTGCCGATGCGGCGGGTATCACTACAGCCACCGACCCGGCTCCCCTTTCTGCCACCGGAACCCATACAGCCCTGCCCTTGAGGCATCGCGCGCTGGAGTCTGCGATGAGGAAGTCGAAGCCATTGCGTCTCAGATCGCACTCGAAATTGCGGTCACGCACCCTGAGCGAAAGCCCAGGCCCACGGACCCGGTGAAGCGCTCACCGGCTACCAACCACCCCACCACAAGCCCGCCACCGTTGCGGGCTTAATTTTTGGCAATCCCATGAACCTCGCACTCTTTTACGACAAAGAAACCACCGGCATACCGCTGTACGACCAGCCCAGCGACGACCAGAGACAGCCCCACATTGTTCAGATTGGCGCGGTGCTGGTGGATCTGGATACGCGCCGCGAGCTGGCTTGCATCGACGTAATCGTGAAGCCGGACGGCTGGACCATCCCGCCTGATGTTTCGGCTATCCACGGCATTACCACCGAGCTTGCGATGGACGTTGGAATCCCCGAATCTGCCGCCGTAGACATGCTGCTGGCGCTATGGGGTCAGCGCAAGCGCATCGGCCACAACGAGAGTTTTGACGCACGCATCATGCGAATCGCACTGAAACGCTTTGTTGATCCGCGCGATCCTGGCGCCGCATCGCCAATGTCCGACATCTGGAAGGCTGGCGCCAGTGAATGCACCCAACGCATTTGCACCCCACTGCTGACCACCCATCGCAAGGCCCAGGGCCTCAAAGGCAAAACCTGCAGCCTCGCAGAAGCGCACGAATTGCTGCTGGGCAAGCCCATTGAGGGAGCACACAGCGCCATCGCCGACGCTCGCAGTTGCATGAGCGTGTACTTCGCAATTCAAGACCAAGCCTCCAAGGAGCGGCGCGCATGAACGCAGCAAACGCCCCATCCAAGTTGAGCCCAGGCATGGCCGAGTGCCATGCCCGCTTGATGGCCGTTGCCAAGCACGGCACGCCAGAGGCGTTTTCTGCAACCCTTGCAGGCGTCCTGCAGCGCGCAGAGCTGTCCATCAGCAATGCCTATGACGCTGGCGCCAAGTCGATCCAGGTTGATGCGGCGGTAGCACCTGATGCCACGACAGAAATCATCAAAGCGTTTCGCGAGTACCTGGCCGTGCACCCCAGCATCAAGCTTGGAGGGCATGAGGCCGACACCGTCGCGCGAGAACTGGCGCTCATCGCGCAGCCATCCAGCGATGACACGGATGACGATTGGAGCAAATCGGAGATTGATGCAGCCATCAAGGTAGATGCTCCGCCATGCTTTGAAGCCGTCATCAATCCCGATGTTGCAGCCACGGCGCTGCGCGCATACCTCAAGGATTGCGAGGCCAACTGCATCGTGCCGGACGTTGGCGGAGCATGGCACGCAGCATTCCTGGCTGGCGCAGCATCCCATGGGAAAGCACCAGCCCCCCAAATCACCGTCGAACAGGTTGAAGACGCCGTAGGGATGCAATCCACGGCATGGGACACCATCGGAGCCGAGAAGATCGTGGAAGCGGTGTTGCGGCTGGCAAATCAAGCAACAGCCGATGCGGCCGACCAGGATGGCGAGGCTTTCCGCAATGCTGCGCGCTTGGGCCTGACGCTGCGTTTCTACGGCGGCTGCGCCCAGTCAAGCATGCCCGGTACGCCAAGCGCCTACGAGGTGGTGACTGGAAGCGACCGAGCCGCCACGATGCGCGAGGCTGTGCAACGCGCTGTGGCAGTGATAGAGAACGGCGGCGAATCGCGGCCCACGGCACCAGCAGCCACTGCAGATGTGCTGCAAGTTTTCATTGAAAAAAAAGGGTGCGTCAGGATATTGAGATACGACGATGAATTGCACAGCGGCGCAACTTCGCAAGAAGCCATCGACGCAGCCCAGCAACCAACAGAACAGGGGGCGCGTGATGGCGGTCTACGTTGACGACATGCGCGCCGGGTTTGGTCGAATGGTGATGTGCCACATGGTGGCCGACACCGAGGAAGAACTGCACGCGATGGCCGACAAGATCGGCGTGGACCGTCGCTGGTATCAGTACCCCAAGAAGTCGCGCTACCCGCACTACGACATCGCGCTGTCCAAGCGCGCACTCGCCGTGGCCGCTGGGGCGCAAGAAATCCGATGGCGCGACGCGCCTGCAATCAGTCGGCGCTGCCTGGAATCCATTGGCGCAGCCCTGGCGCAGAAAGGCGTCCAGCATGGATGACGAATACGACACCGGCACCCAAGCAGAGCTGCTAGAGCTGGTGCACGAGCCCATCGCCCCCGCCCGTCCCGGCACGCCCGGGGAAGGCGTCTACCTGGACTTGTGGCGCCAGTACCTCGCGGCTGACGAGAACCGCCTCGCCGCCATCCTGCGCAACACCCTGCGCGGCGAGCCTTCTCAACGGCAAGCATCGGTGTGCGCATCGTTCATGACCTTCATGGGGTGCAACTGCGGCTACGGGTTCACTTACGAGGCCGAGAAGCTGGCATCCGGCGACAAGCCGCCCTACGCATGGCGCAATCAGGCATTCGCGGCAGCCTGGGGTTTGGAGAACCGCCGCAGCGTAGGCGTCAACAGAGGTCTGCGCACCATCGAGGCGATGCTGGCCAAAAACCTCTGGATTGATCGACCGTTTCGCGGGCCCGTGGTCAATTGGCCCGCCTTGGACGAAATCACCACGGCCGACTACGACACCGTGGACTGCATGGTCGAATGGTGGAGCGGCGAGGAAGCGCGCCAGATGCGCAAGATTGCTGAACCGATGATTAAGGCCGCCAACCGGCGCATGGCGAGCGGCATGTTCAACCCCATAGAGGGAAACACCCATGGCAACTGAACCGACGAATCCAGAGCTGGCCGAGGTCTACAAAGCCGCAAACGGCGAAGACATTGGCAAGGCCCAGCCACTGACAACTGCCCGCATCTTCAACGCAATGCGTGCCGCTGTGGCGCGCTGGGGCCAGCCATCCGAGGCGATAGCGCCGGTTGCGCCGGTTGCGCCGGACTTCTACACAGCCTGCGCATGGAATGAGGACAGTGGTGAAGGACGGTGGATCGCCATTCCTGGCTACAGCGACGTGACAGAGCACGGCGTGAAGAACCGCGTTCTCGAAGTTGCGCGCAAGGAAGGCTACAAGGGCACCGCCACCGGTCGCCTGATGGAGTTGGGCTGGGAGATTCGCCCGGTCTATCTTTCTGCCCCACCCCCACAAGCCGCCCGAAAGGTTTTCCTGGTGGCCACCGGTGAGGAGCACGAGGGCGAGGGCGAGGCAACTTACACGCGGTACGACGATGCGCCGCCACCTCTGTGCGACTCGGAATGCCTCTATACCGCTGCTACCACCCCACGCACAGCCCGCAAGCAAGAAGGTGCTTGAACATGAACCTCAGTCAACGAATCAAAAATCAATTCTCAAAACTCATGGGCAAGAAGACCATCCGAATCAGCTTCGGCGACAACAAGCGCAGCATCACCGATGCCAACGGCAGGGTATGGTTGTTCTCGGTCCACGAGTCCGGCAAAGACACCATCAGTGCCAAAATTTCCGGAGTGCAGCCAACCGAGGAAGAGGCCAAGCCGTTCTTGGCCGCTGTCAAGCTCTGGATCATTCAGGGCTGCGTGATGGACGCCAATGGAAACTGCAAGTGGGTGGTGCCATGACCGTGGACAAGGAGATTTTCACCACAGAAGAAGCGGCCCAGATGATGGGCTGCGCCCCGTCCACCATTGAGGAACACGCTCGCGCTCGCGTGCTGCCGGGTATCCGCATGGGCCACGAATGGCGCTTTCCGCGCGAGGCTTTCATGAAGGCCATCAACACCCTGGCAGTGACCGGGGAGCTGCACCGCGAGTCGTCAAAACGCAAGTCCAAGGCGACAGCCGCCGACAAGCAAAAGGGCGCGAAGCAAAGCCGCCGCAACCCAATCCCTGAGCTTCCTACATTGCACTCAGTCGGCTAGACAGATCCTCGCCCCGCAGCGAGGCGTACCGCAGCACCATGCTGTAGTCGCTCCAGCCCATGATCTTGCAGATTTCCACATCGGAGAATACCCAGCGGCCATCCTTGCCGCGCAGCTCAAACCAGCGGCAGCAGGCCTCATGTCGTAAGTCGTGCTCCGTCATGTCGGGAAGTCCGACATGGCGGAACAGGCTGCGGAAGCGGGAGGTGAGCTGGTTGGTGGTGCGTTTCATGTCCGCCTTGTCGCCGCTCCAGTAGCTGAACACCAGCCCGACACGGGCATTGCACCACGCGCGCAGCTCGGTAGCGATACCGGGTTTCAATGGGACCGTGCGCGGCTTTGCGGCCCCACGGTGGCCCTTGGAACCTTCCACGTTG
>Ga0067045_1030949_pt1 | contig 13605 bp, 10 predicted proteins | sample TerdegcTABiofilm_FD_59184 | JGI IMG/M metagenome (GOLD analysis project Ga0067045, IMG submission 59184) | Combined Assembly of (Gp0054472, Gp0054536) Wastewater bioreactor microbial communities from Singapore -Terephthalate degrading...
ATTGTAATTTTGCTAAACTTGTGGCGGTAGCTGATTTAAATATTGAGAAAGCCTTGCAATCATATAGTGTTAATGAATCAGAAATAAATGAAAAATCAAAATTACTAAGTTCTCAGGTTAAAATATTTAGAGAATATAAAGACCTGTTGAAAGAAATGTCCACAGAACTGGATGGAATAATTGCTGCTTTACCTAATGATTTGCATGTAGAGGTAACCCAAGAAGCAGCAAAATATGGACTTCCTATATTACTGGAAAAACCTATTGCCAGTACTATTTCAGAGGGAAAGAAAATTGTGCAAATAGCTGAAGATTCGAAAATTAAATTAGTGGTGGCTCATCATAGAAGGTTTTCTAAATTAATTCAGCGCACTAAAGAGGCTGTTGGAAAGGGAGAGTTGGGAGATATTATTGGTGCCAATATCTTATGGGTTGCTAAAAAACCTGACTCTTATTTTGAAAGTTCCTGGCGTATAGATAGAACATATGGTGGACCATTACTAATAAATACTATTCATGATATTGATGACCTCAGATATATTATTGGAGATATTGAGGAGGTACAAGCCTATATTACTAATAAATATAGGGGAAATGAGGTTGAAGACACTGGAGTGATGAATATAAAATTTAAAAATGGTGCCTTAGCTAATATATTTTTAACTGATACCTGTCCCTCTCCCTGGTTTTATGAAGCCTGTACCCAAGAATATTCTTTCTTTTATCCCAGCACTTATGATTGTTATTTTTTCTTTGGTCAAAAAGCCAGTCTCACTTTTCCTTCTATGACTCTATTCTCCTATGAAAAAGACTTTGGAGAAGGATGGCATAGGCCATTAAAAAAACAGAACCTTTTGGTTGAGCGTTCTGATGTTTTAGAGGAAGAGCTAAAACATTTTTGTGAGTTAATAACGGGGAAAGTAGAAGCAAAAATATCTGCCTCTGATGCACTAGAGACTCTTCGAGTGATTGATGCTATAAAAAAGTCTTCACAAAGTGGGAAAAGTATTAGATTATAGATTATAGTATGAATTATAATGGTTCGTTCTAACAAGTTCGAAAAAACTATTATTTCTACACTTCTTTCTCTTCTTTAAGATCATCTCTTTTCCTCATTGGTAAGGATAATTATTTTTAATTATAATCAGGCATGGATTTTTTACGGTAAATGTTGTAATATAAAGAACAATAGAGAGTCATATAATAAGATAAAATAAATATTTGGGCGGCTTTCTTTTTAGAAGACAGATGAAAATAGTGAGGGACAGGTCAAGTACAGGAGGGAATGAGGAAATGAATTCTAATGAGATAAATAGTCAGGAAACGATAAATTTTATTCAAGCTATTATTGATCAGGATAAGAAGAATAATAAATATGGTGGTCGAGTACATCTTCGTTTTCCACCGGAGCCCAATGGTTATTTACATATTGGTCATGCCAAATCTATTTGTTTAAATTTTGGTCTGGCTGAGAAAAATAATGGTTTATGCAACCTACGTTTTGATGATACCAACCCCTCTAAAGAGGATATTGAATATATAGAATCAATTATCAGGGATGTACGCTGGTTGGGTTTTGATTGGGAAGATCGCCTTTATTATGCCTCTGACTATTTTGAAAGAATGTATCAGGATGCCCTGACTTTAATCAAAAAAGGTAAGGCTTATGTATGTGATTTAAGTCCCGAACAAATGAAAGAATATCGGGGAACTTTTACTGAACCGGGAAAAGAAAGTCCTTATCGTAATCGTTCTATTGAAGAAAATCTCTCCTTATTTCAACAGATGAGAGAGGGTAAATTTAAAGATGGCTCACGAGTGCTAAGAGCAAAAATTGATATGAATTCCCCAAATTTGAACATGCGTGATCCTGTTCTTTATCGCATAATTAAGAAATCTCATCATCGGACTGGTGATAAATGGTGTATTTACCCTATGTATGACTATGCTCATCCTCTGGAAGATTATTATGAAGGAATTACTCATTCAGTTTGTACTTTAGAATTTGAAGATCACCGTCCTTTGTATGATTGGGTGTTAAATAATTTATATGAGAAAGATTTACCACAGCAAATTGAATTTGCTCGTTTAAATCTGAGTAACACAGTAATGAGTAAAAGAAAACTGAGGTTTCTGGTCGAAAATGGTTATGTCTCAGGTTGGGATGACCCTCGTCTTCCTACTATTTCTGGTTTACGGAGAAGAGGCTATACACCTGAGGCTATCAGGAACTTTTGTGAGCGAATTGGGGTAGCAAAGACTAACAGTATAGTAGATATTCGTTTTTTAGAGCATTGTATCAGGGAAGACTTGAATAAGAAAGCTCCCAGAGTGATGGCGGTTCTAAATCCTCTTAAATTAATTATTGATAATTATCCAGAAGATTTGATAGAGGAGATGGATTGTGAAAATAATCCTGAGGATCCTGCCTCTGGTTTTAGAAAGGTTCCTTTTTCCAAAGTATTATATATAGAAAGAGAGGATTTCCAGGATAATCCACCTCCCCAATATTATCGTCTGGCACCGGGACGTGAGGTCAGATTGAAGAACGCCTATATTATTAAAGGTACTGATTTTGTCCGTGATGAAAAAAGTGGTGCTATCGTGGAGGTACATTGTACTTATGACCCAGAAACCAGAAGTGGGCGACCAGGAGCACAGCGTAAGGTAAAAAGCACCTTACATTGGGTTTCGGAAAGGTTTGCTCTAAAGGCAGAAATTCGTTTATATGATTATCTTCTGCTTGATAATATAGAGGATCAAACTGAAGAACAAGGGGATAAAGATTTTGTTCAACTGATTAATCCTAAATCAATAGAGATATTAAAGGAGAGTTTAGTAGAACCTACTCTTATAAGTGCATTACCGGGTGAAAAATTTCAGTTTATGCGTAAAGGGTATTTCTGTGTAGATTTTGATTCAGCACCGCACAATCTGGTGTTTAACAGAATCGTTTCTTTACGTGACACCTGGGAAAAGATAATGCATAAAAACCAATAGACTAAAAATATTTGCATTGGATTAAAATAAAATATGGTTGGTGTATTTAGGCGTTGCTATGAAAATAGCTTTTTTTACCAATTGCTACAAACCTCTGATAAATGGGGTAGTAAGTAGTATTGAGTCTTTAAAAAAGGCTTTTGAAAAAAAGGGACATGAAACTTATATTTTTGCACCAAGAGTGAATGGCTATAAGGATGAGGAAAGCAATATATTCCGATATCATTCTATTAATTTAACACACAAAGTAAAATACCCCATAGCTATTCCCTTATCTTTAAAAGCAGGACAGGTTATTACTAGATTTAAACCGGATATTATTCATCTTCATCATCCCTTTGTTCTAAGTATGCCGGCAATTATGTATGCTGCTAAACTGAAAATTCCTAAAATATTAACTATCCATACCCAATATGAACGTTATGCCTATTATATATCACCACTTCCCCAGCTTATTATCAATGAAGCTATCCGAAGAATAATTTTTAATCTAGCAGATAAAGTAGACATTATTACCACACCATCGCAATCTATGAAAGATATAATAAGTAATTATGGGATTCAAAAAGAAATAGTCGTTATTCCCAATGCCATAGATATTAATGTCTTTCAAAGTAGAGATGAGCAAAAACTGGAATTGCTAAGGAGAGAGCTGCAATTAACTCAAGATAAGGTAATAATTTTATATGTTGGGAGAGTATCTTTTGAAAAAAATATTGATAAGATAATCAAAGCATTAGCTCTTGTTAGAGATAAAAAAGTTGATAATTTCCAGTTTATCTTAGTGGGGGAAGGGACGGCTGTCAAAAGCCTTAAGAATTTGACAGAGTCTTTACAGTTAACGGATAGGATTAAATTTGTTGGTGCGATTGATAGAGAAATGGTGAGATATTATTATCAGATGGCTGATATATTTGCTTTTAGCTCGACCTCTGAGACTTTTGGTATGGTAATTATAGAGGCATTAGCCTCGGGACTGCCGGTTTTGGCAGTAAAGGCTCCTGGTGCTATCGATATTATCAACCATGGTTTTAATGGCATATTAGTGGATAATGAAATTACTCAATTTGCCCAGCAGCTGGAGAATCTTATCCAGGATAAAAATTTAAGACAAAAACTATCACATAATGCCCTACAGAGTGTAGAGCGTTATAGTATTGATAATGTTGCTGACCAAGTGCTTGCCCTTTATAACAGATTAAGATCTGGTAAATAGAAGAGAACCCATCTCATCTTGCTTTTCTGGTAACCTTATCTTTACCTTGTAATTAGCTAGTATATCTTTTTCTCTTCCCCTATGATATAATTTTTCAAATATATGAGAAATCAGGATAATGTAATTATGATAAAAAAAGAGCAAGCCAATATTTATGATAATAATAATAGCGTTATTATTAGACCAATAATAGTCCAGGCAAAAATAATAATTATGCTATTAACTGTCTTATTGATAATGTTTTTTGCGGATAGTGCCTTTGGTCAGCCAGTGATTGAGAAGGCTACCTTTGCTGGTGGCTGTTTCTGGTTTATGGAAGCAGCCTTTGAAAAAGTTGAAGGGGTGCTGGAAGCAGTATCCGGTTATACTGGAGGAGAAACTGTCTATCCCACCTATGAAGAAGTATCTACCGGAAGAACCGGTCATTATGAGGCGGTGGAAGTAGTTTTTGATTCGACTATTATTTCTTATGCCGAATTACTAAATGTCTTTTGGAGAAATATTGATCCCACTGATCCTGCAGGGCAGTTTGCAGATCGTGGGAGTCAGTATCAGACTGCTATTTTTTACCACAACGAGGAGCAAAAGATAATTGCTCAACAATCAAAAGAAAAATTACAAAATTCTGGCAAATTTGACCAGGAGATAGTAACTAAAATATTACCAGCTAGCGAGTTTTATCCGGCTGAAGAATATCATCAGGATTATTATCAGAAAAATCCAGGACTGTATGAATGGTATCATACAGGTTCAGGACGGGCAGATTATATTAAAATACAATGGTCAGGAGAATTTATGATGAAAAAATGGGATGAAAATTACCAAAAACCCTCCCCAGAAGAATTAAGAAGAATATTAACACCAGAACAGTATAATATTACTCAAGAAAATGGAACCGAAAGGCCCTTTCAAAATGAGTACTGGAATAATAAAAAAGAGGGTATATATGTAGATATTGTTTCTGGAGAGCCACTTTTTAGTTCCACTGATAAATTTGATTCGGGAACAGGATGGCCTAGTTTTTCTAAACCAATTGATGAACATTATATTGTGGAAAAAGAGGATAGAAGTTATATGATGGTTAGAATAGAAGTAAGAAGTAGATATGCCGATTCGCACTTGGGACATCTCTTCCCCGATGGCCCTGCTCCCACTGGTCTACGATACTGTATTAATTCAGCAGCATTACGTTTTATACCGAAGGAAGATTTAGAAAAAGAAGGATATGGACAATATCTAAACCTCTTCTCTAATTAACCCCTTAACCCTTAAGATTATTGGTACTATTTCTTTAGAGGCAAAACATTGGTCCTACCTAAACCCTATCTATTTTTCTTTTATATTTTTGCATTTTTAATAAGTAAACTTTTATACTTTATATAACTAAAGAAGTTTATTTTTAAATTTTTATTTAAAAAGATTAGCAATATAATTGACTAATCAGCATTTTTATGTTATTTATTTGCCTAAATAACAAGATAATAGATTTATAAAATCATATTTTTCATAATAAAATATTTTCTTTTATTTCACTATAATTTTATTGGTTTTTTAAAATATATTGATTTAATTCTTTGTTAAATTGTTAGCTGATCTTTATAAGAGCTCTCCTTTCAAATATGAATATCCTATTTTGTTATATAACATTAAATCATTTTGAAGAAGTTTTGGATTCTGGCTTCTAACATATATTGGAATTTTGAGAAGACTATAGATAGAGTAGATTGATGAAGTGATGCAAATATATATTGAAAGCTGAATGGAGGTGATTACTCAAAAAATAAATGAAAAATGGCAAATGGTAAAGTGAACTAGTTTTATTTAGTTAAACAGATCATCATAAAAATATTATTAATATATTTATTATTTATGAAAATTGGAGGTAGAATTTAAAGAAATGAACAAATTATTGAAATTTTTCTTAACACTCTTTTTGTTGTTTTTACTTGTAATGAGTAGCATCTCTACATCAATATATGCCCAAGAGCAAACTGTGTTGAAACTAGGACATCATCATAATGTTGGTGGGCTTGTTGATTTACTTGCCCATAAATTTAAAGAGTTAGCTGAAGAAAAAAGTGAAAACAAATTGAGAATTGATATCTTTCCTGGAGCTCAGTTAGGCCAGGAAAGAGAAGCATCTGAAGGAGTATTAATGGGAACTTTGCAGATGACTATTGTTAGCTCAACCAACTATGATACCACTGTAAGTGGCTTTGGAGTTGATATGCTTCCCTTTGTTTATGATAGTTTTGAAGATCAGAATATGATTTTCAATGATTCTCCTATTGGACAAGAATTAGAAGCAAAGTTACTTGAAAAAGGAGGAAGAATTGTGGGAGGATGGCTTACACCTGGGTCTCGGAGTATGATTTTTACCAACAAAGAAATAAGAACATTTGATCAAATGAAAGGCTTAAAGATGCGTTCTCCTGAATCTGAACTATTTGTCAATATGTTCAGAGCGCTAGGTAGCCAACCAACTGCTATTACTTGGGGAGAAGCCTATACCGCCCTACAAACAGGAGTTGTCGATGGAATGGAAAGTCCTCCAGGAATGATTAAAGATATGAGATTTTATGAGGTTAGTAAATACTGTTTATTAACAAATCATATGTGGGGCACTATGAATATAATTATTAATGAAAATTTGTTTCAGAAGCTTCCTAAAGATCTTCAGGAAGTAATCATAGAAGCCAGTAAGGAAGCAATGGATTATGCAAACCGTTATGCTATGGAGGATCAGAATAGAGCAATTGAATGGCTAAAAGAAAGGGGCATGGTATTTATTGAATGTGAAGGTGTAGAAAGAGAAAAATTCAAAGCAGCTCTTGAACCCATTGCCAAACAATGGGCTGAAAAGCGTGGAGCAGTTGAGTTGCTTCAACGAATCCAGGAGCTTTTAAAATAGATGAAGTGAATAATTAAATTAAATAATTAATTTTAATTCAATTTATTTCATTTTTTTATTATTGGGGTTCCTACCTTAAAAGAGGAACCCCAATAATAATGAATTATTTTTTAGGGGAAAAATGCAAAAAATTTTCAAAATTTATGATATAACGCTAAGTAGTATTATGGCTTTTCTCTTTGTAATAATGATTGTCCTTTTATTTGGACAAGTTGTTTCCCGGTATATCTTTAATTTTCCAATTATGTGGGCAGAGGAAATCGGAAGATATATATTTATTTGGATTGTTTATATAGGAGCATCTCAAGCATTTATCACAGAAAATCATTTAAAAGTTGATTTTATTCTCAATAAATTGCCAACTATCATTAAAAAATATGTTAATATATTTCTATATTTGATTATTATTATTTTTTTATTTACAGTTTTTTTATATGGTATAAGATATGCATTAATAAATTTTAATAAGCCTGCCTATAGTATGAATTGGTTTAAAATAGGTTGGACTTATTCTGCAGTACCAGTAGGTTCATTTTTTATGATTATTAATATAATTCGTATAATTTATAGGTCATTATCAAAAAGTAATTAGATTGAAGGAGGGCTGCACGGTGTTGTTTTTGATGATAACTCTTTTCATTATCTTTTTATTTTTAGGAATGCCGGTTGCATTTGCAATGGCAATATCAGGTTCTATTGCTATATTAAGTTTAGGCGGAATATCACCCATTATTATTCCTCAAAGACTATATATGTCCTTAAATTCCTTCCCATTTTTAGCAATTCCCTTCTTTATTTTAGCCGGCGAATTAATGAATACCGGAGGGATTACTAGAAAAATTGTTAATTTTTCATCTGTATTAATGGGTCATTTTCCAGGAAATTTAGCTCATGTTAATGTGGTTTCTAGTATTATTATGGCTGGTTTTTCAGGTTCAGCAACTGCAGATGCTGTAGCAGTAGGATCTGTTATGATTCCCGCAATGAATGAGGATGGATACCCTCCTGCTTTTTCTGCTGGGATTACAGCAGCTTCAGCATGTATTGGCCCTATTATTCCGCCTAGCGTTGTTATGGTTTTATATGGTGCAATAACAGGTCTCTCGGTTGGAACAATGTTTGTAGCCGGAATTATCCCTGGTTTAGCTATTGGAATTGCTCAGATGATATTGGTTGCTTATTATGCAAAAAAAAATAAATGGCCAAAGGGGGAAAAACCAACTCTAAGAAAAATTATTAAAGCATTTATTGATGCCTTTTGGGCTTTGTTAGCTCCTGTTATCATTTTAGGTGGAATTATTACCGGTGTGACAACTGCAACTGAAGCAGGTGTTATTGCTGTTGTTTATGCTTTTATTGTTGGAGTATTTATCTATAAAGAAATAAAAATTAGACAACTACCTGAATTATTAAGAAGAGTTTCAATCAACACAGCTATTCCTTCAATTATTATTGCTGGTTCCTCTATCTTTGGATGGGTCTTAGCCAGACAAAACTTTGCATCAACAATCACTGGAATCTTTTTAAGCATTACTGATAACCCAAATATTCTTTATTTGATTATAATAGCAATGTTATTGTTGATTGGTTTATTTGTAGAAGGGACTGCTGCCATGTTGATTTTTGTTCCAGTTCTATTCCCAATAGGATTACAACTTGGTTTTGATCCCATTCACTATGCTTTGGTAATTATTATTACTATTCTGATAGGAACAATTACACCACCAGTGGGGTTACAATTGTACATTGCTGCCTCAATTGCTAAAGTACCAATCAATCAAGTCTTTATCTGGCCGTTAGTAGCCATCATGGTTGTAGTCTTATTAATTATTACTTATATTCCATGGTTAGTATTGATATTACCAAAAGTGTTGTTAGGTTATTCTTAAAATCTTATTGCTTTATAAGAAATTATAGTTCTTTTTGTTGGTTATTTAAATTATTAAAATCAGAAGGAGTAATTATGATGGAAAAACTAAATTTTGCCCGACGTTGGGAAAAAATTCAGCAACAAATCCAGGAGAAAAATTTAGACGCGATTGTTGCCTTATCCTTTGAAAATGTGTTTTTCTCTACGGGTGCTTACATTATGACCCAAAAACACCTAAGAGATAGATTAGAAATTGCTATTTTTTCCAAAAGTGACCCTATCTTTATTGTATGTGGAATTGAAGAAAAATCAGTGCGAGAAGAATCTTGGATTAAGGATATCAGAACTTATATTGAATTTGCCCAGTCCCCCATAAAGATGTTGGCTGATATCATAAAAGAATTGAGAATGGAGAAGGGTATAATTGCTATTGAAAAACACGTGTTGAGTAGTTATCATTATCTTGAATTAATAGAAGCATTACCGGATATTGAGCTTATAGATTCACAACCCATTTTTGATGAATTAATGATGATTAAAGAGGATTATGAAATTGAAACATTGCGTGAAGCTGCTATAATAACCAGAAAAGCTGTTGATGCCGCTCTTATCAAATCTAGACCTGGTATTACTGAAAAACAGTTAGCTGATGAAATGAATAGCAGTCTCTTAGAATTAGGTATGGATGAATTAGTTTTTATGGTATTGGGAGCTGGTACAAGAAGCCTATTTGTTCATCCGACTCCATCTTCAGAAGTCAAACTTCAGGAAGGAGATATTGTTAGGGTTGATTTTGGTGGACTATTAAGAGGTTATTATTCAGATTTAGCACGGACAGCTGTTGTAGGAAAACCTTCGGTTATTCAAAAGGAGATCTATCAGAAACTGGCTGATATCCAACTCGAAGTGATTCATTACATTACGGTTGGACGAAGATTTTGTGATATTTATTTCTTTTGTAAAGATCTTTTTCAGAAAAAAAACCTACCCTTCAATATGCCTCATATTGGACATGGACTAGGAATTGGGTTACATGAAGTTCCTATTATCAATCCTCTTAACCAATCGGAAGTCCAGGCCAATATGGTTCTAAATGTTGAACCAATAGTATTTTTTGATGGATTTGGTTATCATATTGAAGATCTCATATTAACCACACACAAAGAACCTATTATATTAACTGGTTCAAAAATGAGCAATCAAATTCCAATAATCGATTAGGGTGTGTTAAATTTAACCAAATAATATTTAAAGGAAGGATTTATTTATTATGGTAAAAAAAGTAATAAATAGTGATCAAGTTTCCCCTTCGTCTATATTTTCGCATGCAATTCAGGCAGGTTCCTTTCTTTGGGTTTCTGGTCAGATTGCAATGGATGTCATGACCGGTCAATTATTAAATGAAACCTTTGAGCAAGAAGTGGAAGGTTGCTTAATGAATATTGATCATATTTTAAAAACATCTGGATACAATTTGAAAGATGTAATTAAAATTAATATTTATTTAACTGATATAAGTCTTTTTGATCGTATGAATAAGATTTATTTAAAATTTTTTTCTAGCAATCCACCGGCAAGAGCAACTGTAGAGGTATCCAAATTAGTAAAAGGTGCTAAGATTGAAATTGAAGCAGTTGCCTACAAAGAATGAGAAAAGAAAAAAATTAATATATTTTAATCTATCTAATTCGTCTAGTATTAGTCTATATCAGATTATTAAAACCAAATTACACTTCAGTTTACTAGAATATTAAATCAGTTAATTTAGTTAGAACTTTCTTTAGTGGGATTAAATGTATAATTTTATCTTGAAATGAAAAAATAATCAGGTTAATCTTTCTAGGAAGCAAAGTCTAACAACGTGCCAATTACTAAAGATAAACATAAGTATTATCTTTTTAAATTGTTTTAATATTTTGGTAGTATATGCCCTTATTTTTTTGCTTGCTTATTTATAGTAGGAGTTAAAAGCTGGTCGATAGTAACCTGATTAATGGACAAGAATATTTCAATAGCTTTTTTATCCGGCTTGATCTCTTTGTATTTTTCAATTTGGCCATAAACAAGTTAAAAAAAGCAACCAGTATCTTAAAACAGATATGGTTAGTTTCTTGTCATCCTTTCTTAAATACTAGTGGAATATCCCAGTCATAATTTATTTTCTTTTTCTTCTAGATATAGAATTTTATGACGATATATCCTTAATCTACCAATATCAATGGGAAAGAATCAATAATTTTTAATATAGGGGCTAATTCTCGTAATGACAATAGTAAATAGAACTTTTACCTATAAACATATAAAATGGATTTCAATTCTCTTATTGTTGGTAAAACCAGTAGATTGACAATGTTTCCAGGCAATGATATAATCTGTTACAGATTTAAATAGTTAATAATTTAATACATTAAAGTAAGGGTATGGTGTTGCTTCTTATAAGATTAAGCCCAAAAAGAACCTAATAGCCTGATATATTGGGAAATATTTTTTTATTTAGTTTTTTGCATTTTAATTACCTTACATAGATTAAAACTAATTCTACTGGAATGAATTCTTGGGGGAGTTTTATTAAATATCTGGAGGATAATTATTATGACTTACCATCCACGATGGAGAAATGAAATGACCGATCAGTTGTTTCAGGCTATTTTATTATTGGAAAATATGGATGAATGCTATAGATTTTTTGAGGATGTAGCTACCATCAATGAGATACAGGAGTTGAGTCAGCGCTTAGAAGTGGCCCGGATGTTAAATGAGGGATTTATATATGAGGACATTGCCCAAAAAACCGGTGCCAGTTCTGCCACTATCAGCCGGGTAAAGAAATGTCTTCATTACGGTGCCGATGGTTATCAGCTTATATTGAAAAAATTAAAGAAAAAATAAATAAAATAAGGGAGGACTTTGGATGAATAAATACAAAAAAGTCGTTTCAGTTTTATTCTTTTCATTAACTTTAATTATGTTATGTGTAGTAATGGGTACCAGTGCAGAAAAGAAAGTCTTTATCAATGGAATTGATGCTGATTACCCTCCCCATGCCTATGTAGATGAAAAAGGTAATCCAGCAGGTTTTGATGTAGAAGCTTTAGATTGGATAGCCCAGGAGATGGGCTTTGAGGTGGTGCATCAACCCACAGCCTGGGATGGTATTGTTTCCAGTCTATTAGCCAAGAAGATTGATTTGGTTTTTTCGGGTATGAGCATTACCGAGGAGAGGAAGGAGAAAGTTAATTTCTCTATTCCTTACTGGACCATAGATCAAGCCATCTGTGTGCCTGTTGATTCAGACTTAAATGCTATTGCTGCTTTTATGGGTAATTATCTGGTAGGTACCCAGCGCGGATGTACTGCCGCTATGTGGATTGAAGATAATCTCATTACTACCGGATTATTTCCCAAAGAAAGATTGAAATTATATGAGGGTTTTTCCTTAGCCATACAAGATCTTTTAAACAAGAGGATTGATGCTGCAATGATGGATGATGTGATGGTTGAAGATGCCATTCGTAAGGGTATGGCTATTAAAATAGTAGGTATTATTAAAACTGGCGAGGAATATGGTGTTGCAGTAAGAAAAGAAGATACTGCATTATTAGATTTAATTAATGAAGGCTTAAGACGTATTATGCGTTCACCAAAATGGGAAGAATTGAAGATCAAGTATTTCCAGGCTGAGTAACAATGATGAATAACCATAGCATGGGCTATTCACTGATAATAAAATAATATTTGTTAAATCAAAATAGACAATAAAGAACATGGGGATATAAGATAAGATTTAGTCTTATATCCCCACTTTAATGTTTTCATAAAGAAGGTAAGAGCGACCCAAAAACAGTATTACCCAAAAAGGCAAAAATCTAAAACTATAAATAAACTGAGGATAAAACATTGTCTTAACAACTGAATACTAACGGCTAAGGACTAAATTGAATTAAAACACTATATAGTATTAGTAACGCACCTTACACCATATAATATATTATGCTTTAGACGGTATGCGCTATACACTATACCTTATACTGGCATAACATATACTACATATACTAAATGGGGAAATCGCAAGAAGCAATATTTGCTCTTTTTTCTTATTACTATTTTATATATTGTTATATATTGATATATTGTATCTATAAGAAAAATAATTTGGATTAGGTATGGAATATGACCAGTTTTATGGTGATTTATCAGGCACTTCCTTTCTTATTACAGGGCATTATCACTACCTTGAATCTGGTATTAAGTGCACTTTTTTTAGGGTTAATTATTGGTATACCCTTAGCTGTAGGACAGGTATATGGCTCCCTGGTAATAAAGAAAATTATTGGCATTTATATCTGGTTTTTTAGGGGATTGCCAATATTAGTTTTACTCTTTCTCTTTTACTATGGATTATTTACTCTGATTGGCTTAAACCTATCGGCTTTTCTCTCAGCGGTATTAGTATTGGGATTGCGCAGTTCTGCTTATCAATCACAAATCTTCCGAGGAAGCATTCAGTCTTTGGGTGAGGGACAGATAATGGCTGCTTATTCTTTGGGAATGAGTAAAGGTAAGGCTATCTGGAATATCATTTTACCCCAGGCTTTGAGAATCTCTCTT
>Ga0067045_1030951_pt1 | contig 13599 bp, 11 predicted proteins | sample TerdegcTABiofilm_FD_59184 | JGI IMG/M metagenome (GOLD analysis project Ga0067045, IMG submission 59184) | Combined Assembly of (Gp0054472, Gp0054536) Wastewater bioreactor microbial communities from Singapore -Terephthalate degrading...
GGCGCGGAGCGTTGCTCCGCGCCTCGCGCACCCCGGGAGTCAGGGGGTCCGGGGGGAATGATTCCCCCCGGCGGGGTCCGGGGCGGCAGCCCCGTGGTGGCCGGGGACGGCAGCCCCGTGGAGACAAGGACGATGACGCGAAAAGTCGTAACCTATCCGGAGTCCGTACTGGCCAAGAAGGCCGCGCCGATCACCGACATCACGGCCGACGTCGTGGCCTTGGCGGGCGGCATGGCCGAGACCATGTACGCCAACCAGGGCATCGGCCTCGCGGCCAACCAGGTGGGCGAGCTGGTGCGGCTGGTGACCGTGGATCTCTCCGGGCCGGACAAGCGTGAGGAGTTGGTGACGCTGATCAACCCCGAGATCGTCGCGGCCGAGGGGGAGACGGAGACCGAGGAAGGCTGCCTGAGCGTGCGGGACTACCGGGCCAACGTGGTGCGGTCCGCGAAGGTGCAGGTCAGGGGCGTGGACCTGTCGGGCAAGGATGTGAACCTTGACGCCGAGGGGCTTTTGGCGGTTTGCCTGCAGCACGAGCTCGACCATTTGGACGGCATCCTGTTCATTGACCGCATCAGTCGTCTGAAGCGCTCCATGTATGACAAAAGGCTGAAGAGATGGATCAGGAAGGCGGAGAACGACTAAGAGCGGTTTTCATGGGCACGCCGGAGTTCGCGGCGGCCGTGTTGCGCGAGGTCCTGGATGCGGGGGTCTGCGAGGTCGTCGCGGTCTACACCCAGCCGGACCGGCCGTGCGGCCGGGGACAGGGGTGCCGCCCCGGACCGGTGAAGGTCCTGGCCCTTGAACGGGGCCTGCCGGTTTTGCAGCCGGCGGATTTCCGGTCTCCGGACGAGGTGGCCAGGCTTCGGGAGTTTGCGCCGGATGTGCTGCTGGTGGCGGCCTACGGCATGCTTTTGCCCCAGGCGGTGCTGGACGTGCCGAAAATCATGCCCATAAACGTGCACGCCTCGCTTCTGCCCAGGCATCGGGGGGCCGCCCCGGTGCAACGGGCCATTTTAAGCGGCGACCCGGTGACCGGCGCGACCATCATGCGCATGGTGAAGGCCCTGGACGCCGGGCCGATCCTGTCCCAGCGGGCTCTGGCCATCGGTTTCGTCGACGACGCGGGAACGGTTTTGGAGCAGATGGCCGGTCTTGGGGGCAAGCTTCTGGTCGAGACGCTGGCCCGGATGGCCGCCGGTCCCCTCCGGGAAATTCCCCAGGACGAGGCCCGGGCCACGTATGCGGCCAAGATCGACAAGGCCGAGGCCGAGGTCCGCTTCGACCGGCCGGTCATGGCCGTGCACAACCGGATACGGGCCTTCTGGCCCAAACCCGGGGCCTTTTTCCATCTCCGCGTCCATCCGGACCGGCCGCCGCTGCGGGTCATCGCGGCCCCCGGGCGACCCGAGGCCGAGCCGGGCGCGGCGCCCGTCGACGCCGCTCCGGGCACGGTGCTGGGCGTGGCCGGGGGGGGGCTGCGCGTGGCCTGCGCGGACGGGGTCTACCTGATTCCCCGGGTGCGGCCGGCTGGAAAAAAGGAGATGGCGGCCGAGGCCTTTGCCTGCGGCTATCTGAGCGTCTGTCCGGACGGCGAAAGGCCGGCGTGCGTGGCCTGCGAACTGGACGCCGCTGCCGGATAATGTCATTTTTCTAAAGATGGAACCACACGGGCCTTCGCGAAAACGGCTTTTCATCGGGCTGATCACCGGCACCTGCCTTGCCGTATGCCTTTTCCTGGCCCTTTTATGGGTCGTTCCCTTCGTGGGCCTGACGAACATCCATCCGGCCGCGCCGTGGGTCATGGGTGCGGCGCTGGGCGCGCTGATCGTATTGGTGCTGTGGGCCTGCCTGGGATTGGCCGTAAGCGTGGCCCTGGGGCGCTCGATCCTCTTTTCGAGGCGGCTTCGGGGCGTGACGGCCAAGGTCTTTTTGCCGCTGATGACCCTGTTCGGCCGGATGCTCGGCATCTCCAAGGAACGGGTCCGGGGCTCGTTCATCAAGGTCAACAACGAACTGGTCTCGGCCGACGCCGGCAAGTACGCTCCGCAGCAGATATTGGTTCTTCTGCCCCACTGCCTGCAAAGCAGCCGGTGCACCCTGCGTTTGACCTACGATATCAACAACTGCAAGCGGTGCGGCAAGTGCCCGGTGGCCGGGCTTCTGGCCCTGGCCGAGCATTACGGGACGCATCTGGCCATCGCCACGGGCGGCACCATCGCCCGGCGCATCGTGGTCCAGAAACGGCCGAGGCTGATTTTGGCCGTGGCCTGCGAGCGGGACCTGGCCAGCGGGATCCAGGACACCTACCCCATCCCGGTTTTCGGGGTGTTGAACGAGCGGCCGCACGGCCCCTGCCTGGATACCACGGTCAGCCTGGCCGCTCTGGAGCGGGCCCTGCGGTATTTCCTGAAAGAGGTGCCCGGGGGGCCGATGGTGGCCGACATCCTGCCCCGCCTGGGGCCGCAGGCCGGGCGGAAAAAGCCCGCGACCCCGCCCCTCGATCCAGGCGAGCCCGATCCGGCGGCCGCCCGGCCGGTTGACGCTGCAGCCGCGCCCCTGCCCACGGAATCGTCCGGGAAACCGGCCGCGTCATGACTCCCCCGCATCGGAGCGGCACCCCCCGTCGACCCGCCGCGAACACAATCGCTTCCAAGACCAAAGGCGGGCCAGGAGCCCTGCCCCCGGCCCGCGCCGCAGCCCTGGAGGCCCTGGCCCGGACCCTTCCCGGCCAGGGACGGCCCGGCCGGGGCATGGACATCCAGGCCGCCCTGGACGCGGTGCTGGCCGCCCGGAACCTGGACCCCCGGGACGCATCCCTGGCTGCGGAGCTGGTCTACGGCCACGCCCGGCTGCGGGGCCGCACGGAGTTTCTGGTCTCCCGCCTGCTCAAAAACCCGGCCGGGCTGCCGCCGCCGGTCTTCGCCGCCCTGGCCCTGGCCGCCCACGAGATCCTGCATCTGGACCGCGTCCCGGCCTATGCCTCGGTGGACTGGGCCGTTTCCCGCATCAAGGCCCTGTCCGGGGCCCGACTGGCCGGGGTGGCCAACGCCGTGCTGCGCCGGCTGGCCGACGAGGCCGCCCGGGGTCTGGGCATGGACGCCTGCCGCACCCCCGGGACGGACACGGCCACGGTGTGGAGCCGGCACTATTCCTGCCCGGCCTGGATCGTGGATCTGTGGCGAAAGGCATACGGCGACGCGGCCGCCGAACGGTTCCTGGCCGCCCAGGCCGCGGTGCCGCCCGTGGGGCTGCGGGTGAACATGCGCCGGATCGGGGCCTCGGAGCTTTTCGAGCGTCTGGCGGCCCTCCCCGGCGTGGTCCTGGCCGCCCCTCCCTCCCTGGCCTTCGCGCCGGGCACGGACCTTGCGGAGGCCGGCCTCGACCTGGAGGCGTCCCAGGCCCGGGGGCTCGTGTCCCGGCAGTCCGCGGCGGCCCAGCGGGTCCTGGCCGATCTGGACCCGCAAGACTGGCCCGGCCCGGTGTTCGACGCCTGCGCCGGGCGCGGCGGCAAGACCGCGCACCTTCTGGAGGCCACAGAGCAGGCCGTGTGGGCCGCCGATGTCCACCTGGGAAGGCTCAAGGCCCTTGGCCGCGAGCTGGTCCGCCTGGGGCTGCCGTCCATTCCGGTCTTTGCCGCCTCGGGCCTGCGTCCGCCGCTCAGACAAAGACCCGGAACCATCCTTCTGGACGCGCCGTGTTCCGGCCTGGGGGTCCTGTCGCGCCGGCCCGACGCCAAATGGAAGCGCACGCCCGGCGATCCGGCCGACCTGGCCCGGCTCCAGGACGGGCTGGTCCGGGCCGCCTGGGACATTCTGGCCCCGGGGGGCCTTGTGGTCTACGTGACCTGCACCCTGTCCCCGGAAGAAAACGAAAGGCTGGTGGACCGTTTTTTGGCCGAAAGGCCCGGGGCGCGCCTGACCGCTCGCCTCGATCCTGACCCGGCCTCGCCGCTCGGGGAGTTTTTTTTCGCCGCATCCCTCCGCAAGCCCGGCTAGGCCGCCGCCGAAAAGTGTCTCCGGCCGATTGACGCCGGCCGGGGCATGTGAAAAAAACAGTCGGCTATGGCGAAAAGACGTTTCCCCTTCCCCCGCCGCGACCCAAAGGAGCCCGCATGAGCTGGCCCCACAAGGATCTGCTCGACGTTTCGCAGCTTTCCCGGGACGATGTGGCCGTGGTCATGAGAACCGCCGCCTCGTTCCGGGAGATCAATTCCCGCCCGGTCAAGAAGGTGCCCACCCTCAAAGGCCGTAGCGTGGTCCTTTTTTTCGCCGAACCGAGCACCCGCACCAAGACCTCCTTCGACATGGCCGGCAAGCGCCTGTCCGCGGACACCTTCGCCCTGGCCAAGTCCGGCAGTTCCCTGGTCAAGGGCGAAAGCCTCAAGGACACCGTGCTCACGCTTCTGGCCATGAACCCCGACGCCCTGGTCATCCGCCATTCGGAAAGCGGCGCGGCCGCCTTCGTGGCCGCCCGGGTGTCCTGTTCGGTCATAAACGCCGGCGACGGCCGCCACGCCCATCCCACCCAGGCCCTGCTCGACGCCTTCACCCTCCTGGAGAAGTGGGGCGACGTGCGGGACAAGACCGTATGCATCCTGGGCGACATCGCCCACAGCCGGGTGGCCCGTTCCAACGTGGTCCTTCTGTCCATGCTCGGGGCCAATGTCCGGCTGTGCGGGCCGCGCACGCTTCTGCCCCCGGCTGTGGATTCCTGGGGCGTGGAGGTCCATTCCGACCTGAAAGAGGCTGTGGCCGGGGCCCACGCGGTCATGTGCCTGCGGCTGCAACTGGAGCGCCAGCAGGCCGGGCTCCTGCCGGACCTGCGCGAATACGCCGGGCGCTACTGCCTGTCCTCCCGGTCCCTGGCCGGGGCCGCCCCGGACGTCAAGGTCCTGCATCCCGGCCCCATCAACCGCGGCGTCGAGATTTCCTCGGAACTGGCCGACGCCGGCGAAAGCCTCATCCTCGACCAGGTGGCCTCGGGCGTGGCCGTGCGCATGGCCCTTCTGCATCTGTTCATCACCCGCAAGGACCGGGGTGAGAAGGAGTAAGCCGTGGCCCTTCCCGATCTCGTCGTGACCGACCTGGCCTTTCCGGAAACGCCCCATTCCGTGGACCTGTTGTGCGCGGCCGGGCGCATCCTCGACGTGGCCCCCCACGCCCCGGACGCGGCCTACGAGAACGCCCGGGTCCTCCCCGGCCGGGGGCTGACCCTTCTGCCCGGCCTGACCGACGCCCACACCCACCTGCGCGAGCCCGGCCAGGAATGGAAGGAGGACATCGCCTCGGGTCTGGCCGCGGCCGCGGCCGGCGGCTTTTCCAACATCATGTGCATGGCCAACACCATCCCGGTCAACGACACGGCCTCGGTCACCGAGCACATGACCAAGCGCGCCGCCGAAACCTGGCCCAAGGGCCCGCGCCTGTATCCCGTCGGGGCCCTGACCAAGGGCCTTTTGGGCACGGAACTGGCGCCCATGGCCGAGCTGGCCCGGGCCGGATGCGTGGCCTTCTCCAACGACGGCCGACCCGTGGCCGACGCCGAGCTGTTCCGCCGGGCCATGGAATACGCCTCGGACCTGGGCCTTCGGGTCATCGACCACTGCGAGGAGCCGACCATGGCCCCGGCCGTGGGCATGAACGAGGGCCGGGTGTCCTCGCGCCTGGGCCTTCCCGGCCAGCCCGACGTGGCCGAGGCCATCCAGGTGGCCCGGGACATCCTTCTGGCCGACTACCTGCGCATCCCCATCCATCTGGCCCACGTAAGCTGCCGCCGCTCCGTGGAGCTCATCGAGCGGGCCAAGGCCAAGGGCGTTCCGGTCACGGCCGAGACCTGCCCCCACTACCTGCATTTCACCGAGGCCGAGGTGGAGGGTTACAACACGTCGGCCAAGGTCAATCCGCCGCTTCGCACCCGCGACGACGTGCTGGCGCTCATCCAGGCCCTGCGCGAGGGGGTCGTCGACATCCTGGCCACGGACCACGCCCCGCACGCGGCCCACGAGAAGGAGACCCCCTTCGGGGAGGCCCCCTGCGGCATCTCCGGCCTGGAGACGGCCCTGTCCCTGGCCTTCGTGCTCACGGACAAGGGCATGCTCGACGCCTCGGACATCGTGCGGCTTTTCGCCACCACGCCGGCGACCCTTTTCAACCTGCCGGTCAACACCTTCAACGCCGGCGATCCCGCCGACTTCGTCCTTTTCGACCCCCGCGACACCTGGACGGTCACGCCCGAATCCCTGTACTCCAAAGGAAAAAACACCCCCTGCCTGGGCCGGACCCTGACCGGACGCGTCGCGGCCCTGTTCATCGGGGGAGAGCCGGTCTTCACGCGCGCGGAGCTCGCGCCCGCCGCCGCAGCCTCCGCATCGCGCCGCAAGCACGGGAGACATTCATGAGCCAGTCCTTCAAGGAAGCCGCCTCCATCTGCAAGACCATCATGCGCAACGGCTACGACGCCTACGTGGTCAACGCCAGGTTGCAGGAAAAAGCCCGTGGCGCGGACAGCGTGGAGATCGACATCTGCACGGACATGACCCTGGCCGATCTGCAAAAGATCTTTCCGGCCACGGAAAAGACCGGCACGGACACGGCCTTCGCCATCTTCAAGGCCGAATCCTGCGCCATCCTCTTCTATCCCGCGGACACCGAGGACGGCTCCCATCCCGAGGACTGCGTGGCCATGGTCACCCCCAGGCTCTTAAAAAGGCTCCAGGATACCGGGGAGATTCCCCTGCATCTGACCTGCCCCTATCTGCCGCGGCCCAAGGACGCCCACGACGGATTCGCCGACCTGGAGGCCGGGGAGATACGCCTGCTGGGCATCCCGGACCAGACCCTGCGCCAGAACTACCTGCGCGCCGTGCGGGCCTTGCGCTTCTCGGCCAACTACGGCCTTCCCATCGAGCACAACACCTGGATGGCCATCCTGCGCGCCGCCCGCCGGGTCCTGGACTACGTGTCCATAAACGACATCATCGACGAATGGCGCAAGGTCGAGGCCGAGAACATGGCCGCCTTCGTCAAGCTGCTTTACGAATCCATGATCCTGCACGGGCTGCTCCCGGAAATCGCGGCCATGGCCCGCATCCGGCAGCAGAAAAACGAGCACGAGGAGGAGTCCGTCTTCGACCACACCCTGACGGTCATGGCCAACTACCCCCACGAACTCCCCTACGACTGGTACGGCACCCTGGCCTGCCTGTTCCACGACGTGGGCAAGCTGCATACCGCGGAATTCTTCGACGGCCGCTGGACCTTCTACCAGCACCACCGCGTGGGCGCCAAGGTCACCCGCAAGATCCTCTCCCGGCTGCACTTCCCCCCCGAGGAGATCGACCTGATCTGCTTTCTGGTGCGCCACCACATGCGCTTCCACTTCATGCTCACGGACCGGGGCATCCGCCGTTTCAAGGCCCTGGACGAATACCCGCGCCTGATCGAGATGGTCCGCGCGGACATCAAGGCCCGGGGCGGCAGCTACAAGGAATTCAACCACAACATGAAGATGCTCGACCGCTCCGACACCCCGGAGGACATGCTCGAACCGCTCCTAAACGGCGGCCGCATCATGCAGCTCACGGGCCTTAGGCCCGGACCCGCCGTGGGGCTACTGCGCGACGCCCTGCTCAAGGCCCAGATATCCGGCGACGTGACCAACGTGGACGAGGCCGTGGCCTTCGTCACCCGCCACCGCGCCGCGGACAACCTGTAGAGGGTGGAGAAGCACGACCCGGGGAGGGCGCCGCCCTCCCCCGACCCCCCTCCCGCCAGGGGGAATCATTCCCCCTGGACCCCTGGATTTTTTCTTTGCCATCCGCGAATTCGAGCTTAACCTTGAGGGCCATGAAAACGAATCTGGTGGACCTGTCGTTTCACGAACTGGAAACGTTTGTGGCCGATATGGGAGAGGCCCCGTATCGGGCCAGACAGGTCTGGCAATGGGTCTGGCAAAAGGGCTGCCGGGACATCGCCGCGTTTTCCGACATATCCAAGACGCTTCGCGTCGCCCTGGCCGAGCGGGCCGAGGTCCGCTGGCCCGGGGTGGACAGGGTGCGGACGTCCTCGGACGGCACGGCCAAGTTCCTGTTGCGCCTGGCCGACGCCGAGGCCATCGAGACCGTGCTCATCCCGGAAAAGGACCACTACACCCTGTGCCTGTCCACCCAGGTCGGCTGTGCCCTGGGCTGCACCTTCTGCGCCACGGGAAAGATGGGCTTTCGCCGCAACCTGACCCCGGGCGAGATACTCGGGCAGATCCTGGTGGCCCGGCAGTGGCTTTGGGACCGAAAGTCCCCCCTGGCCCTGCGCAATCTGGTGTTCATGGGCATGGGAGAGCCGTTTCTCAACTACGACAACCTGCTTGCGGCCCTGGAGGCCCTGCACCATCCCCAGGGCCTGGACTTCTCCAGCCGCCGCATCACCGTGTCCACGGCCGGCATCGTCAAGAATCTGGCGGCGTTCGGGGCCACGGGGCTGGGTTCCCTGGCCGTCTCCCTGCACGCCCCGACCCAGGAGCTGCGGGAGCGGATCATGCCTGTGGCCAAAACCGTGCCCCTGGACGAACTCATGGCCGCCCTCAAAGCCTATCCGCTCAAGCCCCGGGAACGGCTGACCTTCGAATACCTGCTGCTCGACGGCGTCAACGACTCCCCGGAGATGGCCCGGGAGCTGGTCCGGCTTCTGTCCCACGTCAAGGCCAAGGTGAACCTGATCGCGTTCAACCCCGTGCCCGGCATCCCCTACGGCGCGCCGGATCCGGGGAGGGTTGCGGCCTTCCAGGATGTCCTGCGCCAGAAGGGCCTGACGGCCACGCTGCGCAAGTCCAAGGGCGCGGACATCGCCGCGGCCTGCGGCCAGCTTCGGGCCGAGTCCGGGGAGGCTTCGGGGGCATCCTGACGCATCGCCCCGGTTTTGTGACCGAACCGCCGCCCCGGCGTCACCCGCGCCCCTTGTGCCCGGCCGCGCTTTTCTCTACAAAGGCCTTCCCCGATTTCACGGAAAAAGAGGATACGCGTCATGTCCCGACCCGATTTCGCCAAGGGCGGCGGGCTGGTGCCCTGCATCGCCCAGGAGGCCGACTCCGGCGAGGTGCTCATGCTGGCCTACATGAACGAGGAGGCCTGGGAAAAGACCCTGGCCACGGGCGAGGTCCATTATTACAGCAGGAGCCGCAAGGCCCTGTGGCGCAAGGGCGGCACCTCCGGCCACGTCCAGAAGGTCAGAAGCGTGCGCCTGGACTGCGACGCCGACACGGTCCTGGTCCTGGTGGAGCAGATCGGCGGCGCGGCCTGCCACACCGGCTACAAGAGCTGCTTTTTCACCGAGGTCACGCCCGGGGGCGACCGCGTCTGTTCGCCCCTCGTTTTCGATCCCAAGGAGGTCTACAAATAAATGAGCCCGCAACAAAAGCTCAAGCTCGGCATCCCCAAAGGCTCCCTCCAGGACGCCACCATCGCCCTGTTCGAAAAGTCCGGCTGGAAGATCCGCATGCACCACCGCAACTATTTCCCGGAGATCAACGATCCGGAGATCCAGTGCAGCATGTGCCGGGCCCAGGAGATGTCCCGCTACGTGGAGACCGGCACCCTGGACGTCGGGCTGACCGGCAAGGACTGGATCCTGGAGAACGCTTCCGATGTGGTCGTGGTTTCGGACCTGGTCTATTCCAAGGTCAGCAACCGCCCGGCCCGCTGGGTGCTGGCCGTGGCCGGGGACTCGCCCTACCGCCGCCCCCAGGATCTGGCCGGGAAAAAGATCGCCACGGAACTGGTCAACTTCACCAGGTCCTATTTCGAGTCCGCCGACGTGCCCGTCACCGTGGAGTTCTCCTGGGGAGCTACCGAGGCCAAGGTGGTCGAGGGCCTGGCCGACGCCATCGTGGAGGTCACCGAGACCGGGACCACCATCAAGGCCCATGGACTGCGCATCATCGCCGAGCTCCTGCAGACCAACACCCGGCTCATCGCCAACAAGAAGGCCTGGGAGGATCCCTTCAAGCGCAGGAAGATCGAGAACCTGAACCTGCTTCTCCAGGGCGCGCTTCGGGCCGAAAGCCTGGTCGGGCTCAAGATGAACGTGCCCGAGGACAAGATGCCCGCCATCATGGAGCTCCTGCCCAGCCTCACCGCGCCCACCGTGGCCAACCTGTACAACAAGGACTGGCTGTCCGTGGAGATCGTGGTCTCGGAAAGCCTGGTGCGCGACCTGATCCCCAGGCTGCGCGAGCTCGGGGCCGAGGGCATCATCGAATATTCCCTGAACAAAGTCATCTGATGGATCTCGCCGCCGCATGCTGGAAAAGGCACGCGGCGGCGGTTCGTCCAACGGAGCGCGCCGGGCCGCGGCCGCGAGCGACCATGGCCCGCCGTCTTCGCGCGGCACTTGTCCCCTTGACTCCCCTTCTCGTGCCTGTCATAGAATACGACGGACTTGAGAGGGTTGCACGGCACCGGGTGCTTTTTTTGGCCTCTTGGTGCCACTATTTTTATTTTTATGCCACCACGGGAGACATCTTTTCGATTCCTTTCGCCTTCCTCCATAACCTCGAACCAGGGAAAGGAGACGTACATGCTCGCGAAACCGGACGCGTTGGCCGAGGTGATCGACGACTCCATCGCCCGCCACGGAGCCTCGCGCCACACCCTGATTCCCATTCTGCAGGACGTGCAGCGGCGCTTCCACACCATCAGCGACCTGGCCATGCAGACCATCGCCCGGCGCATGGGCATCCCCCCGGTCGAGGTCTACGGCGTGGTCTCCTTTTATCCCCTCCTGAGCGCCAGGCGTCGCGAGCGGTTCCGTATCGGGCTGTGCCGCACTGTGGGCTGCGACATGGCCGGCAAGGACGCCGTGGCGCAGCAACTGCGCAACGATCTGGGCGTCGATTTCGGCGAAACCACGCCGGACGGCCGCATCTCCCTGGAGTGGGTCAACTGTATGGGCTTGTGCGACAAGGGTCCGGCCCTAAGCGTCAACAAGCGCTACTACACCCGGGTCACGGCCGCGCAGGTGAATGATATCCTGGCCGCCTGCCGGGAAAACGAGCCCCTGTGGGAGGACGCGGACGCCGAGCTCCATGCCGACCTGCCCGTCCATGGCGACATGACCATGGCCGGCCTGGACAACGCCCGGGGCTTGGGCGCGGCCCTGGCCATGAGCCCGCGGCAGGTCAGGGACGTGGTTTGCGGTTGCGGCCTGCGCGGCCGGGGCGGTGCCGGCTTCCCCACCGGCACGAAATGGAATCTGGCCGCCCAGACGCCGGGGGCGCGCAAATATTTCGTCTGCAACGCGGCCGAGGGCGAACCCGGCGCGTTCAAGGACCGCGCCACCCTGATCCAATGGCCCGACGTGGTCTTCGAGGGCATGACCATCGCCGGCTACGCCACGGGCGCCGATGAAGGCATCTTGTATTTGCGCGGAAAATACGCGTCGCTGCGCGAACGCCTGGAGGAATGCCTGCGCAGGCGGCGTCAGGAAGGGTTGCTGGGCGGGAATATCCTGGGCGCGGACTTCTCCTTCGATATCCATATCCACCTGGGCAGCGGGGCCTACGTCTGCGGGGAGGAGACCGCGCTCATCGAATCCCTGGAGGGCAAGCGCGGCGAGTCGCGCAACAGGCCGCCGTTCCCCATATCCCAGGGCCTGCACGGCATGCCCACGGTGGTCAACAACGTGGAGACCTGCGCCTGGACAACGGCCATTTTCGCCAAGGGCCCCGAATGGTTCACGGGCCTGGGCACGGACAAGTCCCATGGCCCCAAGCTCTTCAGCATCTCCGGCGATGTGGAGAGACCCGGCGTCTACGAATTCCCCCTGGGGGTGAGCATCAAAGAGGTGCTTCGCGCCGCGGGAGGCCAGGAGGCCAAGGCCGTGGCCGTGGCCGGGGCCTCGGGGCCCTGCCTGCCGGCCAAGGATTTCGACCGCGCCCTGTGCTACGAGGACCTGGGCACCAACGGCGCGGTGATCGTTTTCGGGCCGCGCCGGGACATGCTCCATGTGGCGGAAAACTTCCTGGAGTTCTTTGCGGACGAGTCCTGCGGGCAATGCGCGCCCTGCCGCCTGGGCAGCGTCGCCCTGCTGCACGGCGTACGAGAGATGCAACGGGGCAGGTGCACCTCGCGGCACCTACGGGATCTGTGCGCCCTGGGCGAGACCATGCGCCTGACCTGCAAGTGCGGCCTGGGGCAGGCCTGCCCGGTCGTGTTTCAATCCATCGTGACGCACTTCGGCGATGAAATTCTCGGCCGCAACCGCGCCGTGGCCTAGCCAAGGAGAAGAGCATGAACGCGCATCAGGACACCGCCGGCGCGACGCCGCCCGGGCATGCGGACCAGACGTTGATCCCCTTGGTCATCGACCACAAGCAGACGGCCGTGCCCTCGGGCACGACCATCCTGGAGGCTGCGCGTCAGGCCGGCATCCGCATTCCCACCCTGTGCCACCACGACGACCTGCGCGCCGCAGGTGCCTGCCGCCTGTGCGTGGTGGAGGTGGAGGGGCAGCGTGTGCTGCAGACGGCCTGCACCTTTCCGGTGACGCAGCCGCTCACGGTCAGGACCTCCACGCCCCGGATACGCCGGGCACGCAGGCACATCCTCGAGCTGCTGCTCGCGGAGCACCACGGCGAGTGTACCAGCTGCTTCAAGAACATGGCCTGCGAGCTGCAGGCCCTGGCCAGGGAATACGGCGTGGAACAGCCGCGTTTCGAACTCGCCGCGCTTCCGGTTCCGCCTCGTGACGCGTCGAGTTGGTCCATCGTGCGCGACATGGGCAAATGCGTCATGTGCCGCCGTTGCGTGCGGGCCTGCGCCGAGATGCAGGGCGTCGGGGCCTTGGGGATCGTGGGCCGCGGCTATGAGACCCGTGTGGCGACCTATCTGGACAAGCCCCTCGGGAGCGTGGTCTGCATCAACTGCGGACAGTGCGTCAACGTCTGCCCCACAGGCGCCCTGCGGGTCAAGGACGCCACGGACGAGGTCTGGGCGGCCATCGACAACCCCCGCAAGCACGTGGTCATCCAGACCGCCCCCAGCCCCCGCGCGGCCATGGGCGAGGAGTTCGGCATGGAGCCCGGCCTGTCCTTCACCTGGGAGCTCAATACCGCGCTGAAACGTTGCGGCTTCGACCGCGTGTTCGACACCAACTTCGCCGCGGACCTGACCATCATGGAGGAGGGGACGGAACTTTTGCAACGCCTGCACGAAAACCTCGTGCAGGGCGTCCATGAGCGTCCGCTGCCCCAGTTCACCTCCTGTAGCCCGGGCTGGATCAAGTACGTCGAGCACCACTATCCCGAATACCTGCCGCATGTGTCCTCGTGCAAGAGCCCGCAGCAGATGTTCGGCGCGCTGATCAAGACCTGGTACGCACAACGTAGCGGCATCGATCCGGGCGACATCGTCTCCGTGTCGCTTATGCCCTGTTCGGCCAAGAAATTCGAATGCAACCGGCCCGAGATGCGCGACAGCGGGCACAAGGACGTGGATTTCGCCCTGACCTCCCGCGAGGTGGCCCAGATGATCCGGGAAGCGGGCATGCACCTGCCCGACCTGCCGCCGAGCGGCTTCGACGAGCCCTTTGGCGACGCCAGCGGCTC
>Ga0067045_1030952_pt1 | contig 13595 bp, 12 predicted proteins | sample TerdegcTABiofilm_FD_59184 | JGI IMG/M metagenome (GOLD analysis project Ga0067045, IMG submission 59184) | Combined Assembly of (Gp0054472, Gp0054536) Wastewater bioreactor microbial communities from Singapore -Terephthalate degrading...
CCATACTGTAGTTGCTCTAATGCTTTTACTGCAGAAATATCTTTGGATTTCAATTTATACTGCATATATGAAAGAATAGCGTAAGCTATATAGCATATCTTAATGTGAGCTTTAATATGATTAATTCTGTATTGCCTTATAGGATGAAGATTAATATCGCTTTTTAAATTCTTATATGCTTTTTCTAAAATATCTCTTTCAAAATATCTCTCTACAAATGCAATCTGAATTAATTTTGCATTATAAGGATTATATTTTTGAGGATCTTGCATAGCATTTTCTCTTTTAACTATCTCCAATTCAGGATTGTAGATTACTAATAATTGACCATGTCTGCATCTATTTCCCCTCAGCAAGATATACAGAATTATTCTTTTTTATTCTTCTAATAAATGCCATAGTATATATACTATGTACACTACTAAATAATTAGAGTCAAATAAAATATTGCATCAGTGAATATTTTTTGTAGTGTATAATTTTGTGGGAAAAGTTTGGTAAAAAAGGAGGAGTGAAAGAAAAGAAAGACCTTTTAATAAATTTTAAAACAATATATCCGAAAGTTTATCATCTCTCGTAAGAGTCACTCTTTTAATATTCCATTCCTGAAGAGGCAACTTATTTACTCCACCATCCGAAGAAAAAATAGCCTTAAAGTCAAGTTTCTGTGAGATTTCTTTAACTTCTTTATTTGCGCTGCCAAATGGAACAGAGAGAAATTGAACCTTTTTATTAAGATTCTCTTCTAAAATTTCTTTAGATGTTTTAAGATCTTCATACACCCTGTTAAAATAATTTTCATAATTTTCAAGACTGCCATCTGGTAACGGAATTCTGCTCGTTAGTGCTGTATGTGTGCCTTCCTTTTCGTTCACCATATAGTGAGAATTGTAGGTATGAGATTCAATACTTAATATTCTTGAGCTTTGCATTTCGATAAGTTGCTGCCAATTAACATATCCATCAGATAGTCCAACTCTGCTAACGATAACAAAAAAAAGCCCAGAAAAGCCAAATTCCTTAAGTATAGGGTATGCATTCTTATAAACACTTACCAAACCATCATCAAATGTCAAAATAACAGACTTATCTGGAAGTTTTGCTTTTCCGTCAAGAAAGCTTATAAATAATGCTGGACTTACAGGTTCATAGCCATTTAAAAGAAGATAATTCAAGTCATCTCTAAATTGTGCAGATGTTCTATTAAAAAGACCTATGTCGGAATCAGAAATATTATGATAAGTAAGAACTATTAACCCACCTTTTAAATAATCAAGGTCTACCCTCTGAGTCGGAAAAGTCACCGATAAATCTTCATCTGTTCTGCTCGAGTAGGCAGAAAAAGTATTTCTCCCTTCAATCAGGGTAATATTTTTAACCTCCCAATAGCCGCTTAAATCTGCAGTAGCTTCGAAGGCAAACCTGCTATTATGATAAATATACACCCTTGCCAAAGGCTTAAATAAACCTTTCAGATTAATGTTTCCCCTAACAATCTGAGCGCCACTTTTTGGAAAAGAAATTACTGGTTCAGAATTACAAACCATGAAGGAAACTTTTGAGTTTACTGTATTTCCATTTGAATCAATACAATCAAAAGAAACAATATGACTTCCCTCACTAATAGTCGGAGGTATATTATATGATCCAACCCATAAGTTCTGATCTTTTAAGAAATCTAAATATATTCTTAAACCCTCCTCAAATGAAGCTACCACATTACTTAAGTAAACAGATGAGCTTAAAGAGAGATTAATTTTCATACCGCTTCTTGCAAGAGAAGGCTCAATTTTAGCGTTAATAGATAAAATGGAATTATTTACGATAACATTTACTACTTCTGAATCATTAATTTTTCTATTAGACTCCTCTACATAGGCAAATAAAAAGTAATTCCCATCACGAAATTTTCTTGTATCCCAGTTATAAAACCAGATTTTACCATCATAACTGAGTTTCTCGGATAAAATATTTCCCTCTTCGTCTAAAATATACAAGTAAGGTTTAATATCTCCCAATTTTTTATTTATTTTTACAATAATACTCTGAAAAATTGAAACCGTATCACCCGGCGTAGGATATACTATAGAAATAAAAATATTCGAAGCAGAAACATTGTTTATTAGGCCTAAACATAATACAAGAAGCAGAGCAATTATCAACGAAAGAACTCTTTTCATATTCATATTATCTAAGAATTTATCCCTTAATGTGATGTTGTCAAGTTTTCGATGTAAGAGCTCTGAACTCTTGCTTGATTCAGGACAGAGTGACAAAAGAGAGTTTTATAGAATTTTTAAATGTTAAATGTTGGCAAAAGTATCATAAATCTTTTTTATAAGATACTGATTATGACATATAAAGTGAATAAGTTGAACTTAAAAAAAAGTATACTATTATATTTCATAGAATTTGTATTAATTAAGGAGGTGAAATAAAATGGCTAATGTCGGAAATGCATGGAGGAAACTTATAGTTTCGCAGGTTATTAACTACCTCAGTTCTGATCCAGAAAAGAACTTACCACGTGCCCTAAACCTTGCGAAAATGTTAGCTGTTGGCAAGCAGAAAAAAACTGTCCAGAATGTAATTGATATGTATAAAAATCCCGACCATGCATGTTCAATGTATTTTAAAAAAATCTTTTCAAACTTAAACAAAAACTTTATTGTTAAGGCATTTACAAATTTTCTTGTAAATGCTACTTGGGATGGAGATCGTAAAAGACGTCAAATAGAAGAAAAGGAAGGTGTTCATATACCTTATTTTCTTTTGATTGACCCAACTGAAAAATGCAACTTAAAATGTGATGGTTGCTGGGCTGGAAACTACGAACAAGCTGTAACAATGGAGAGAGAACTTTTTTCATCAATTTTAGACCAGGCAAGAGATTTAGGCATTTACTTTGTAACTATTTCAGGTGGAGAACCATTTATGTATCCTTATCTTCTCGATGTTATCGAGGAGAAAAATGACATGGTGTTCCAAATTTATACTAATGGAACTTTTATAGATGAGAAGACTGCTGATATAATGGCAAAAATTGGAAATGTATTCCCCGCGATCAGTGTCGAAGGGTTCGAAGAGAAAACAGATAAAAGAAGAGGGAAGGGTGTTTTCAAGAGAGTCGTTAAGAGTATGGAGACTTTAAGAGAGAGAAAGGTGCCATTTGGATTTTCTGTAACAGTAACAAAAGAGAATGTTGATGAAGTTTCGAGTGAAGAGTTTGTTGATTTTATGGATAAGAAGGGAGCTCTTGTTGGTTGGTATTTTATGTATGTCCCCATAGGAAGAAATCCCAATTTTGAGATTATGCTAACTCCTCACCAGAGAGCTGCACTTTTTGAAAGGATAAGTTACTACCGAAGAACGAAACCAATAGTGTTAGCTGACTTCTGGAATGATGGAGAGGCAGTTTCTGGATGCATAAGTAGTGGTAGAAGATATCTTCACATAAATGCAAAAGGTGATGTTGAACCCTGTGCTTTTGTCCACTTTGCAGTTGATAACATAAAGAAAAAGAGCTTAAAGGAGTGCTTAAATTCGGATTTTCTAAAGTTTTTGCAATCAAAAATTCCTTTCTCTGAAAACCTAAGAAGACCCTGTATGATTATTGACAATCCCTGGGTTTTAAGAGAAGCTGTTCAAAAATTCAATGCACGCCCTACCTGCGGTGAAGCTGACGACATAATAAATGAGCTTAAAGACAATATGGATAAATACGCATATTCCTGGAAAGAAGTAGCTGATGAAATCTGGTATAAAAATAAAGAAAATACCAAAAAGAACCCTATTTTAAGTGGAAAAGGTTAATCTCTTCTTATTATGTGGAATAAGTAGTTTTTTAGTTTATCTTCTTTCTGACTACTTAGAGTATAAAGGAGGAGAGATTTACCTTAAAAGTGGAAAGATTTTAGGATATCTTAGCGTTGTGCTTCTTTTACTCTCAATTATTGGACTAATAATCTTTTCACCAAAATGGCAGATCTCCCCTCCTTTTAAAATTATCTCGGCTTTATTTAGCTTTCTAAGTCTATTACTAACGGTAAAATCTCTGTTTCTTGAGGTTTCTTTCTTTAATAAAGGAAAAAAAACATTAGTAACAGGCGGAAGCTATAAGCTTTGTAGGCATCCAGGAGTTTTGTGGCTTTTTCTATTTTTAATATTTCTTTCACTTGCTACAGGATCAATATATCTATTCTATGGAGCCTTCCTATTCTTTGCACTAAATATGATTATTGCTATATTTGAAGATGAGATTTTTCTACCGGCTAAATTTAGTAAATATGAAGATTATAAGAAGAGAGTTCCCTTTTTACTGCCACACTTAAGAGATTTATTTAGGTATCTCAAATGATATGATCTATGGAATAATATCAGATATTCACGCTAACTTAGAAGCTCTAACTGTAGCTATTAATTACCTTATAGAGCAAGGAGTTTCAGAAATTTTTTGCTGTGGAGATATTGTTGGATATGGTCCAGATCCTTCTGGCTGTATCAGCTTTCTAAAAAGATATAATTTCAAATCAGTTTACGGAAATCATGATAGAGCTATTCTTACTGACTCAATTGGTATCTATTTTAATGAGGATGCTTTAGTAGCTTTGAATATACAGAAATTTATCGTTAGTAGTAAAGATATCGAATTTCTAAAAAGACTACCCTTTGCAATCAATGAGAATAATTTCCTTATAACTCACAGCTTTTTGAATAAGAAAGACCCTTTCAAATATGTTCTTGATAGAGATACAGCAAGGGAAGATATGGAACTTGCAAAAAAACAGATTTTATTTATCGGACATTCGCATATTCCATCATGTTTTACTTTTGAAGATAAAAACATTCAGTATTCAGATGCATTTAATGGCTTAGAGATTCTAATAGAAAGAGATAAAAAATATTTAGTAAATGTCGGTAGTATAGGACAACCAAGAGATGGTAACCCCAGACTTTCACTCTGTATTTACGATGCTGATAAAAACAAGATCAGAATAGTAAGACTAACCTACCCTGTAAATTTAACAATGCAAAAGATGAAAGAAAGGAAATTTCCTAAAAATCTTTATAACCGCTTAATTATAGGCTATTAAATTTTCTATGTAACTTTTTAAAAGTTTCAGAGGTAATATAGATTGAATACATTACCCTCCTGCAAGTTTTAGGAAATGAAAGAAGAGTAAGAGAAATAATAAGTAAGACTCTTCTTTCATTTCCTTATGTAAAGCCCATTAACTTCCTCAATTAATCCTTTGATTTCAAGGCCTGTTAAAGTAGCCATTACATCATTCACTTTAAGCTCTGATTTAAGGATTATTTCGTTTAAATTTATACCTCTCTCCTCATCAATTAATCTTAAAATCATTTTTTCTTTTTCAGTAATTGCTAATTCTTCTTTAAAGAGATTAAACTCAGTCTCCTTCATAGAATCTGTTGGAAAAAGGTCAGAGATATGTTCAAAGAGATTTGCTCCATGCTTTATTAGAGAATTTGTTCCCTTGCTCAGTTCACTATAAATGCTTCCAGGAACTGCATAGACTTCTTTCCCTTGGTCAAGAGCATAATCGGCACTGATCAGTGCACCACTCTTCTCGGTTGCCTCAACTACTATTACTAAATCCGAAATAGCACTAATTATTCTATTTCTCACAGGAAAATTTGTGCTTAAGGGCTCAGTGGAAAAAGGAAATTCAGATAATGTTGCACCATTTTCCTCTATTTCATCCTTTAGCTTTCTGTTCTGTCGAGGATAAACAACATCCACACCACAGCCAAGTACAGCAAAAGTATTTCCTTTAGCATCGAGACAGCCCCTATGGGCACGACTATCTATACCATAAGCCATACCAGAAACAACAGTTATCTTTCGCAGTCCAAGCTCATAACCTAAGTTGTAAGAAACCTTAACTCCATATGGTGTTGCCCTTCTTGAACCTACAACTGCAAAGGCTTTGTTTTTACCAAAATAATTTCCTTTAACATAAAGAACTGGTGGAGGATTTTTAATATTCTTTAAGGCTTGTGGATAAAGATTCGAGTTGTATTCTATAATTTTTGCACCAAATTTTAGAGCAGTTTCAAGTTCTTTTTCAACAAAGCTTAAGACCTCTTTTTTGCTTAGATTTTCTAATACATCCTGCGGTAATTCGTTCTCTTCTTTTTCTTTGATTTCACTAAATAACTTATATCTAAGCCATTTCTTCACATAGATCAGATACGTATATCTTAAATAAAGATTTTCCATAATCGCAGCTTTAATTATTTACTGTAGAAAAGCTTTGTAACTGTCTTAAGAACATTTTTAAGCCTTGGGAAAACACTATTCATTATCTCTATAACTTCTCTATGGCTCAATGGACTATTGGAAATGCCAGCAGCATAGTTTGTACATACTGCAATTGATGAATATTGAATATCAATCTCTCTCGACAGAGCTACTTCAGGATAACCTGTCATTCCCACAATTTCTCCACCTAAAAGAGAGAATACTCTTATTTCTGCTTTTGTTTCAAATCGAGGTCCCTCAGTTATAACCATTGTCAAGTCCTTTATATAATTCTCATTATTTTGAATAAAAGATTCCTCAATCACTTTATTTAATTCTTTGGAATAAGGCTCAGTCATATCAGTGTGTCTTATCCCACTTTTAAAGTCATCAAAAAATGTTGATTCTCTACTTTTAGTGAAATCAATGAACTGAGAGCATATTCCAAACATACTTGGACGAAAGTCTAATTTCATTGAGCCAACTGCAGAAGTAGCAACTATATAACTTACTCCACACTTCTTAAGTGCAGAAATATTCGCGCGATAATTTATAAGATGAGGAGCTATTGTATGCTCCTTCCCATGTCTCGGCAGAAAATATACTTCGTCACCATCAATATCAATCAGTTCAACTGCAGCAACTCCAAACTCTGTTTCTATATTAAGACTCTCCTTGATTTCTCCTAAGGCATATAGCCCAGATCCACCAATTATTCCTAAATAACTCTTTCTCATTCAGAAAATAACCCGCTTACCAGTAATTCTTTCTGCCTGTTTTACTGCCTCTTTTTTAACTGTTTCCTCGTCAAAAGTTAAAATCCTATGATTTTCCATAATTACCTTCCCATCTACTATTACGGTATCTACTTCTCTGCCATAAGTCGCATATACAAGATTGGATTTCAACGAAAATGCAGGGATTAAGTTAATTTGATTAAGATCAATTAGAATTAAATCAGCAAGAGCACCTTCTTTTATCTCACCAATCTGCCCGTCCCATAAATATTTCCCAGGAATAGAAGTTGCCATATTTAGCATCTTATAGGCTGGAAGTGCAGTTGCATCCATTGTGGAGACTTTACCCAGGAAAGATGCAAGGCGCATCTCTTGCCACATATTCAAACAATTATTTGAAGCCGCTCCATCAGTTCCAAAAGAAAGTTTTACTCCCTCATCAATTAACCTTCGAATGGATGCGATACCAGAAGCAAGCTTCATATTAGATGAGGGATTGTGTACAACAAGCACATCTTTTTCCTTTAATACCCTGATCTCATCATCAGTTAGATAAACACAATGAGCTGCAATAGATTTACCATCAAAAAGCCCTGTCTCAGAAATCCTAACTATGGGAGGTTTTCCAAATTCTTTAGTTAATTCCTCTATCTCTTTCTTAGTTTCATTAAGATGAATATTAATCCCACAGCTCAACCTTTTTGAAAGAATTGCAACTTCTTCCAAATAGCTTAGCGAACAGGTATAAGGAGCATGAGGACCCAAAAAAACTTTTATTCTACCAGAAGCATAATTATTAAATCTGCTAAAGAAATTTTCCGAGTTAATCAGCCCTTTTTTCCCTTCAATACCAATAATTCCCAAAGACAAAATACCTCTAAGCCCCGCAATTTTGGTTGCTTCAGCCACTTCTTCCATAAAAAAATACATATCTACAAAGGTAGTGCAACCTGACCTTATCAATTCGGCTAACCCAAGAAGAGTTCCCATATAAATAGCTTCTGGATCTAAATTCCTCTCAACAGGAAATATTTTTTCGTTTAGCCACACATCAAGAGGCAAATCATCAGCATAGCCTCTCATTAAAACCATTGGTAAATGAGTATGACAATTTATCAATCCTGGGAAAGCAAGCTTATTCTTGCCATCTATTATTTTTCTACCTTCTATTTCAAAATCTTTATTATCCTTGGATATTAACTTAATTATTCCGTTATCTATAAGAATATTTGCTTTCTCAACCTGTTCCTTTTCTTTCGAAAAGTCAAGTATGTTTACATCTTTAATAATGATTTTACTCATCAGATTTCTGGTAGTTCTATTTTAAAATCCTCGTTAATATTAGTTATTGAGAATATAAGCTCCTGCTTTACAGTAAAACCATTTTCACCAGGAGATTCTTCATACATATCTGCTCTTAAAAGATTATATGTATTAGCATCCAAATAAAATACTGCTTCTTTCTTACCATCAACAACATTCCACTTAGCAGAAAATGGCCTTACCTCAACTTTTTTAATTCCTTCACTATCTTTATTAAGATTTTTTTCTAAAAGCGCTTCCTCGGTAATAAGATTTCCGTTGCTTGCATATAGGCTTATCGGTGCAGAAGCCACGAAAGATGCAGGTTCCTGCGGATCGCGAAATAACTGGATAATATCAAGAGGTTCTTGTAGTTTAGCGACCGAAATTTCCTCCTGTTTAACTTTTATCCACTTGGGATTTACGCTATCTCTGTAATACACTGTATCCTTCGCTTGAATTATTTCTCTCTCAAGAATAGTATTTCCAAATGCATCGTCTTCAACATATTTAAATCTTAAAACTCCATCTTTACTCAATTGATAAAGCATATAAGAGGTCTTTCCCTCTTTCTCGCCAGGTGAAGTTCTCCAGGTATATCTAAAATTGTAACTTGAGTATGAAGCTAAATCTTTACTTGTATAGTCTAAAATATTTTTATAATCGAGCGGAGACATTAAAATTTCTACACTATTCACTGAACTAAAACCTTTCGATAGTATTTTTCTCCTTTCAGGTTTATACCCGTTTTTTTCTATTACAATAGAAACCTCTTTAAATACTGGCTTATATGCTACAAAGTGACCTTCATTATTGGTGTAGTAATACTTATTATTAATCCTGACAGTTGCATTTTCAATTGGTTTCTGATTTACCAAATCAATTACTAAACCCTGAACTTTTACTCCTGTAAAAGAAAAATAAAAGAAAAAAATAGCTAAAATAAGTACTACCACTAATATAATTATCCAATATAAAGACTTCTTCATTTGTAAAAACCCTCCTTAAAATTTTAAGAGGCTACTACTGCAGACTGTCAGCAATTTTCCAGGTATTATCAGCTTCTTTGACTACAAGATACTGACCAAAAGAGGTAGTCTCTCTCCCTTTTTCTTTAACTTTCAATGTAAAGGCTACTATTTTCTGACTCTTTCGGCTGGTATCCCTGACTGAATTGATTATTGCACCTTCATAGACTGTGCCATGTGCTCTTGCATTTTCAAACTGAGCAATAAACTCTTCTAATGTTCCTTTTGCCTTCTTATAATTACCTGTAAGTAGCTCATAAGCCTTATCATATTTTTCACTTCGGACATAGTTGAAGTAATCTTTTACTGTCCTTTGCGGAGAGGGTAAAATATTTGAGGTAAGAAAATAAATCACTCCTACCAAAACAACCAAAATTATAACAATTAACGCAATCCAAAATGTTTTTTTATTACTCTTCATAAATTTACTTTCCTTTTGATGATGATACATTACCAACAATTCGCCACCCTTTCCCTGGTATTTTCTGAACAACATAACTTCCGTTTGTATCAATAATGTCTCCAAAGTACAGAGCTCTAACAGTTACATTCACTATAACCTGATCCTGTTTATCTGTCTTTTTAAAACCTGTTATCTTAACCCCTTTCGTTCTTGTCCCACTTCTTACTGCATCTTGATACTCTTTAGAAAATTTTTCCAGAGTTCCTCTTTTCTCTTTATACTCTCCATCAATTAAATTATATGCTTTCTCATATTGTTCTCTCATTAAATAAGTAAAAAATTCCCTAACAGTCTTAGAAGGAGTCGAATAAAATTGATAGGTAACAAATATACCAATTAATACTATTAAAACAATTAATAAAATATTTTTTAGACGGTTTTTCCTCTTAATTTGTCCCACCATTTAAGAAAATTACTCCACGAATTACCCAGAACTATTCTCTGTTCATATTGCTCAGTAAGCTTATTCATAAAAGCATCTACTGCCTGACTCTGTTTTATTGAAATAAGATCATTTTTTACTTTATCCTTGACTTCGGAAAAAGTATGATTTATAGCCTTTTTTTTCTCTAAAACAATGAAAAGATACCAACCATCTCTCGCTTTCATCTTATAAGGTTGATTTAACTTAATATCAGGGTGAAACACATTGTCTGCGATTTCTTTGTAAAGCTCATCTTTACTAACCCAACCAATATCACCTGAGTTAGTGGCTGCATCTGGAGCAAGAGATTTTTCTCTCGCTAATTTTCCGAAATCCTCTCCCTTCCTTAGCTTATCGAGTATTTCGTCAGCCTCCTTTTCAGAAGAAATTGAAATTAGTTTTAAATGAGCCTTTTCTGGCTCATCATAGTAAGTAGAATATTGATTATAATAGTCTTTAACTTCTTCATCTGTTACTGTTATGTTCTTAATAATTGGTTCAAGAACTTTATCATATATAGCTTGATCTCTCATATCTTTGAGAAATACTTTCCATGAAATCCTATAATCAGCTAAAGTTTCTTTTAAATCAATATTTTCTGAGCCGGAATTTTCCTTTAATGCTTCTTCAAACCTTTTTATTTCATTATCTATATCTGTCTGAGTAACAGTTATGTTATTTTCTTTGGCGTATAGGTATATCGATTTTAGCTTCATTAAATTCTCAATAGCCTTTGACCTTAAAAGATTCTCAGCATCTTTTCTATCACTTGCTGATGCATTGCTTAAAGATTTTTCATAATCGGGTGGTTTAAGTCTCTGCATTTCAATATTCAGCTCTTGCACAGTAACTACTTCAGTCCCAACTCTCATTACTATATCTTTCGTTTGATAAAGCCAGGTAAAAATACCACCGATTACTACAACTGGAAGCAGTATCGCTACCCATCTTATGATTCGTGCTCTCAATCTCTTATCCTTCGTAGAAACTCTTTTTCTTGCCATTTATCACCATCTTTTTTATATTAAGGATTTCCTCCCGAGGTAGGAGGAACTTGAACTCCACCACCTTCTGAAGGAGTCTGTTGGACAGGTATAGTAAGCCCTCCATTTTCCCCTTCTTGCCCAGTACCGGTTGGTTGTTCTGACTTTGGTTCAACAGTATACTGCTTAAACCAATTAGCAATATCCTCGAAAAATCCTCCAAAAATATTATTAAAGAAAGCTGTCATATTCACCCATGGATTGCTGTAGGTAATCTTCCTTTTCTTTCTTTGCTCTTCTAACCAATTCTTTCGTGCCTCTGCCTTCTTTTGATTGGTCAAATCCTCCATAACTTTGTCTTTGACTTTCTCAAAAACTGCTTCTTCGGGAGGTTTCTTGCTTATTAACTTAATAATCTCGTAGCCATTTTGAGTTTGCACTGGCTCGCTAATCTCTCCAACTTTAAGTTTATTAAATATAGTATCATTTAACGTTGCCTCTAACCTCCCCTGGTAAACTGTTTGAGGGTTTTTGGCTAATTCAGGATTGCTTGAATAAAGTTCAGCAATTGTTTCAAATTTTTCTTTTCCTGCTCTCAAGTTTCCAGCCAAACCATCTGCTTTCTCCTTCTTGGAATTCCATTCTTCTTGAGTTGCATTCTTGTCAACAGCAATAATTATTACCTTTATTTGAGCACTCTCAGGTATGTTGTATCTTTCTTTATTATAGTTGATTGAGCTAATCTTCAGAATATTAAAGCCATACTTAGTTTTAATTACATTGCTAATCTCTCCCACTTTTAGCTTCTTTGCTTCATCAAATAATTCTGGCTCCTCAGGGAAAGCTCCATCATACAAAGTCACACTACCTTTATTTGGCTTTGATGCTTGATCCTCAGAGTATTGTTCAACAGCTTTTTCAAAGCTAATCTCATTTTTATAGATTTTATCCTTTAAAGCTTTTATTTCTTCTTCTTTTTTCTTAATATCTTCGGGCTTTGCCTTCTCGAAATCTACCTTTATAAGAATTCTCTGAGCTTGTATCTGGCCTGGAGAGCTAAAGAAAGTTCTTGCATCCTCTTCCGTAACCTTAATTTTATCATAAATTGGCTTTAAAACTTTTCCTTCAAGAAGTTCTATTTTTGCGCTTTTTGCAATTTCTTCTTTCAGTTTATCCATTGTTTTCAGTTCAGACTTAGCAATAACCTTTTCAAGTTCTTCTTCGCTTTGATATTGTTTTCTAAGTTTTTCTAACTCTTCATCAACTTTTTTCTGAATTTCTTCATCAGTAAGTGTAATTTTGTTTTCCTTTGCATATAATTCAAATATTTTCTGTTCAATAAGCATTTCAATGATATCTGACCTATATTTATTTATTGTTGACTGCTGTTCTTTGGCAGTAGGGTCCATTCCCTGTGACTGCATATTCCTAATAACTGAACTAAGATAATATTCAACTTCAGATGATTTTACAGGAATCCCATTAACTCTTGCTGCAATATCCTTTGCAGAATAAGCCCAGATACCAAAAACAAAAACAGCAATTATTAAAACTGAAATAATCCAGATAAATAACTTCTTTACTGCAGAAGCTCTTTTCTTATCTATCTTAATAGGCTCAAGAATACCATCTTTTCTCAATTTCTTAATTTTACTTTCTCTTCCCATTAAAAATTTTCTCCTTTGAAAACAATTAGCAAAATTCTCAGTAGAAAATTATAAATCCTAAAAATTAAATGTAAAGTTGCCAAACTCCACTATGTTCATCTATTTCACTAACTGTCCAATGGAGTTCCGCATTGTTCTACCCAAGTAAAATAAAGTATCATAACTTAATAACACATAGTTACCGTGAAGCTTCTGTTAATTTTATTTATGATAGGTTAATATTTGCTAAAATATCTGTTTTGTATTTATGGAAATGAATATTCCAAAAAAGAAAGGTATCCTTACTCTATTTTTATATCTTCCTCTTCATATAATATTCGCGAAGTATATTTAACGAAGTGAAGAAATTCTTCATCATAGCACTAATATAAAACATTCCCTTCTTAGTAACACAGAACATATTATCTATTTCAACTAATGCTCCTATAAACTTCAGAAACATTACTTCTATAAAAAGCGTAAATCCAAACTTAGTTTGCAACTCATTTTTATCTATCTTCATTCCGAAACTCTTCGTCAGAAGGTAATATTCTGCATTTTTTCTTTTAGGACATTTTTTTGAAAAAACTATAGGCAATCTATGTGATTTTATTTTTTTAATATACACTTGAGGAGAAAAAGTATTTACATGCAATTCTCCCTCGACAAAACTGATAGCTCCAGCTCCTACACCAATATAATTATTGTTTTCTATGATATACTCATCAATAATATTATCTCCCTTAG
>Ga0067045_1030953_pt1 | contig 13592 bp, 16 predicted proteins | sample TerdegcTABiofilm_FD_59184 | JGI IMG/M metagenome (GOLD analysis project Ga0067045, IMG submission 59184) | Combined Assembly of (Gp0054472, Gp0054536) Wastewater bioreactor microbial communities from Singapore -Terephthalate degrading...
AAATTTGTGTCTTTACTGTCTTGTGTCTTGTAAACATAATATGAGGATTACAATGCCAGAAAACGTGAAATGCCCCCGCTGTGGGGCGGAGATTGGCGAGATTGTTGAGGTTGACGGCGTGCAACTGTTGCGCATGGGCCACGCTTTGTGCCGCGCCTGGTACGGCTCGTGTGCGTGTTGCGGCGAGTCATTTTCGTGGTCGCTAGCGAGCATTGCTTTGAAAAAGTTGATTGAAAGGTATTGCAATCTGAAGAAAAGTAGTGTATAATGTGCTCAATTGAATACGGTGAGTTCGGAGTTTGCCGCCCGATTTTCTTGTGTGAATGTTGCGTTCGCATGAGGAAATCGGGCGTTTTGTTTTGTTCATTTTGCGGAGGTGAAAGAATGGACGTGAAAAGTATTTTTCTGAGCAAGACGTTCTGGTTTAATGTGTTGGCGTTGATTGTGTTGGTTGCCAAGCCCTTTGGCTTTGCCGATTTTCAAGCCGACCCGAACCTGGAGAGCTATGCGTTGGTCGTCGTCACGGTGGTCAATATTGCCTTGCGGTTGCTCACTAACAAGCCAGTGGCGTTCAAGTTCGGTAAGTAATTCATGAACAACATGGGCATTGTCGATATTATCAATTTGGGATTGTTGCCCTTTGTGTTGTACATGATGTGGGTGCTGTGGCTGGCGTTTCAGAAATCGAATGATAAGTTTGTGGAGCTGATCGAGCGCTTCAGCTCGGTGGTTGAGAACAATACGCGAGCTTTCAGAGATGCTGAACGCCGAACACATGAGCTTTGTGACAATCTGCATCAGCATGATGAACGTGTCGAGGATGCTATAGATAAGATCGAGTCGAACTGGATAACTCTTCGCAACATCGATGTGCGAACGATGAATATTGATGCTACGCTGAAAAAAGGCAAGGCGAGTGAGTAATACTCAAGAAAATGCAGAAAAATCGATACAAGAAAGACTTAAGAGTGTGTTATGTCAGCTTTCAATTGATCAAATTCGCTTTGTTATTGCACGCCAGGAGTTCAACACCGATAAAGAAGCAGCTGAGCACATTGGGATTAAACCTGGCACTGTTTACCAATGGCCTGATCTTGTCAAAGAGGCTGTGGCATTGATGGCTCAAGATGGTGTGGTTACGGCCTTGCATCTGCGCCGTCGCGCCTTAGCCAAAGCTATGGCGGTGAAGCTCGGCGGGCTAGACAGTCGTGACGAGCGTATTCGCCAGGCTGCCGCGACGGAAATCATCGAGTGGGAACTGGGCAAGGCGACGCAGCGCCAGGAACTCAGCGGCAAAGACGGCGGACCGATAGCTTTTTTGCCAATAGTGGCGACTGACGATGTGGAGACCACATGATGGACCGCAAACGTTGTTTCATCGCTCGCCAGCCTTCGAGCTGCTCTATGGCGGGGCAGCCGGCGGCGGAAAGTCGGACTCGCTGCTGGTGGAAGCGTTACGATATGTCCACGTTCCTGGCTATGCGGCGATTATTCTGCGTCGAACGTATCCGCAGCTTAGCCAGGCAGGGGGGCTTATACCGCGCTCGCATGAGCTGCTACAGGGGCGGGCGAAGTGGAACGGCGAGCGGCGGCGGTGGACGTTTCCCAGCGGGGCGACGCTGGAGTTCGGTCATCTGCAACATGAGGCCGATAAGTACAACTATCAAGGTTCGGCCTTTGCCTTTATCGGCTTCGATGAGCTTACCCAGTTCACGCGAGAGCAATATCTTTATCTCTTTAGCCGCGCCAGGACAACGGCGACGCTGCCCGACGGGCGGCCTATACCGGTTCGAGTCCGGGCGACAACCAACCCCGGCGGCGAGGGCCACGAGTGGGTCATGGACAGATGGTCGGCCTGGCTGTGTGAGCCGCAAGCGGCCCGAAGCGGCGACATCCGCTATTTCAAATCAATCGATGGTATGGATGTGGAGACCAGCCAAGATGATCCACAGGCTCTCTCCCGCCAGTTCATCGCGGCGAATGTCTACGACAATCCAACGCTTTTGCGCAACGATCCGGGCTACATTCAGCGGCTGGAAGCGTTACCCCTCATCGAGCGGGCGCGGCTGCTGGGCGGCGATTGGCAGATTCGTCCACAGGGCAATGTGTTCCGGCGCGAGTGGTTCACGCGCATCGTCGAGGCCGCGCCGGATGGTCTCCGCTGGGCGCGATATTGGGATTTGGCGGCGAGCACCAAGACCAGCGCGGACTATACCGCGAGTGTGGCGGTCGCTCTCGCTCCAGATGGGACGGTCTACATGCGCGATATGATTCGGGGGCGATGGGAGTGGCCGGAGGCGAAGGCGATCATCAAGGCGACGATGCTGGCCGAACCTGGAACGCAACATGGCATCGAATTGGCCTTGCACGGCCTGGCGGCGGTGCAGGAGTTCAGCCGCGATCCAGACCTGGTACACATTGCCTTGACCGGTATTGAAGTGGACCGCGACAAGTTGGCCCGCGCCTTGCCGCTCAGCGCTCGCGCGGAACGAGGGCAAGTAGCATTGGTCAGGGGAGCGTGGAACATGCCCTTCATCGACGAGCTATGCGCCTTCAGCGGCGATGGTAAGACGCACGATGACCAGGTGGACTCGGCCAGTGGGGGATTGCAGATGCTGTCAGGTAGTAATGCGGCGTTGATTATGCAGCATTATCGGCAACGTGCGGAGGCGCAACATGCCTGATGTGAAGAATGTACAGACGCGCGATTTAAGCACTTGGGCCGGACGAATCGGCGCGGCGTGGAATCTGCTGCTGGGCCGCGATTTCGGGCCGGGCGTTCCCCTTCGTCCGAGAACCGATGTGGACAGCAAAGAACAGACCGAAGGGCCGCGCCAATGGCAATACCCCTTTGGGATCAACATGCAGTTTTTGCCGCGTCGAGAATCAATACAACTCACGCCGTTTGAGCAGCTTCGCAATCTGGCTACGCTCTACGACGTAGCGGCAATGTGTATCGCCGTGCGGATCGAGGAATTGCAAGGGATGAATTGGTCAGTCGTGACCAAAGACAAGAAGCAGCAGGCAGCCCGGCAACGAGAATGCGATGAAGTCTTTGCCTGGTGGAGCAAGCCGGATAAAGTAAATACCTTCGACGCCTGGCTAGGTATGGCGTTGTATGAGATGTTCTCCATCGACGCCTTGACGCTCTACCGGAGACCCAACCAAGCCGGGGGGCTGTATGGTCTCGATGTGGTGGACGGCTCGACGATCAAGCCGCTGCTCGATGATCGTGGCCGAACGATGGCTTATCAGCAAATTCTGTACGGTTATCCGTTCAGCGAGTATCATCGACCGGATGTTACCGAAGATTGGCCGGTCTTTGGCCGTCATGAATTGATCTATCAACCACGTTGGCCACGAACGTTCACGCCGTATGGCTTCCCACCGACGGAGTGGATCATCATCCGGGTCAACCAAGCCATTCGGAAGCAGGCTTTTGACCTGGCCTATTTCACCGATGGCAACATCCCGGACATGATCGCCACCATGCCTAATGACGCGACCGGCCCGCGCTATGATCCGAAGCAGGTGGCCGATTTTGAGGAATGGTTCAACGCGGTCATGGCCGGCAATGATGCGGAGCGGCGCAAGGTGCGTTTCATCCCCTGGGCGGCTAACTTCACACCGTTGAAGGAATTCGTTTACCAAACCGAGCTTGACTATTGGATGTTGCGCATTACCTGCGCCGCCTACGGTACTGTGCCCAGCGAGTTGGGCTTTACCGATACGGTCAACAAGGCGTCGTCGGAAATGCAAGAGGCGGTCAACGAACGGCGTGGATTACGGCCACTGACCAATTGGCTCAAGCGTGTAATTTTCGATCCGGTCATTCAGCAGGATTTAGAACCGGTCCGGCTCAACGTCGCAGTGAGTCGGCCTGGTTTTCCGACGGCGACGGCGGTTTCCCCTCTGGCCTCGCTAGAGATGCAATGGAACTTCGGCGAACAGGACGACAGGTTGAGCACCGCGCAAGTAGACGCGATTTATCTGGATCGCGGGGTAGTCAGTGAAGACGATGTGCGAACGTTGCGCTTCGGTGACCAATTGGACGGCGCGGCACCGGGGCGTCCGACGGGTGGACTGGAGGCGGGCGTGTCGCCGTTGCCCTTTCGCCAAAGCCGCTGGGATGACTACGAGACGGACGATGGAGAGTGAGTTGCAAGCGGATATACTGAAATATTTTGTGGGACTGCGCAAGCGGGTTATGGAGAAAATGAGGAGCGATGTCGGGACTGCCCCCTAATTTCTGGACAGCGGAACAGCAGCATTTGCGAGAAGTGTTGCAGCCTCATCTGACGCGCCTGGCGATATTCGGCGTGTACGAAGCGGAAAAGAAATTGGCTCAGTTTGGCGTTTCTTTCGACAACGCCCTGGCTCATGCAGACGCAGCGACCTGGGCGCGGCAGTACATCGACACGATCTTGCAACAATTTGGTACAACGACGCAGAAGGGCGTCGGGGAGATTATCGCCGGATTCGCCGAGATGCCTGGCATGACGATGGCGCAACTGAACAAGCAACTTATGGACGTACTGGATCGCAACCAAGTGCGGGCCGCGCGGGTAGCCGTGACCGAAGCGACGCGGGCTTTCGCCGCCGGTAATGACGTAGCTTATCAGCGCGCGGGGCTGCCAGCGATGGCCGTGCACGCGCCGGCGCATCCGAATTGTAGATGTGGCGAGCGAGTGGTACGTCTCGGCGACGAATGGGTCATCGTCTGGGAGACGAACCGTGACGAGTTGGTCTGCACGCGGGCGATGCAAATGCCCTGGGGCATAGTCAAGGGTTGCCGCGACATGCACAATCGGATTATCTCGGTGGGGCCTTATCTCGGACAGAAATTGAGCGAAGTTCAGTCTCAAAAGCTGCATAAGGCTTGGGATGAGAGGAAGCATCCACGCGATAAGGGCGGGCAGTTTACGGCTGGGGCCGGTGGAAGTAAGGAAGAATCTCAGCATACGGGCAAGAAGTGGCACGACGTGAACTATCGCACCACGGTCACTGATCTGATCGTGGATTCCCACTGGACTGAGATTAATAGCATACGGATCACTGGCGAGAGAAGGCGTCACTGGCGTGAGAGACATGCAGGTCAATTTGATATGGACAAAGCGGAGGCAATGTTGCCAAAGTTGCTGAAGGAACCGGACACTATCCGAATACATAAGGGCGCTATGGTCTATGCAATTGAATGGAGCGACAAGTCATACTTGATTGCTCCGGTTGCACTGAGAGGCAATTTCGTTGTGTCGTTGTATGTGCGTGAAAAAAGGCAGGTAGACAAATGGCACGAGGCATAAAAAATATAGCCCTGTTGCCAGGGCTAGTGTGTGGGTGCCGGAAGTTTCCCACTCTTCCACGAAGGGCGTGCTCATCCGGGCTACACTCTCACTGTAATTATTATAGCACTTTTTAGAGTAGATGTCAATGGCTGAAATCGTTGTGGAACTGAAAGGGTTCGACGAAGCCATAGCCTGGCTGGAACGAGCGCCGGAAACGGCCAATTCACTATTTGCCGAGGCGGTGGAGAGAGGATTGCAAGCTATCGCCGGACGGGTGAAAGCCTACCCACCGGCGACGGAAGCCAACCGGCCGGGGCGGGTAACGCGCGATGGGCGTCCAATGGGCTACTATGAACGCGGTCAAGGTTGGTGGTATCCGGTCAAGCAAGCCAAGACGTTGGGGGGAGTGCGACTCAAGAGCGTTGGAGTCAGGCCGTTGGGACGCAAGGCAGCGGAACAGCTGGGGGCTGTCGGATACAAGCTTATCCGTTCCAGTGGGCGGCTACGGGAACACTGGACGACCAGAATCGAGAAACAGCCAGATGGCGTCGAAGGCGTGATCGGCACGGGCGTCAGCTACGCCGGCGCGGTAGAAGGATTCGTCTCGCAAGACCCGCGTCAGGCTAGACTGCCGGCCTCACGGGGTTGGCCCAGTCTGGAGACGGCGTTTCGGGAAGGCGTCCCGGACATCGAAGCGGCATTGGGTGAAGCAGTCCAAAGGCTGGCTGATGAGTTCAACAAGGGAAGGTGATGATATGCCCTATAGCAATGTACCGGAAGATAAGTGGGAACTGATGGATCGTTGTGTGAAAGATGTCATGGCGCAAGGACATGGCAAAGAATCGGCGATAGCGATTTGCCATGCCAGCATCGTAAAAGGCAAGTCGTCCGGCGGTGACTTACATAAAACGATGTGGGTTTCGTTGTGCAAGTCAAACGATGAACAGCACATCGTCGAAGGTTATGCCAATTCGGAAGACCCCGACAACGAGGGCGATCTGATTACTACGCAAGCAATCAGCAAAGCATTGCCGGACTTCATGAAGTGGGGCGCGGTACGTGAGATGCACGAACCCAGCGCGGTTGGCACAGTATTGAAAGCTGAGCTTATCGACGGTGACGTAGAGATCGAGGGCGAGACCTATCACAATCCGTTACACATCGTCGCCAGAATTGTGGACCGCGACGCTTGGGAGAAAGTCAAGGCGGGCGTGTATAAAGGTTTCAGTATTGGTGGTCACGCGCTCAAGGCCACGATGACGCAATTGGGTGGCAAGTTGGTGCGAAAGATCACCGAATTAAGCTGGATAGAATTGTCATTGGCGGATAGGCCGGTGCATCCCGGCGCAAGAATTTTGCTCTGGAAAGCAGAGCGGAAAGGAACGGATATGAGAAATGTAAAACGAATCAGAAAAGCGGAAGACGCGCCTCAGGTTACGTCTGAGCAGGCTATTGCTCTGTTGCAAGAATTGCGCAATCAGGCAGAGTTAGACGGCAATTTGGACAAGGCGGGCATGTATACCAATGCCATTGCCCTTGTCCTGCAAGCAGAAGGCGCGGAAGAAGCAATCGTGGCCGAACCAGCGGAAGAAGCTGAGGAGGAACACGAAGCGTTGGGTGAGGAGCCGCCTGGTCTCGAAGGGGAGACAGAGGAAAAGGCAGAAGCATCCGACGAAGAGGAGGACGAAGAGAAGAAACCATTGGAATTGGCGGCCGGTCGTAAGTTGGGCATCCGCAAAGCGTCGTGGGTAACGCCGGACGACTTGCATAAGGCGATGAACAGCCAGGTCAAGGCGGTGGCTAAGGCCCTGGACCCATCGCTGACGAAGTTGAACAAGGCAGTCGTAGACATTGACGCTCGCTTGCAACGATTGGAATCGCAGCCTCGTAGCGGCGGTCCGGTCTTGCGTCCGGCGGAGAAGGTCATCGCTGGCCAGTCGCAGAAAGTGGACGCCGAACGGGAAGAAAAGAAATCTCGCCTGAGTGAGTTGCGCAAGGCGGCAGCGGTCGAACCTGAACCCTTGCGCCGCACGCAGTACATGCGGGATATTTTGGCCTTAGAAGCCGAGTTGAGCACTCGGCCATAACGTGAAAGGAGTATAGTACATGACTCGCTTAATCAATGCTGATGGCCGTGATGTTACGGCCGAAACTATCGCCAGCCTGCGCAAGGTTATGGCTGGCGGCGACCTGGCGAAAGCGGAAACGGTGACGTTATCTTCCGGCCTGGTTGCCTACGATCTGGAAGCGCCGGCGAAAAACCTCTATCCGGTGCTGACCCCCCTGCGTAACCGCATCCCCCGTAGCACCAGAGGGGCGGGCGCCGGCATCGGCCCGAACTGGCGGGCGGTGACGGCGATTCGGGGGGGCGGGGTAATTTCCATGCCCTGGATCCCCGAAGGTCAACGGGCCGCGCGGATGAGCATCGATACCGAGACCAAGTCGGCTACCTACCGTACCATCGGCTTGGAAACCGACGTGACCTTCGAGGCCCAGAGCGCCGGCGAAGGGTTTGAGGATGTTCTGGCGACTGCCGGTATGAGATTGTTGCAGCAGACCATGATCCTGGAGGAACTGGCGATCCTGGGCGGCAACCGGTCGGTCAGTCTGGGCAAGCCCGTAACGCCGACTACGGCAGTGGTAACCGACGCGGCTTCCACACTGGAGAACGATACCTATCTGGTCAGCGTTGTGCCGTTGACTCTGGAAGGCTACCTGGCTGCCTCGCTGTCCGGCATTGTGCAGCAAGCCAGCATCACCGGCATGGATGGCAAAGCTTACACGCTCAACGGCGGATCGGGCATTGTCTCGGACGCCAAAAGTCAGGCGATGGGCGGGACGGGCAAAGCCTTGACCGCTTACACTACGCCTATCAAAGGGGCGGTGGCCTACGCCTGGTATGTCGGTAAGAGTGGGGCGCAGAAGCTGGAGCAGATCACTACGATCAATTCGGTGTATGTCAGCAGTTTGCTGGGGACTGGCCAGGCGCTGAGTGATCTGACTACGGCGACCGATTACTCTAAGAATGAATCGGTAGCTTTCGACGGCTTGTTGTATACCGCGTTCAATTCGGCTCTGGCCTACTACACGGCGCAGGCAACTGGGACAGCAGGGACGGGCACACCGTTGACCAGTTCGGGTCATGGCTCAATCACTGAGATCGACACGATGTTCGAGTCGTTCTGGAACAATTACAAGATCAGCCCGGACGAGTTATACGTATCCAGCCAGGAACTGAAGAACATTACCAACAAAGTGTTGTACAATTCGTCTTCTGCGCCGTTGATGCGGTTCAACCTCGACGCCAATCAGACCGATCCAACTTTCGTCGCCGGCCAGGTGGTGGGTTACTACTTCAATCAGTTCTCGATGAGCGGCGGCCAGATCGTGCCGATCCGTCTGCATCCGAACTTGCCGAAGGGTACACTGTTCGCCTGGACGCAGAATCTGCCAGCGTACTATCAGAGTGCAAACGTGCCGCAGGTGGCCGAGGTGCAATGCCGCCGCGACTACTACCAGATTCCCTGGCCGCTGCACACTCGCGCCAATGAGACTGGCGTCTACGCCGAGGAAGTGCTCAAGGTATACGCGCCGTTCGCTATCGGAGTAATCACGAACATCGGGAACGGGTAGGAGGCTGGTCATGGATTATACGGACCTGGCGCGGGTGAAACGAGCTTTGGGCAATACCGAGACAGGCGATGATACGCTGCTCGGAGAGTTAATCACTCGCGCCAGTCGAGCCATAGACCGCAAATGTTGTAATGCGCGCGCCGACGACTACTTTGCGATGGCGGCTGTGGCCGGGGAGACGCTGCATAACGCGCAAGTAGACGCGCGGGGTAATCTGCTCTGCTGGCCGCATAAGCCGGTGGTTACGTCGATTGCCGCGCTGTCGTACCGGTCATCGCCGTTGTCTAGCTGGAGCGACGTGAATCTTGATGTCGTCGAGGTAGAAGGTTGCCGGGTGACGGCTTGGCTGAAATTGCCGCGCCAGAAGCTTACCGTATTGGTCAGCTATACCGGTGGACTGGGGGCGACAGTGGACGATCTGCCCGCCGATCTAGTCGAAGCCGCGACGGTGCTAACGGTTCGCTTTTACCGCGAGGTGAAGTCGGGCTTGACGGATACCATTGGCGTAGCGGAACTGGGTACGCTGCAATATACCAAAGCGTGGCCCAATCGAGTGTTAGATATGTTACGACCATACATGCGCGTTGAGCCGTGGTAAGGCGCGCGGGAGAAAGGATTGAGAGATGAAACGAATATGTGTTTCTTTGCTTTTGGTAGTCTTGTTGCTGTTCGTGGCCATACCAGCCTATGCCCAAACGCCGACTTCTACTGCGACTTCTACTGCGACGCCGACCTCGACGCCGGTTCCTACTGCGCGTTTCGCCGTGCGGTCCGGCATCAATGTGGTAATCGACCCAAATGGAACGAAGTATTGGGTTGTTGACGGAGTGGTAGATTTGCCGGTAGGGACGTGGTACGCGCCGTTGATTGCTAATGGTACGTTGACGTTGCAACCAACTGCTTTGACTGTCGGGTTTTTGAACTTGTCGCCTGGTGAAAACATTACTGTAACGCAAGACTCGACTATTACTTCACTGGCGGCGTATCAGCCATTGACGGCCGACGAAGCGGTTAGTACCGGCAGCGTTACAACTGGCGCGACAGGTCAGGTGGTAATTTTCACTAATGTTTCGACGAATACTATCACGATTAGCGACACAGGAACGTTGAAATTAACCGGAAATATTGCGCTTGGACAGTTTGACTCACTTATGTTGGTCAGTGATGGAACGAATTGGCTGCAAGTCGCTACGGCTAACAACTAGGGAATAAATATGTCAGTCACTACGGTCAAAACGGCCTTAGCCACGATTCAATCTAGTGTGTTAGGGCTAAAAGCCTACGCTGAAGGGCCGGCGTCGTTATCTCATACACCGGCGCTGGTCAATTTCACCGGCCCGGCGCAGTACGATTACAGCCAGTCTGACGCGATAGAGGTGACGCGGCGTTACCTTATGCGGCTTTACTTGCGCGAGGTAGGACAGGGAATCGACGGCGAGGCGGAGCGGCTGGCTGAGCCCTGGTTCGAGGCGGTAGTGAACTGTTTCTCCGCTCGCCGACGGTTGGGCAATACGCAGTTTGTGAAAACTTCACGGCTGCTCTCCGACAGCGGTTTGCAAGTCGGCCTCTATGCTGGTCAGGAGTATCTGATGATTGAATTCGTGCTGGAAGTGACTGAATGGGCTGAAGTAAGTTATGTAGAATAACGGAGGTGAACAGTGAAAAATAAGATTGCGACAGCAAAGTGTCCGCGTTGCGGGCGTGCAATCGAACTTCTGCCGTGTCCCGATAAACCGGGGCGCGTTGAGGGACGATGTGTATGCAATCCATTTGGGCCGGTCATCGAAACTGATGAGACCAAGCCTATTTCAGAGGAGGTAATAAAACATGACAGCGCCAACCACTAAATACGTTGGAGCAGGTTACAGACATGGTCAAATTATGGTCTTGGGTTCGGACGGCTACCCTATCGCCGCTGGTACTAAGACAAACGTTTACGAAGGGCTGGCTATCGAGCGAGGACGTGAGTTGACCATCAATTTCCCAGAGCCACGGATGATAGCCCATCGGGGCGACGATGTGATTTTTGCCTTGCAAATGCTACCGCCGGATACGGCTGTCACCGGCGCACTGCGGACCGGCATTGAGGACTTAGCCCTCGAACAGGCGTTGACCGGCAATAAGGTGGTGCAGGTCGGCGAGATTAACCTGATCAACGTCGCCACTAACCTGGCCGGTTCCGAGTATCAGGTCGCTATCATCGCCCAACAGCCTGGGCAGCCGGCGGGCAAAGGCGCGTCCGACGCGGGCGTCGCTGGCTGGAACCAGCTTATCTTCCCCAAAGCCTGGCTCATCCCGCGCACGGGGGGCATGTCGGAGGCCAACAATCCTTACGAGAAGAATTATACCTTGTCGCCGACCATGTCGAGTAAGTATCCCTGGGGCTTGGCTATGACAACTAACGCCGATGGATGTTTGGCGGCTTTCTTCCAGAAGGGCAATTCGCAGTATCCGATGTGGTGGGCCAATTTCAAGGGCGACAACTCGGTAACGGAGTTCAGCTTTAGCGCCAATTACCAGGCGGTCAGTACCAGCAAGATGGCGGTCTATGTGAATGGCACGTTGCAGACATCGGGTATTACTAAAGCAACGGACAAGATTACTTTCACGGCGGCACCAGCCAACGACGCCAATATCGCCGTTGTCTACGAGGTGGCAAGCATCCCATGATCGAACTGAAGCGTGAGACGATAGAGGTTCGAGGCGTGCGAATCACCGTTCAGGAAGTGAACGGACTCATGGCGGCCAGGCGCGAGGTCCTGGCGGCGAAGGCGTATCAGTCGCCGTCCGACGACGAAGCCGAGCAGTGGATGCGCGCCTGGGTCTGTCCCATCCTGATTGCGGCTACAGTGGCGGTAGAAGGCGTGACATGGCCGCTGGCAATGGAAGAACTTATAGCCCTGCCGGATGAAATTCTCAGTGCTTGGCTGGCGGCGGTCTTTCGCCTCAATCCTCATTGGTTGCCGAAGCCCGATCCAGCGCAGGACCTGAACGAAAAAAAAGACGACTCGAAGTCTCTGGAGACGCTTATGAACGAATAGGCCGCCTCCAGAGATACGACGGCCCGGAATGGCCTGATTTGGATTTCACCAATATGGAATTGTCCTTTCGAGTTTGGAGATTATGGAAACTGACCGGACATCTGCCATACACCGGGGGGACACTCGACCAACCAGAATGGCTGATGGACGACATGATGACCTGGGAACTGGCAGAACAAAGGTGGCTGGCTAACAATTATGGGCGAGCTTGAAGCAAGATTCAAAATCACTACCGACAAAAGCGGCGTAGACCAGGCGACCAAAGCCGTAGCCGATGTCAAGAAAAGTGCACAGGAACTCGACCGGCCATTAAGCGCGATACGCCAACATTTCGAGTTGATCGGGCGGGCTGGCGAGCAGTTCTCCCGCGTTGGGGTGCGCATGGCCGCCACCGGCACGGCGATGATGGCTCCGATGATGCTGGCGGCGAATTCCTACGTCAAAAGCGCGGGCATGGCTGAAACGACCTCACGCCAATGGCTCAAGACGACCGATCAACTCGCCGCGGCGCAGCAGCGGATCGGGCGCGTGGTCGCTCAAGAGACGCTGCCGTATATGGAGAAAGTCGCACAACTGGCGCAAACGGCGGCGGCCTTCGGGGAAAGACATCCTGAAGCAGTAAAGGGACTGGTCACAGTTGGGACGGGTCTAGTCGCCGGCGGCGCAGGCTTGACAGTGCTCGGTCAGACGGCCAATGCCATTAGCGCGATAGGGCGTCTGGGCCTACTCGGTGGGGCGGCCGGCGGCGCAGGCTTGGGCTTGGCTGGCGCGGGCCTGGGCGGTGTGGGGTTGGGTGCCGGCGTGGTGCAATATCTGGCCAGCCAGGGGTTCAAGGCTAACGTCGGCGGCATCGGTCTGGAAGCGCGCAATTTGGGCGAGTATCCGGTCGCCGGAGTTTATGGCGCAACTAAGCTGTTGGGCGGATCGGAGGAGCAAGCGACGCAAAACGCATTGGCATTGGCGCAAGCGTTGGGCCTGGTCGCCACGAACGCCGGACAGGCGACGGCGAGACTGGAAGATTCCCCCTGGTACGGACAGGGCTTGCAGATGTTCGCTCAATACGCGCTCCAGCAGAAGTATGCTCAGGCTGACCACTATCGAGACATGCTGCGTTCTGGCTACGACTTTCAACGCAACGTGCGCTACCAGGAAGAGGCCTACAGCGTCCAGCGGGCCATCGCGGTGCGCAATCATAACATTCAGATAAGCTACGCCGAGCAAGACTACTACCGCCAGCGACAAATCAGCACTGACCAGTTCCAGCGGCAGGTCATGCTCTCCGAACAGGAGTATTACTACCAGAGAAGCATCGCCAATCGGAATTTTATTATCAGTCAGCAACGCATGGCTGAAGACTATGCCCTTCAGAGCGAGCGCAACGAATATGACCACAAGATTCGCTTGCGCAACGCCGCGCGGACTGGCAATGCAACGGCCTGGTTGGAGGAGATGCGCGCTTACCAACTCAGCGAGGCGCGGCGTAAGCAAGATTACGAAATTACGCGCCGGCGGGCTAAAGAAGATTTCGATTTGTCGCAATCTGATGCGCGGACGTCTTACGAACGACAACGCAAGATCAGCCAGGAGAACTTCGCCATACAGGAAAAAATCCAAGCGGAGAGTTACATCATCC
>Ga0067045_1030954_pt1 | contig 13587 bp, 12 predicted proteins | sample TerdegcTABiofilm_FD_59184 | JGI IMG/M metagenome (GOLD analysis project Ga0067045, IMG submission 59184) | Combined Assembly of (Gp0054472, Gp0054536) Wastewater bioreactor microbial communities from Singapore -Terephthalate degrading...
CGTTGAGAACAGGCATTACACCAATCCAAACTAAAAAGAATAATTTTATCTTCATTTACCCTCCTAAGTTATTTTATAAAAAAAAAAAAAAATATCTGTCAAGCGTAATAAAGTTTAATGTTCAATGTTTTATGTTCAATGTCTAAAGTCTAATGACAGAGAATAGAGAACAGGGGTTAGAGAATAAAAATTGAGTTTAATGTTTGAAGTTCAAAGTTAAACGACTGGAACGAAATGCTTAAAGTTTTTCAATATTTCTACACATCTATTCATCTAATTCCAATGCATCCACACATCTACACTTCTACGCATCTATACATCCAATTTCCTCTAACGCTCCAATCCTTTAAGCTTTCTAATATGATAAAATTATTTTAGTAATATGTTTGAAGAACTTGTCAAAAAAAGAAAAAGCATAAGGAAATTCAAAGAAAACCCGATAGAAAGAGAAAAAATAGAGAAAATACTTCAATGCGCAAGGCTTTCTCCATCGGCCTGCAACTCCCAGCCATACAAATTTATAGTTATGAGCGGAGAATATAAAAATAAATTTTGCGACTCCGTTTTTACGGGAATGTTTTCCTCCTGCTCTTTCGTTAAAAAAGCTCCGTTAATAATAGCCATGATAAGAACAAAAACAAGTTTGAAAATGAAAATAGGCAATATGGTATGCGATACCGATTTTTCTTTAATAGACTTAGGTATAGCCGGAGAACATATGGTTTTAGCGGCGACCGATATGGGATTAGGCAGTTTGTGGGTCGGTTGGTTTGACAGAAAAAAGGCTTTTGAGTTTTTAAATCTAAAAAAAGGCGAAAATATCGAAATAATTATAGCGATAGGAGAAAAGGATGAGGAACCTAACGAAAGGAAAAAGAAATCTTTCGAAGATATTGTCGAGTTTAGGAGTTAGTTTTTTATTATTGAGTTTTTTTTCTGGTTTAATTAACGCCCAATGCGGTCCCCAAAAAGATAGCTGCTCGTCTAAAAATTTGACATTAAGCGAACTTCTTGAAAAAAAACCTATAGAACAGAAAAAAATCTCAGAGCGAAAGAATCACATAATAGCAAAACAAGAGGAGATAATATCCGTCGAAAAAGATTCGGATAAAATTATAGACAACACCCGACAAAGCGAAAAAAAATTGGAAAACCCCGGGGTGCTTATCGTAGTAATGGCGGGATTTATCGGAATGTATTTTTATTTTAACGATAAGAAAAAGAAAAAAAAGAAATGATATTATTAAAAAACGCATTTCTCATAAAAGGCGAAAAATTAGAAAAAAAAGACATACTAATCTCGCAAAACCGAATCGAAAAAATATCGGATAAAATAAATAACAAAAAAACAAAAATCGTAAACGCAAAAGGGCTTATAGCTATTCCCTCTTTAATAGATATCCATGTTCATTCTCGAGTTCCGGGCAAAGAAGATGCCGAAGATTTTTTCACGCTTACAAAAGCGGCTTTAAGCGGAGGAGTCGGAACAGTAGTTCTTATGCCCAATACCGAACCGGCTACCGACAACCCCCAAATATTAAAAACGCTTATAAAAAAATCTAAAAAAGAATCCTGCCTGAATATTCTCTTTTCTTCCGCGGGCACAAAAAATAGAGAAGGGAAATATATTGTAAATGTGAAAGAAAATTCGAGATATTCGGTTTCGTTTACCGACGACGGAGCGTGGATAAAAGACTCCTGCGTTATGGAAAAACTTCTTGTACTTTCGGATAAATACGGGAAAAAAGTTTTTTCCCATCCTCAAACAAATTACGAAGGTTTTATAAACGAAGGAAAGATTTCTAAAAGATTAAACATACCCGGAATAAACAGAAAAACCGAATATATGGCGGTTCTAAGAGATTGCATTTTGTCGATAATAACAAACACGCCTTTGCATCTTCAACATATAAGCGTAAAAGAATCGGTCGAAATAATAAAGGAAGCCAAAAAACTAAACCCGAAAATTACCGCGGAAACCGCCCCTCATTATTTCTGCTTTACCGAAGATAAACTTAAAGATTTAAACGCCGATTTTAAAATGAATCCTCCGCTTAGAACCGAAGAAGACAGGTTGGCGGTAATAAAAGGCTTAAAAGACAGGACAATAGACGCCATAGCCACCGACCACGCTCCTCATACCGCGGCAGAAAAATCAAAGCCCATAGATACGGCGCCTTTCGGGGTAATAGGGCTTGAAACTATGCTTTCCGCTTCGATAACCGAACTTTTTATAAAAAACAAATTTTCCCTCTCTCTGGTGATATCGCTTATGACATCAAATCCGGCTAAAATTATAAATATAAAAGACAGAGGGATAATAAAAGAAGGGTATATAGCGGACATATCTTTGATAGACATTCGAAAAAAATGGAATGTAAAATCTTTTTATTCCAAATCAGAAAATTCTCCTTTTAAAAAAATGACTCTAACCGGAAAAAACATAACGAGCATAATAAACGGAAAAATAAGATATGAAAACGATAGATTTTTTATATAAAAAAATAGTAAGACCGATAGCTTTTAAAATAGACCCGGAAAAGGTTCACGATATGGCGATTTTGAAATTTAAAATCGCCTCAAATTTTAACTTTTTTAAAAAGATTGTTTCGAATTATTTTACGGTTAACTCGCCCATTTCTATCTCGGGACTAAATTTTAAAAATCCAATCGGGCTTTCCGCCGGATTTGATAAAAACGGAGAGGCGTACGATTTTTTAAAATGTTTGGGATTCGGTTTTATAGAAATCGGAAGCGTAACGCTTAAACCTCAAAAAGGAAATCCAAAGCCAAGACTATGGAGAATTCCGGAAGAAAAAGCTTTGGTAAATCACTTCGGCTTAAACAACATAGGGGCTTATGAGGTACTAAGAAATATAGAAAAAAAAGGAAAAGAAGAGATCGTTCTCGGCATCAATATATCGAAAAATAACGACACAGAATTTGAAATCGCTCATAAAAACATATCCGAATGTTTTAAAATTTTAAAAGACGCGGGAGATTTTTTTGTTATAAACATAAGCTGTCCCAATGTCAAAGGTTTTACCGAAAGTTTAAAAGATTATTCGAAAAAAATAATAGAAAGCGTAAAAGAAATAGACGATAAAAAAATCGTTTTTATAAAAATATCTCCGGACATTTTGGATGAGGATTTAAAAGACATATCCGAACTTTGCGAAAAAACGAAAACCGGAATAGTCGCCTCTAATACCACTAAAAGAAGAGATTTAATTAAAACGAGAAAATTCGATTCTATCGAAGGAGGATTGAGTGGAAAGCCTCTTAGTAAAATAAACATCGAAACGATAGAAAAAATAAGAAGCTTTGCGCCGAACATACCGGTAATAGCAAGCGGCGGGATATTCGATAAAAACGATATTCAATTAAGAAAGAAAGCCGGAGCGAATCTTTTCGAAATATATACTTCCTTTATATACGAAGGCCCTCTTCAGGTAAGAAATCTTTTGGGTCAATAAACTTTTTTGGGATAAAAAAGTATCAGTGTTCTATTAAGATCCGGGGTATCTCCTATATGTATGACCTTAACCGCTAAATTCTGGCCCTTAAATATAGTCTCGCCTTCTATAACTTCCCCCGGCATATCGAAGGCCTGACCCACAAGCCTTAAAAGATTTTGTTGCTGGCTTTCAACCACATCTAAAAGATGGACGGTCGTTCCTTCTATCCCTTTGAGTTCGAAATTTGCGTACAATACGTTATTATTCTCGTCTACGACTATTACGTACTCGTTTAAAGGAACTATTGTTTTAAGTATAGCCTTCCACCATTTTTCCTCAATTTCCCTGAAGTACTTGTCGCGCTTGGAATAATTCTCTATTTCATTTTTAAATTTTTTAAGCAGGTTATTTATGCTTTCGGCCACAAACCCTATCTCGTCGTTTTTTATGTTAAATCTGAGCTCAAACGTTTTAAAAGACGCAGCCTCTACCGCCTCGCCCAAAGCTTCCAAAGGATTTATCACATAACGATAGAAAAACACATAAAAAGGTATTCCGAGTAAAACCAAAACTCCTATCGCCCCTACCACATACTTGCTCATAGCCGAAGATACAAGAGTATCGGATGTGGCCTTTGAAACCATCAACAAAACGCTTCCCACTATCTCGTTGTTTACCGTCAAAGGAATTGCTATTTCGTAGTAAGGTTGTTTGGGAACAGGCCTGACCTTCGGCATCTTTGCGGTTATGGCCTGAGCTATGGCGTCGGTAAGAGGAGGAACCTGAGATATGTATTCGTCCCAGCTCATACCGATAAATCTCGGCTCTCTATGCCATCTTATTATCCCGGTTTTGTTTAGATATATTATAGAGGCGATTCTCTCGTCTTTGGAAAGAGTCTCCGCCATAAGATTAAATTCTTCGAAGGTTATGGCTTTCGGATTTTTCAAAAGCCCGTCCCTCATTGTGGGAGCGTAGATTTTAACCGTGTCTATTATATCGGCTTTAAGCTTTTCGTCGAAAGTCCATTTGAAAAGATTATAATAAAAAACTCCGCCTAAAGCCATGACATATACGCCTATCGAAAGAAACCATAATGTCCATTTGGTAGTTATTCTCATAATTATATTTTAGCACTTTCGAAATTAAATAAATGTTACGTAAAAATTAAAAATCATTTATCTTTGCCGCAACATTTTTTATATTTCTTGCCGCTGCCGCAAGGGCAGGGGTCGTTTCTCCCGACTTTTACGGAAGAAACAGTAGGTTTGTTTTGATTTTCTTCCTTTTTATCCGATTTTTTTTCTTTTTCGACGTTCTCGTTTTTTTGATTTGAAAACTGAGGCCTTATTATTCTCGGCGGAAGCTGTATCTTGAAAAGATATTCTATGGTGTTATCCCTTACTCTGTCTAACATTCTTTCAAACAAAGCGTAAGATTCCTTTTGATATTCTATCAAAGGGTCCTTCTGGCCGTAAGCTCTTAAAACCACCCCTTTTCTCAAATGGTCCAATTCGTATAGATGGTTTTTCCAGTTATGGTCTATTATTTGCAAAAGAAGTATTCTTTCAAGTTCTTTAAAATTAACTCCTCTTTCGGAAAAATCAGCCTCTCTTTTTTTATAAAGCTCTTTGAGTTTTGTAATTATCTCCTCTTTCAAAGACTCGTAATTTAAAGAATCCGAGTTTTCAACGCTAAAACCGAAGCTCCTTTTAATCTGAATGTTCAAATTATCCAGATTCCAGGCGGAGGGATGCTCTTTCGCGTCTATATTGTTTTCTATCAAAGAATCAACCATCTCTTCCATCATCTTTTCTATTCTATCGGAAATAGACTCGCTTTCAAGTATTATGTTTCTAAGCTCGTAAACCGCCATCCTCTGCTTATTCATTACGTTATCGTAATCCAATACCTGTTTTCTTATATCGAAGTTCATCGCCTCGACTCTTCTTTGAGCGTTTTCTATCTGTTTGGATATGATTCTCGACTCTATTACCTCGCCTTCTTTCATCCCCAATCTTTCCATTATCGCCGATATTCTATCGGAACCGAAAAGCCTCATAAGCTCGTCTTCAAGCGATACATAAAAAACCGAAACGCCGGGGTCTCCCTGTCTTGCGCATCTTCCCCTTAACTGATTGTCTATTCTTCTCGACTCGTGTCTCTCCGTGCCTATTACGCAAAGCCCTCCGGCCTCAACCACATACTTCTGATTTTCCAAATCCGGGGGGTTGCCACCCAGTATTATGTCGGTTCCCCTTCCGGCCATATTTGTGGCTATGGTAACCGAGCCTTTTCTTCCCGCCTGAGCTATTATCTGAGCTTCCATCTCGTGATATTTTGCGTTTAAAACCTGATGAGGAATTCCTTTTTTTCTAAGTAGTTGCGAAAGCATCTCGGATTTTTCTATGGACCTTGTGCCGACAAGCAAGGGCTGTCCCTTTTTCCATCTCTCCTCTACCTCCGCGACTATGGCGTTATATTTCTCTCTCTCGGTCCTATAAACTCTATCCGGAAAATCGTATCTTATACATTTTTTGTTCGGCGGAATTTCCACCACATCAAGTTTATATATCTCCCAGAACTCCGCCGCCTCGGTCATAGCGGTACCGGTCATACCGGCTATTTTGTTATATAATTTGAAAAAATTCTGAAAGGTTATGGTAGCAAGAGTCTGATTTTCCTCTTTTATTTGAAGATGCTCCTTCGCTTCTATCGCCTGGTGAAGCCCGTCGGACCATCTTCTTCCCGGCATCAATCTTCCGGTAAACTCGTCAACTATCACTATCTCTCCGTCTTTTACCACATAATGAACGTCTTTTTTAAATAGATAATGAGCCCTGACCGCTTGATTTATATGATGAGCCCACTCGGCGTTTATATCGTTGTATATGTTATCGACTTTTAAAAGCCTTTCGGCTTTCTGAACGCCTTCCTCGGTAAGCATAACGCTATGATTTTTCTCGTCTATTATCGCGTCGAAACCCTTTCCTATATCCAGCCCCTCTTTCTTGGCTTCAAACTCTTCTTTTTCGGTTATAAACTTTATCTTAAGATAAGGAATTATTCTGTCCACTATATAATATTTATCGGTGGATTGTTCGCTGGGCCCGGATATTATCAAAGGAGTTCTGGCCTCGTCTATCAATATGGAATCCACCTCGTCCACTATGGCGTAATTAAGGCCTCTAAGAACCCTCTCGTTTTTATCCATAACCATATTATCTCTCAGATAATCGAATCCTAATTCGTTGTTTGTAACATAGGTTATGTCGCACTCATACATCTTTTTTCTCTCGGCGTTATCCATATCGTGATTTATGTATCCGACACTAAGCCCTAAAAATTCATGAACAGGTCCCATCCAGTTTCTATCTCTCTTTGCTAAATAATCGTTTACGGTAACCACATGAACGCCTTTACCGGTCAAGGCGTTGAGATAAGCCGGCAAAGTCGCAACCAGAGTTTTTCCCTCGCCGGTCTTCATTTCGGCTATTTTGCCCTGATGTAAAACGGTTCCGCCTATAAGCTGGACGTCGTAATGTCTAAGCCCTATCGTTCTTTTAGATGCCTCTCTGACGGCGGCGTAGGCCATCGGAAGTATGTCGTCCAAAGACATACCGTCTTCGAGCATTTTTTTAAACTCGTTAGTTTTATTTTTTAATTCCTCGTCGCCAAGCTTAGAATATTCGTCCGAAAGAGAGTTTATTTCGTCTATTAAAGGCATTATTTTCTTAATATCTCTTTCGCTTTTGGTCCCGAAAACAGAATCTATTATTTTCTTTATCATATATAAATATTATAACAATAAAAAAGGCCCATATTTGAAAGGATTGAATCAATTTTTAATTCTTGATTTCAGGTAATCAGTAAAAATATCAGGATTTTCGGGCGATATGACAAACTTTTTTTTATCGGTCTCAATGAGAACAAGATCCGAAAAATTTGAAAAATAAGCTCTGTAATTGCCTATGGATTCATTTCGGAAAATGCCGTAAAAACCGAACAAACCGCCGTTACCGAATATTCTTATTGAAGATTTTATGTCTTGATAACCCAACCTGGATACCTTTTTTATTTCCTCGTATTTTATTTTAATCGGAAATATTTTTCTTTTTATCGATAACCCGTCGGACTCCAAAACATATTCTCCAACGCTAAACAACCAGGAAAAAATGGGAATAAAAATCAAAATAACCGATATTATTAAATTTGACGTTTTTATCTTCGAATGAACGATAAAGTCGTAGAACTGATAAACGGGAAAGCCTATAAGCAATATAAGAGACAAAACCGTAATAACCAGCACAAGCTTATTGTATTTGTTTTTAAAAATTTCCATATTAAAATTATATAATTTATTTAGGAAAGAAATGTTTAAAATTAAAAGCATAATCATTGAAAACAAAAAATTGTTATTTACTCTTTTAAGCTCTTTTTTGATTTTTCTCTCATACCCCAAAATCTCGCTCTCGCCGCTGGCTTTTTTATCTCTAATTCCTTTCATAATAGCTTTATTTGAATTTAAAACAAAAAAAGAAGCGATAAAATACGGTTTCATATACGGTTTTTCCACTTATTTGCTACTACTTTACTGGATATATCCGACATTGAGAGCGGGCGAGGTAAATCCGGTCGTTTCGTTACTCGGATTGTTATTTTTATCCGCCTTACTTTCAATAGAGTTTGTAGTTATTAGTTTTGTGGGATATATGTCTAAAACATGCAATATAAATATGACCGTATTTGTTTTGCCTTCGGTATGGGTATTGGTAGATTCCATAAAAACAAGCCTAACCAAATACGCGCCTTATTTTCCGTGGTTTCAGTTGGGTTATTCTCAGTGGAATAGTCCCTATATTCTAAATCTTTCCCATTTAGGTCAGACTTATACGCTCACTTTTTTGATAGTTTCAATAAACGTTCTTTTAGCTTCGATAATAATAGAAAAAGAAAAAACTAAAAAAATAAAGAAATTTATAGCTGCCGTTTTAGTCCTTTTCATTTCTTTAACATTAGGCAAAATGAAATATGACGATATCGAGAAATTATTAAAATCAAGCGATAAAAAAATAAAAATCGCCGTAATACAGCCCTCGATAGATTTTTATATGAAATGGGACTGGTCTTATGTGGACGATATAAAATCCAAAATAGAAACCGTTTTAAAAAAAGCTACCGAAAACGACAAACCCGATATAATAATATGGCCGGAAAACGCGTTATACGGCTGGATAGACGACAACGATGTTTTTAACTGGCTATGCAAAAACATAAAGCAAACAAATACTTATCATATAGTGGGTTCCGTATCCAAGATTAACAGAAAACATGTTTCCGCTTATCTTATAAACCCTAAATGCGAAATAATCGCGGAGTACGATAAAAGGATACTCGTTCCTTTCGGAGAATATGTTCCTTTTAGAAGCGTAATAGGAAAATTCGCAAAGGTAGTAACGGCCTTAGGCGAGTTTGAAGAAGGAAACATAAATCAAAAACCTTTTGTTTTAAACGAATTAAAATTGGGCCAAACCATATGCTATGAAACCATATTCGACTACCTCTTTTATCAAGAAGAGGATGTGGATTTGTTTATAAATATAACAAACGACGGGTGGTATCTAAACACATCGGCTCCATATCAGCATTTTGCCGTGTCCGTATCGCGGGCGGTTTCCAATTCAAGGCCGTTTATAAGAGCGGCAAACAACGGGATATCCGCTTTTATATATCCCAACGGTAAAATATTATCCGAACTTAAACTAAACGAATACGGGTACATAAAAAAAGAAATAAAATTAATCGATATTAAAAGACAAAACGAAATAGAAAAAAACATAGCCATTTATATAAGTTTGATGATAATAACGGCTTTTATGCTGGCGATGCTATTCAGATGAAAAATTTATTTATACTAAAAATAATACTCGTAGCCTTAATGATTTACTTTTACTCCAATTTCATAAAATACGACAATTATTTTTCTTTCTTAGATTACATAAATCTTTGTTTTCACGAAGCGGGTCATGTTTTTTTGGGTTTTTTGGGAGAAACGATAGGATTTATGGGCGGAACCATATCTCAGATATTCTGGCCCACTTTTATAACGATTTATTTTTATAAAACGGGACAAATTTTTTCTTCTAAAATATCGCTTTTTTGGGTCGGAGAAAATTTTTTAAACATAAGCATATATATAGCAGACGCGCAAAAACAGGAACTTTCGCTTGTCGGAGGAGGAGAACACGATTGGGCTTATCTTTTAAACAAATTCGGGGTAATAAAATATACGGACCATATATCTAAAGCGGTTTTTATTTTCGGAACCCTAATAATGTTTTACTCGATGTATCTTATAATTAAAAAAGACCAAACTCAATAAAAAAGCGGGCGTTTTACCGCCCGCTTTTTGTTATTTCGGCTTAAGAGAATTTCTTATTTTGTCTGAGGCGCCGTTTTTGTTTCGGTTTGTTTAGGTTGAGAAGGTTTATCGTCGGATTTTTTCATCTCTTTCTTTTCTTCCTTTTTTTCCATTTTTTCTTTCATCTCTTCGTTAATCTTCATCATCTTTTCTATCTTCGGATTTGTTATATCTCCCGAGTATTTTATTTTTATCCTATCCCCCGGTTTTAACGAAGAAGCGTCTATGGTATCTTTACCGTCTTTTAATTTTAAACCTTCATAACCGAAGGTCATAGTTTCGCCTTTCTTTTTTACGGAATCTACGGTAATCGTTTTCTTCTCGACATCTACGGATTTTACTACGCCCGTAAGGGTATGAAGTTTTTCCATAGACTTTTCTTTAACCTCTTCTTTTTTCGTTTCGATCCCGCCTTTTTTTATTTTTCCGGTATTATTGAGCTCCTGAGCGTATGTCTGAGCGCTTAGAAGCGAATAAGAAAACACGCAAGATAAAAGAATTAACGTTATTTTTTTCATTTTCCCTCCTAAATACATTATACATATTTAAAAGATGCGTAGACGCGTGAATGCGTAGAAGATTGGAAGAAATTAGATGTATAGAGGCGTAGATGTATGGACGATTAGATGAATGGATGACTGGTAAATCTAAATCAACTTAAAACTTTGAATTTCAAACATACAACTCATATCCTTTGTTTGCTATTCCCTATTCTCTAATCTATCCTCTCTTCTCTATCCCCTCCTCTCTATTCTCTAACCCCTATTCTCTATTCTCTGTCATTAGACTTTAAACATTAAACATTAAACATTAAACATTCAACATTAAACTTTGAACTTTTCGTTCCTCTCGTGCAACTTTAGACATTGAACTTTCAACTTTAAACATTGAACATAGAACATTAAACTTTAGAGTTTGACGATTTAAAAAATTGCTAAAATTTTCTTATGATAAAAATACTCGACGCCTCTACATACTCAAAAATAGCCGCGGGAGAAGTCATAGAAAGTCCCGTATCGGTTTTAAAAGAACTGATAGAAAATTCTCTGGACGCAAACGCAAACTCGATAAACATAACCGTAGAAAAAGCCGGCAAAAAAACGATAAGAGTAAACGACGACGGCGACGGAATGAGCTTAGAAGACTTAAAAATTGCGCTATACAGATACTCCACAAGCAAAATTAAAAACATAGAGGATATAAATTCTTTAATTACCTACGGTTTTAGAGGAGAGGCTTTATTTTCCATATTTTCGGTTTCCAAAATAACGATAAATTCATACGACGGCAAAGGTCAAACGGGACATACCTTAAAAGCCGAAGGCGGAGATTTTAACTCGATATCCATATTCCCATCCGCGCCTTTAAAAGGCACAACCGTCGAAGTAAAGGACCTATTTTACAATACGCCCGCAAGATTTAAATTTTTAAAATCCGACTCTTATATAAGAAGCTCGATAATAAAACTTATAGAAGAATTCGCTTTGATAATGCCTGACAAAAGATTTGTTCTAACCGTAGACGGTAAAGAAATATATAATCTTCCTCCGGACAAAGACAAACAATTTGTTTTAAGAGCGAAAAAAATATTGGGAGAAGAGCTTACCAGAGACATTATTTATTTTGAAGAAAACTTCGATAAAATAAAAATAAAAGGATTTGTCTCAAGCTCCTCCAATTTGGTGTCCTCAAAAACATTTCAATACATATACGTAAACTCGAGAATAGTGGAATCGAAAACGGTATCCTCCGCGGTTTATAAGGCTTTTGAACATATAAGGCTAAACAAGCATCCTATTTTTTTGGTTTCCATAGAAGCCGAGCCGTCCAGAATAGACGTAAACGTTCACCCGCAAAAAAAAGAAGTAAAATTCGACGACGAAAATTTCGTTTATATGTCCGTTTATAAAACCGTAGAAAAAGCCGTAGAAAACAAATCTTCGCCTCAAAAACTTTATTACTCCGACCGGAATAACGAACCGGAAACGGTAAAAGAAAAAGATTTAACGCAAGAGCTCGAAAAACAAAACATCTCCTTTTCTCAATCGGATTTTATAACCCGAATGTATGAAAACGAAAAAAACACCCACTGGTACAAACCTCCCGTCACATTCGTAGGCCAGGCTTTTGCAAGCTTATTAATATACCAGACTCAAAACTCCATACTTATAATAGACCAGCATGCGGCGGCGGAAAGAATTACGTTCGAAAAATACGTAAACGAGTTTAACGAGAAAAAAATATCCGTTCAAAAACTTATTATTCCGATAGAATTAAAAATGCCGATAAGCGCGATATCCAAGATAATGGAAATGAAAGAATTTTTATCTGACGCGGGATTTGAGATAAATCAAATAGGCCCAAACTCCATCTCCGTTTACTCGGTTCCGTCCTTGTTTAACTTTACCCAAAAAGAAATCTCCGAGATATTTAATTATTTAAACGAAGTCATATCCAGACCTTCAAACATATCGGCCGAGCTTAAAAGAGATACCATAGCCACCATATCCTGTAAAAAATCGATAAAATTCAACGAAAAAATCGACTCTAAAGCCGCTTTAAATCTAATAGAAGAACTGAAAAATACTAAAGACCCTCTTCATTGTCCTCACGGAAGGCCGGTAATGGTGGAAATTTCAAGCGAAGAGCTTTTAAGAAAATTCGGAAGAGGCGGTTAAATGAAAACAAAGGATATATTAATAGCTTCGCTTGGAATAATAATAAGCTTTCTGTTGATATATCTGAGTTTCAAAAACGCGGATTTTTCAAAATTTTTATTAATATTAAAGAAATCGGACATATCTTTCATGTTTCTTTTTTTAATCTCCACATTTTTTGAGTTGGTGTTTAGAACTCTAAAATGGTATTTAATATTAAAGCCTAACGTAACAACAGATTTAAAGCAACTGTTTAAAATAGAGGTGATAAGTTTGGGAATAAATAACATACTGCCTTTTAGAATGGGCGAGATAACAAAAATATTTTTGGTTTCGCATTTTTACGCAATCCCAAAAACAACCGTTCTTTCGACAGTATTTATAGAAAGGCTTATGGATACTTTGATACTGTTCGCTCTTCTGCTTTTATATTCGAAGTTGGGAGGGATAAACATACTAATAAATAAAACTTCATTTTTTGTAATACTTAACTTTGCGATAATAGCGGTTATAATTCTTTTCATATTCTCCGATAAGATAATGATTCACCCTAAGGTTAAAAAATTTCAAAATTATCACCCAAAAATACACTCTTTTATAATAAAAATAAAAAACGGCGGGGTTTGTTTTAAAAGTTTGGGGCTGACATTTTTAATATTGGGCTCGGGAATAATACAATGGAATTTCGACGTTTTAAATAACTTTTTTATGGCAAAGGCTTTAAAAATACACGCAATAGACTTTTTTAAGGCCGCAATATCGGTATTTGCGGGGTCATTATCCGCAAGCGTTCCATCCATGCCCGGATATTTCGGAAATTACGAGTATGCGGTTTCAAGGGTATGTATGAGCTGGGGTATAGATAAAGAAACTTCTCTGCTTTTTGCCACATCGGTACATATTCTGGGCTACATAGTAATAACTCTTGCGGCGGTAATCTTCATATACTCCTTAGGTTTAAATTTTAGAAAAATACTATCCATGTCGAAAAATCAGAAGGAAAAATAGAATATGTGCGGAATATGCGGGATATTTTCTTTTAAAAACGAAA
>Ga0067045_1030955_pt1 | contig 13586 bp, 6 predicted proteins | sample TerdegcTABiofilm_FD_59184 | JGI IMG/M metagenome (GOLD analysis project Ga0067045, IMG submission 59184) | Combined Assembly of (Gp0054472, Gp0054536) Wastewater bioreactor microbial communities from Singapore -Terephthalate degrading...
CAGGGGTTGATGTCCAGCCCGCCGCGGCGGGTGTAGCGGGCTTCCACGGACAGCCACTGCGGCCCGCAGCGGGCCAGCAGGTCCACGAAGATCTGCTCCACGCACTGCTCGTGAAAACCGGCGTGCTCGCGGAAGCCGACGATGTAGCGCAGCAAGCCGGCGCGGTCGATGCGCGGGCCGCGGTAGGCGATGGTGAGGTCGGCCCAGTCGGGTTGCCCGGTCACCGGGCAGTTGGACTTCAGCAGCGCGCTGGTCAGGGTCTCTTCGACCACAGCGTCGGGATCCGCCCGCAGCAGCGCCGCGTCCGGCGGCCCGTAGTGGTCGATGGCGATGTTCAGCCCGTCGATGCTGGTCGCTTGCGCGTCGCTCTCCTGCAGCGGCGCCAGCCCGAACGCCAGCGTCACCGGGGCGCCGGCTGCGGCCGAGAGGTCCGTCGCGATCCGCGCCAGCAGCGCGTCCGCATGGTCGAAGCGAACGGCGTTGAGCGAGTTCAGGTACAGCTTCAGCGATTTCGACTCGATCAGCTGCGGCGAGTCGGCCGGCACCTGCAGGGTGGCGGTGGCCACGCAGGGCTTGCCGCGCGCGTCCAGCCAGGACAGCTCGAACGCCTGCCAGCGGTCGACGCCGACGAACGGCAGGGCGTCTTCGATGCCCAGCTGCGCACGCGCCGGTGCGCGCGGGATCGGGTACAGCAGGCCGGGGTCGTAGCCGGATGGATAGACAGTGTCGCGGCCCAGCGGCGAGCCGGCGGGGGTATGGGCGCTCATTCGCTGTGGTGCTCGTGGGACATGTACTCGGTGGATTGCATCTCGGTCAGGCGCGAGGCCGTGCGCTCGAACGGGCCGGCCAAATCCTCGCCTTGATACAGCTGCATCGGTGGCGCAGCGGCGGTGCAGATCAGGTTGACGTGGCGGTCGTACAACTCGTCGATCAGATTGACGAAGCGGCGCGCAGCATCATCGCGCAGCGCGTCGAAGCGCGGGATGCCGCCGACCAGCACGGTGGCGAACTCGCGCGCGATCTCGATGTAGTCGGTGGTGCCGCGCGGGCCTTCGCACAGGGCCTGGAAGTCGAACCAGGCCATGTCGTGGCCGAGCGCGCGCGCGGGGATCGGGCGGCCGTCGATGACGAGTTGGGTGTCGCGCTGGCGGTCGTTGCCGCCCAGCTCGTGCCAGCGCCGTTCCAGCCAGGCGTCGGATTCGGCGTCCAGCGGGGCGCGGTACACCGGGGAGCGGGTCAGCGCGCGCAGGCGGTAGTCGGTTTCGCTGGCCAGTTCGATCACTTCGCACTCGCGCTGCAGCAGGTCGATCGCCGGCAGGAAGCGCACCCGCTGCAGGCCGCCCTTGTAAAGCTCGGACGGCGCGGTGTTGGAGCTGGTGACCAGCACCACGCCTTCGGCGAACAGGCGCTCCAGCAGACGTTCCAGCAACATGGCGTCGCCGATGTCGCTGACGAAGAACTCGTCCAGCACCAGCACCCGCAGCGACTGCCGCCATTCGCGCGCGATCGCCACCAGCGGATCGCGTTCGCCGGCGTGCGCGCGCAGGCCTTCGTGCACCTCGCGCATGAAGCGGTGGAAATGAGTGCGGCGTTTCTGTTCCAGCGGCAGCCCTGCGAAGAACAGGTCGATCAGAAACGTCTTGCCGCGCCCCACCCCGCCCCACAGATACAGCCCGCGCACGTGCGCGGTGCGCGGGCCGTTGCCCAGCAGCCGGCCCAGCAGGCCGGGGGCGGGCGCGCTGGCCAGCAGTTCGCGGTGGATGCGATCGAGTGCGCGCAGCGCGGGCTGCTGCGCCGGATCGTCCTGCCAGTCGCCGCGCGCCACGCCTTCGGCGTAGCGTTGGGAAGGAAGGCCGAGGTCGTTCATGCGCGTTCCGCGGGGGGCAGCCAGTCACGGATGCCGTGCTTCAGCGCGCCGCGCAGATCCATGAGCTTGCGGTGGAAGAAGTGGCTGGTATCGGGCATTTCCACCAGAACCGGCGGCTGCGGCAGGCTGCCAACCCATGCGCGCACGGCGGCGGCATCCACGATTTCGTCGGCCAGCCCTTGGATCACCAGCCACGGCACGGCCGGCGGGGCGATGCCGTCGAACGGCCAGCCTCGCCCAACGGGCGGCGCAATGCTGATCAGCGCCTGCGCGCCCAGCTCCGCCGCGCCGCGCAGTGCGACCCAGGCGCCGAAGCTGAAGCCGGCCAGCCACAGCGCCGCGCCCGGATGGCGGGCGCGGGCCCAGGCGGCCACCGCACGCAGGTCGTCGAGTTCGCCGCGGCCGTCGTCGAAGACCCCGTCCGAGGCGCCGACCCCGCGGAAGTTGAAGCGCAGCGTGGCAATCCCGCACTCGCGCAGGGCGCGCGCGGCCATCGTCACCACCTTGTTGTGCATGGTGCCGCCTTCGGTCGGCAGCGGATGGCAGACGATCGCCAGCGCCGGTCGCAGCGGAGCCTCGGCCGCGTCGAGTGCGATCTCGAGGCGGCCGGCCGGGCCGGCGATCGTGGTGGGAGGGGTGTCCATGTCCATGGCGCGGATGATGCCGGAACGCGCGTTAATCCGGATGCGATGCACCTGCCATGCCTGGCGGCGCGCTCCCGGAGTGAATTTAATGGGGCTCCGAAAGCACGGACGCCGCCCGCAGGCGGCGTCCGTGCAGGCAGGTTGCAGATGCGCTTACTTCTTGCTCTGCGCCACCATGTATTCCACCGCAGCCTTGATCTGGTCGTCGGTCAGGGCCGGGTTGCCGCCCTTGGCCGGCATCACCCCGACCGCGCCCTGGAAGCCGGAAATCGCCTTCTTCACCAGCTCGTCGATGCCCTGCTGGGCCACACGCGCGCCGATCCCGGCGGCATCCAGCTTGGGCGCGCCGCCGACCCCGGCGGTATGGCAGCCGGTGCAGGGCCCGTTGTTGAAGATCTCGGCGCCATCGGTACGCCCGCCGAAAGGCACGTTCGCCACGGCTGCCGCCGCCGCTGCTGCGGCCGCCGCAGCCTGGGCAGCCGCGCCGGTGGCGCCGGCATACACCGCCCCGACCGGACTGATCCGCTCCAGGGTTTTCTGCTCGGCCACCGGGTCGGCCGGGTAGATCACCTTTCCATTCAGATAGTGGGCGAACAGGATCAAGCCCACCATGACCAGGAACAAAAAGGCGATCACCATCGAAAAACGCTTCAGGAAAGCCAGGTCGTACGCGCGCACAGTGCCCCCGCAAGTCGTGGCCGAATTGGCCATTCAGCCCCGATTATTCCAGAAACCGGATGCGCCATGCGAGGCAGCCGGAGGAGGGCTGCTCCCGTCCGGGCGGGCGCGCTCCGCGCGAAGATCCGCCCGGGCGCGCATTCAGGAAGGCTTCAGAGCGCATGAAAACCGTGACCCGGTTGACATAGCGATCGTTCAGCTGCGATAAACCGAACTTCAAGACGCGCGCAGGGGGGTTCCGCGCCCGCGTGCGCCAGCAGGGCAACGGCATGCTGCAGCGGCCTTACGAGGCCGCCGGGGCAAGGCGGATACACACTTCAAGGGATGGGGGATTCAACATGAGCGAGATCCGGAACGTCGGCACGTCGGGCAAGGCGCGCAACCGCCGCACCATCAAGGTGGCCCCCATGACCCGCGCGGTGCGTTCGGCGCTGGCGGTCTCCGCGCTGACCCTGGCCATCGGTTTCGGTAGCGGCAATGCCAGCGCCGCCACGCCGGTGCGGGCGGCGGCCCAAGCGCACGCTCTGCGGATCGAGCGCTCCGCCCTCGATTTCGCCCCGGTGCAGGACCTCACCGCGATCCCCCTGCTGGCGCCCGGCGGATTCGGCGCGCCGACCCCGACGCTGATCGGCGGGTACTACGCTGGCGATGCCACGATCGTCAACAACAGCCCGATCATCGAATCCCAGGTCGGGGATGCCTTCGGCATCTACGCCTATAGCGGCACCGGCAACGTCAGCATCGTCAACGGCGCCCTGGGCGCCATCAGCGCGCACTCCGATACCGGCAACGCGATCGGCATCTACGGCTACGCCCTGGCCGGCGATACGGCCATCACCAATGCCGCCAGCGTGGTGGCGGATGCGACGTACGGGTTGGCCGACGCCATCTTCGCGTCCGGCGATGATGTCACGGTGATCAACGCCGGCAGCCTGACCGCGACCGGGTATTCCTGGGCCGCCGGCATCGAGGCGCAGGCCGGCAGCAGCGTGGCGGTGACCAATACGGGCAGCATCACGGCCACGGCGACGAGCGGGCTCGCGTACGGCATCTATGCCACCGGCGACGCCGGTGCCAGCGTCGTCAACTCCGGTGGCATCACCGCGCGCGGCTACTACGCCACCGGCATCCATGCCGAATCGGGCGGCGATGTCAGCATCCTCAACTATGCCGGCGGCAGCATCGACGCCGGCACCATTACCGGCAGCGCGCTGGCGTGGGGCATCTATGCCTCCTCCAACGGCGGCGGCGCCGTGGTGCAGGTCGACAACAGCGCCTACATCCACGCCGCCGCGGTCTACGGCGCGACCGGCATCTCGGCAGTGGCGTCGGGCCTCGGCGGCAGCGCGGTGGTCAACAACGATGGCGACATCGTGGTGCAGCAGAACCGCGCCATCACCAGCTACGGCGGCTACGGCATCCTGGCGGCAGGCGATGCGCTGGCGGAGATCAACAATTCCGGTGATATCTCGGTCGCCTCGCGCGGTCCCGCGTTCGGTCTGGTGGCGCTTTCCACCACCGGCGAAGCCTCGGTCAGCAATTCCGGCACGGTCATCGTTTCCAGCACCCTCAACAGCACCAACGTCTCGCCCACTGGCATCCTGGCCGCGGGCGGCTATGGCGATGCTTCCGTCGATAATTCCGGCTTCGTGCGCGCCACCGGCGTGCGTGTGGCCAGCGGCGTGGACATCAGCGGCTATGGCGACCTGACGGTCGACAACAGCGGCTACATCGGTGCGATCACGACTGCCAGCGGTTCCAATTCGGGCCGCGCCAACGGCATCAAAGCCATTTCCGGCGGCGGCGACATCACGGTGAACAACAGCGGGGACATCTACGCCAGCGGTCGCACCCTGGCGTTGAGCGTATATGCGCTGTCCAATGGCGACGGCAACATCACCGTCAACAACGACGCCGGCGGCTATATCGATTTCTTCTCCTCGGCCGGTCGCGGTTGGGGGGTGTGGGCCTACACGGCCGGCGGCGACATCGGCGTCGACAACCAGGGCTACATCGGCGGTTTGTCGGCCAGCACCGCCTATGGCGTGTTGGCGCAGGCGCCTGACGGCAGCATCGCGGTCAACAACGACGGCCTGATCAACGTGCGCTCGGCGGGCGGGACGGCGTTTGGCGTATTCGCGCTCGGCGATGAGGTTGACGTGTCCGGCGCCGGCAGCATCACCGCGCAGGGGGCGACCGGAGCCACCGCGATCCGTGCGCAGTCGGTGTACGGCAGCACGGTGGTCACCACCGGCGGCAGCATCATCGCCCAGACCACCAACGGCAGCGCGATCGGCATCAGCGCCACGGCCAATGCGGGGATGGCCGACGTCAGCAATGCCAGCAGCGTGACGGCCAGCAGCTCCTCGGGCAGCGCGACCGGCATCCTCGCCAACGGGTATTACGGCGCCAGCATCGACAGTACGGGCGGGGTCACGGCGGTCGGCGGCACGGGCGCCGCCGCGATCAAGGCGCTGAGCGCCGCCGGCGACGTGGCGATCGACAACAGCGGCCCGGTGTTGGCCTATACCGTCAATGGCAATGCCATCGGGCTGTACGGCTATTCGCTCTACGGCAATGCCAGCATCACCAACACGGGTGATATCGCCGCGATCTCGGTCAACGGCCTGGCCGACGGCATCTTTGCGTCCGGCGCGGATGTCACCATCGCCAACGCCGGCATGCTGTACGCGAATGGCAGCACCTGGGCCGCCGGCATCGAGGCGCAGGGCACCGGCGCCACCACGGTGGAGAACCAGGGCGACATCACGGCCTATGCCCGCGCCGGCGGCGGGCAGGCGTTCGGCATCTACACCACCGGCGATGCCGGCGTGGCCATCACCAACAGCGGGAACATCAACGCCCAGGGGTATCTCGCCACCGGCGTCTATGCCAGCTCTGTCGGTGGCGACGTCGCCATCGCCAACAGCGGTGCGATTACCGCCGGCTATGTGTACGCGGGCAATTACTACAGCGCGGTGGCCACCGGCATCGATGCCACCAGTGGCGGCGTCGGCGCCCAGGTCAGCATCACCAACAGCGGCGACATCTCCGCGTTCGGTTACTACGGCGGCACCGGGATCTCCGCAGTGGCCAGTGGCCCCGGGGGCACGGCCAGCGTGGACAACAGCGGCAACATCGATGTTGCCCAGGGCAGCAAGTACGGCTATGGCGCCAACGGCATCTTCGTGTCGGCGGACGGGGATGCGCTGATCACCAACAGCGGTTCGATCACGGTGTACTCCCCCGGCGTCGCGGCCGGCGCGGTGGCGCTGTCGTTCGCCGGCGATGCCAGCGTGGTCAACAGCGGCGACATCTCGGTCGATTCGACGGCGTTCCTATACTACAACGCGTATGGCGTCGTGGCCTTCTCCGGCAACGGCGCGGCGATGGCCAGCAACAGCGGCGCCATCGACGTCACCACCAAGTACATCGGCGTCGGCATGGATGTCGGCGGCCTGACCGGTGCGAGCGCAGACAACAGCGGCGACATTTCGATCGATGCCTGGCGCGCTTACGGCATCCGCGCACAGTCCGGCAACGGGGATGTGGCGGTCACCAACAGCGGCTCGATCTACGCCACCTACAGCGGCGGATACTCCGGCACTGCGTTCGGCGTTCTCGGCAGCAGCACCAACGGCAATGTGGCGATCGACAACAGCGGCGACATCCTGACCAATGTCGGCGGCCAATCGGTGGGCGTGTTCGGGGTGTCCAGCTACGGTGACGTCGCCGTCACCAACAGCGGCAGCATCAGCGCCTACAGCGGCAGCAGCACGGCCGTGGGCATCTTTGCGCGCGCCGACCAGGGCACCGCCGATGTCACCAACAGCGGCGGCATCGTCGCTTACTCCAGCAACGGCGTGGCCTATGGCGTGATTGCCCGCGGCATGGACGCGGTGGTGAGCAACAGCGGCACGGTATCGGCGGATGGCTATTACGCGGCGATCGGCGTGGCTGCCAGCGCCATGGACTCGGCCACCATCACCAGCAGCGACGGCAGCGTCGATGCGTTCGCGCTGGGACAGGCGATCGGCGAGCTGGCGAGCGGCTTCTATGGCGATGCGACGATCACCAACGCCAGCGATGTCACCGCAATCAGCCTCTACAGCACGGCGACCGGCATCAGCGCCAGCACGGTGTTCGGCAATGCCTCGGTCTCCGGCGCGGGCAACGTCACCGCGCTGTCGCTGTACGGGCCGGCGACCGGCATTTCCGCCTACACGATCTTCGGCGACGCGGCGATCGACAACGCCGGCGACGTGACCGCAGCGGCTTTGGGCAGTTCGGGCGATGCCATCGGGCTGTATGCCTATTCGATGTACGGCAACGCGATGGTGCACAACACCGGCGCGATCTCGGTCGATTCGACGGGCGGCTTGGCGGACGGCATCTTCGCTTCCGGCTATGTGGTGGATGTCGATAACGCCGGCGCGCTCGACGTCAATGGCAATACCTGGGCGGCCGGCATCGAGGCGCAGGGGGCTGCCTACGCCCATGTGGTCAACAGCGGCGACATCTCTGCCACGGCGATGCCGTTCATGCAGGTGGTCGACTACTACGGCTACTCGCTCGGCTATACCGGCGGAGGCCATGCATTCGGCATCTACGCCACCGGCGGCAGCTACGGCGTGCGCGTGGTCAACAGCGGCGCGATCACCGTGGACGGCGGGTATGCCGACGGCATCTACGTGCAGTCGGCGGGCAACGCCGTGGTGGTCAACAGCGGCGATATCACCTCCGGCAGCGGCCTGACCAGCTACTACGACAGCTACAGCGGCAACACCTACTACTACGGCACCCAGATCGCCAACGGCATCAACGTCAGCAGCAATGGCGACGGCGCAGTGGTGGTGGTGGACAACACCGGCGACATCTCTGCCAGCGGCATCTTCGGCGCCAACGGCATCACTGCGGTGGCCAGCGGCCTGGGCGGAACCGTGGGCGTGTACAACGACGGCGATATCACCGTCAGCCAGGCCAACAAGTACGGCTACGGCGCGTATGGCGTGTTCGCCTCGGCCGATGGCGATGCGTTCATCGACAACACCGGCACGGTCAGCGTGAGTTCGGACGGCCTGGCCACCGGGCTTGCGGCCCTGTCGTTCGCCGGCGACGCCACGGTGATCAACCACGGCGACCTCGAGGTCACCAACACCGCGTCCCTGTACTACGGCGCCACCGGCATCACCGCCTTCTCGGCCAATGGCAATGCCGCGGTCGGCAACTACGGCACGGTGAATGTCACCAGCAAGTACCAGGCAAGCGCGGTCGATGCGCGCGCGCTGGGCGACGTCACCGTGGTCAATGGCGGGTCGCTGTATGCCAACGGCGAGAAGTACGCCTTCGGCGTGTATGCCTCGGCAGGCACCGGCGATGCGATGGTTAGCAATGCTGCCGGCGCGGACATCGGGTTCTATTCCTATCTCGGTCGCGGCTTCGGCGTGCTGGCGGTGTCCAGCCAGGGCGACGTGATGGTGAACAACGCCGGCAGCATCGAGGGTTATGCCTACGGGCAGTCGGCCGGCGTGTTCGCGGTGGCCCTGCAGGGCGATACCAGCGTCTCCAACAGCGGCAGCATCGATGTCAGCACGGGCGGCAACGTGGCGGTGGGCGTGTTCGCCCGCGCCGACTACGGCACCGCCACCGCGGTCAACAGCGGCAGCATCCACGCCAGTGATTTCCCCGGCGGCTATTACACCGGCTACTCGGCCTACGGCATGTTCGTCCGCGGCGATATTGCGCAGGCGGGCAACAGCGGCAGCATCAGCGTCGATGGCTACTACATGGCCACCGGCATCGAGGCCACGTCGCTCAATGGCACCGTGGTCAGCAATACCGGCGGCAGCATCACGGCGACGGCCGCCGGCGAGGCGGTCGGCGTGTACGCGGTCTCGGCATATGGCAGCGTGCAGGTCAGCAATGCCAGCGCGATCACCGCCACCAGCACCTACCTGGGCGCGGTCGGCATCGTGGCGCTGTCGCCCTCGAACAGCATCAACGTCACCAATGCGGCAGCGATCACCAGCACGGCGATGGCCGGGGATGCATTCGGCATCGCGGCGTCCACCTACAACGGCAGCATCACTGTCTCCAACAGCGGCAACATCACCGCCACCGCCGGCATGTACGGGCTGGCGCAAGGCATCTATGCCGAGAGCATGTATGGCGACGTGACGATCAACAACTCCGCCGCCGGTCATATCGAAGCGGTGGATGGCGTGTTCGCTTTCGGCGTGCACACCCGTAGTTATGGGGGTGACGTCGTGGTCAACAATGCCGGCAGCATTCATGCCAGCGGCGGTCTCTACTACAACGCGGGCGTGGTCTTCGAGGGCCTGTACGGCAGCAACACGCTCAACAACCTCGCCGGCGGCGTGATCAGCGCCGATGGCCCGGATGGCTTTGCCTTCGCGGTGGTGGGCGACGATACCGTCGAAACCATCAACAACAGCGGGCGCATCCTGGGCGCCATCACGCTGTATGGCGGCGACGACGTCTTCAACAATAAGTCGGGCGGCGTGTGGGATGTCGGCAGCACCACCTACACCCACTTCGGGTACGGCAACGACACCCTGAACAACGCGGCTGGCGGTCAAATCCTGATCAATGGGGGCCATGTGGCCTTCGATGACGGCGACGACACGGTGAACAACGCCGGCCTCATCAAGATGACCAACAGCAGCATCAGCATGGGCCCGGTGGTCCCGCTGCTCGCGCCGCTGGCCAGCGAAACCAATGTGTTCAACAACAGCGGCACCCTGCAGGTGATCGGTAGCAACACCATCGACACCTACGGCGGCACCTTCAACAACACCGGGGTGGTGAACTTCCAGAACGGCGTCACCACCGACAGCCTGACCCTCGACGGTACCCTGGTTGGCACCGGTGCGATGAACATCGACGTCAACCTGAACACCAATACCGCCGACCAGCTGGTGGTGAACGGAGACGTGGCCGCCAACGCCAAGCAGACCGTGAATGTGCAGTTCACAGGCCTGCCCACTTCGACCACCAACATCGCCTTTGCCAACGTCAGCGGCACCTCGGCAGCGGGCAATTTCGTGGCCGGCCAGTTCATCGGCTATAACGCCAACGCCAACTTCCTGACCCTGGGGCTGGCGGTGAACAGCGCGATCAATACGGCGAACACCGCCGATGACGTGTTCTCGATCAGCATGTCCGTCACCGGCCTGAGCGACAGCGGCTCGCTGGGTGCGTCCACGGCCTCGGGCATGGCCGGCTTCATGAACACCCAGATGGGCACCTTCCGCCAGCGTCTGGGCGTGAACCCGTACGGCGATGCCGGCAAGGTGATGAGCGCCTTCGTCCGCGTGTATGCCGACCAGGGCGATGTCTCCCAGAAGCACGCCAGCAACTTCGGTGATGGCGGATTCTTCGATTTCGACACCGCCAGCTGGGGGCGCGAAGTCGGCGTGAATGCCAATCTGTTCGGCAACTTCCATGCCGGCTTGGTGCTCGGCAGCACGGACGGCCGCCAGCGCCTGACCGGCGGCGGCGTCGGCGAGAGCCGCATGCATGCCATGACCGTGGGCGGCTACCTGACCTGGTACGTGCCGAACGGCTGGTATGTGGACTTCAGCGCACGCCAGATGGCGCCGGACATCCACCTCACCTCGTCGGCCGGCACCATGGCAAGCCGCACCCACGTCAACGCCATGAGCCTGGAGGCCGGCTACGAGTGGAACGTCGGCGGCTTCAACCTGGTGCCGCAGGCCCAGTACACCCGCACCAAGGTCGAAGATGCGACCTACACCGGCAGCCTGGACACCCTGGTCGTGCACGGTGGCACCTTCGAGCGCGGACGCCTGGGCCTGGAGTTGAACAAGACGTACATGTCCGGCGACGTGCGCTGGATGCCGTACGCCACCATCAGCGCGGTGCACGATTTCAGCGGCACCAGCACCTACACCGTGGCCAATGTCTTCAACGGCAGCACCACGCTGAAGGGCAGCAGCGCGATGGCCGAACTGGGCGTCGGCGTGCAGAAGGGCGGGCTCGGCTTCACCCTGAGCGCCAGCTGGAACGACGGCGGCCCGTACAAGAGCGTGGTCGGCGCCCAGGCCAACCTGCGCTATTCCTGGTAATCGCTGCGGCACCGGGCCTGGCATGACGCCGGGCCCGGGCCGGGCTCCTGCAGTCTGGATAACACGTGTCCAACGAAAACAACCCGCAGAACGACCCCCAGATCCAGTCCAACCAGGACAAGCCCGAGCTTGACACCGGGCTGGACGCCATCGCCGGGGAAGCCCCGGCCCCTGCCGCGGCGCCGCCTGCGCCAGCCGCGGCCCCCGCGCAAGCGCAAGCCCCGCGTGACCTCACCAAGCTGCGGGTCGAAAAGAGCTGCTCGCGCGGGCTCGCCGGCTGGCTGGGCCAGAACCGGCTGTCGCTGGCGATCACCTCCTACCAGACCGGGCGCATCTACCTGGTCGGCAGCGACAAGCAGGGCCGGGTCTCGTTCTTCGAGCGCATCTTCGAGCGCGCGATGGGCGTGGTCGGCAATGCCCAGCGCATCTACCTGGGCGGGCTGTACCAGCTGTGGCGGTTCGAGAACGTGCTGCGTCCGAACGAGGTGATCCACGGCCAGTTCGACAAGTGCTACGTCCCGCGCAACGCGCAGACCATCGGCGATCTCGACATCCACGAGCTCGGCATCCGCAAGGACGGCCGGGTGGTGTTCGTCAACACCAAGTATTCCTGCCTGGCCGAACTCAGCCCCACCCATAGCTTCAAGGCGATCTGGAAGCCCAAGTTCATCAGCAAGCTGGCTCCGGAGGACCGTTGCCATCTCAACGGTCTGGCCATGGTGGACGGCGAACCCAAGTACGTCACCGCGGTCTGCAAGAGCGACAGCGTGGACGGCTGGCGCGAGCGCCGTCGCGACGGCGGCGTGGTGATCGACGTGCAGACCGACGAAATCGTCTGCGAAGGGCTGTCGATGCCGCATTCGCCGCGTTGGCACAACGGCCGGCTGTGGCTGCTCAATGCCGGCACCGGCCATCTGGGCTGGGTCGATTTCGAGAAGAAGGCGTTCGTGCCGCATGCGTTCGTGCCAGGCTTCGCGCGCGGGCTGTCGATCATCGGCAATGTCGCCGCCGTGGGGCTGTCGAAGCCGCGCAACCAGCGCTTCGAAGGCTTGCAGCTGGACGAAGAGCTGAAGAAGCGCGACGCCGAGCCGTGGTGCGGCGTGCAGATCGTGTCCCTGGCCAATGGCGATGTCACCAACTGGATCCGCTTCGATGGCGACATCACCGAGATCTTCGACATCAGCTTCCTGCCGAATGTGAAGCACCCGATGATGATCGGCTTGCGCACGAACGAGATCCGCGACCTCATCACCTTCGAATCCGAGATACCCATGGAGGCGGCCGTCGCATGATCCGCAGGCGCACCCTTTTCCTGTTGCTGGCCGGAATGCTGCCCGCGGCGCTGCTGCAGGCCCAGACCAAGCCCGCTGCTCCCGCCCCAGCCGCCAAGCCGGATCCCGTGGCCGCCACCTTCAAGGCCTGGGACAAGAATGCGGATGGCCAGCTGTCGCTGGTCGAGTTCCGTGCCGGCTGGGAGCAGATGCAGGCCGCACTGCGGGTGGAGCAGGCCCTGCGCCGGCAGTTCGCGGCGATCGATGCCAACCACGACGGCGCCATCGATGCCAGCGAGTACGGCAATCTCGTGCTGATCAAGCAGGCAGGCAAGGCGGCGCCACCGCTGGCGCGGTTCGATGCCAATGGCGACGGCAAGCTGGAGTTTCCCGAATACGTCAAGCTGGTGCAGGCGCTGGCGCCGCAGCAGGATGCCGGCAAGGGCGGCAAGAAGTGAAAATCGAGATCATCCCGGTCTGGAAGCAGGTGACGCCGGAGCTGGTGGATGAGGCGGTGGCGTTCTGGCGCGAGCACAAGGCCATCAGCGACGAGGCCGTCGCACGCCAGCGCGCGCAGCAATTGGTATGCATCGCCCGCGATCAAACCGGCGCCCTGCGCGGCGTTGGCACCGCGCTGCTGAAGGTGATCCCGCGCCTGCGCCAGCCAACCTACTACTACCGGCAATTCTTTGCCCCGCAATTGCGCGGCCGCGGGCACATCCTCACGTTCTTCCAGCGCTGCAAGCAGGTGCTGCAGGCGTACAACGCCGGGTTGAAGACGCCGGAGAGCCTGGGCCTGCTGCTGGAGATCGAAAACGCCAAGATCGCCGCCGCTTACAAACGTGCGGTAGAGCCCGGTTTTGATGTGGTTTTCATCGGATATTCACCGCGCGGCCTGCAGCTGCGCGTGTCCTATTTCGACGATGCCATCCTGCAAGCGCCGGCGCGCATCAGCGCCCCGGCTGCGGTAGCAAATGGCGGGCGTATCGCCCGCCGCAAGAGCGGGACACCCCTTCCC
>Ga0067045_1030956_pt1 | contig 13586 bp, 15 predicted proteins | sample TerdegcTABiofilm_FD_59184 | JGI IMG/M metagenome (GOLD analysis project Ga0067045, IMG submission 59184) | Combined Assembly of (Gp0054472, Gp0054536) Wastewater bioreactor microbial communities from Singapore -Terephthalate degrading...
ACAGATGAATTCTCATATTTTTCCCGGTCGACGATTACTCCTGGAATTTCCCGGCCGGTTTGTCCCCGTACAAGATCATGTGCTTCTATCGCGAGGTCGATATTTATTGAAAAAGCTTTATAAAAATCCGTTTGCATATTGTCACCCTCTCATAACAACATCATTATGTTATCCTATTTACTATGCGATATACTTAAAAAAAGCAAGTTTATTATTTTAAATTATGAAAAAATTCGATTTTCTTATTATATTATGCTATAATGTTTTTTGGATAAGGAAGGGAATTAATATTTTGCGTGTTATTGCAGGTATCGCAAAAAGACGGCAGTTGAAAGCTCCCAGGGGACTCAAAGTCAGACCGACAGCGGATCGGGTCAAGGAAGCGCTTTTTAATATTTTGGGGTCTTTGGTTAAGGGGAGTAGCTTTTTAGATTTATTTGCGGGTACAGGCAGTGTCGGCATTGAAGCACTGAGCAGGGGAGCCGAGAGAGCGGTTTTTGTAGAGAAAGATATAAATAATATCCGTATCATTAAAGAGAACCTTGGTATTACCGGACTTGAGGCTAATGCCCGTTTAGTATGCATGGATGTCGGTCAAGCCCTTTCTCTGTTGGGAAAAGAGAAACAAATGTATGATTTGATATTTATTGACCCGCCGTATTTTAAAGAGCTAGCTTCGGGTACTTTGGACGGCATTATAAAAAATAATTTATTAAAACCTGGCGGGACAATAATAATCGAAAGTAGTAAGAAAGACCCACTGACCCCGGACCCGGATGCGGCCGTTTCAATAAAATTTATTCGTCAGGAAAAATACGGAGATACATTGCTTTCATTTTATAATTATAATTAAATAACCGGGGAGGGGAAATAGTTTGCGGACTGTTATTTGTCCGGGAAGTTTTGACCCTGTTACGCTAGGTCATCTGGATATCATTGTCAGGGCCTCAATGCTTTTTGATCAAGTAATTGCGGCGGTTTCCAGGAACCCGATTAAAAACCCCTTGTTTTCCATATCGGAAAGGGTTGAAATGTTAAAAGAAGTTTTATCGCCTTATCCAAATGTTAAGGTAGACTCTTTTAACGGCTTAACGGTATATTATGCGGTAGAGCAAAACGCGGTTGCAATTGTACGTGGATTGCGGGTGATTTCCGATTTTGAAAATGAATTCCGCATGGCCCTGATTAATAAAAATCTTGCCTGCAATATAGAAACGATTTTTTTAATGACCAGAGCGGAATATTCTTTTATCAGTTCCAGCGCGGTAAAAGATGTGGCTGTTTTTGGCGGGCCGTTAGGGCACCTTGTACCGCCTCTGGTAGAAAAAAGGCTTATAGAGAAATTAAGTAATTGCGATATCTGTAAGGAGGGATAAAACCCGGTGGACTTGCTGAACGCACTTAATGAACTGGAGGAGCTTATTGAATCTAGCAGTAAAATACCAATGACCAGAAAAGTGTTAATTGACGAGGACAAAGTGCTTGATCTTTTGGATCATATCCGGACAACTTTACCCGAGGAAATCCGCCAGGCCAAGTGGATTATTCAGGAAAGAGACAAAGTGCTGAATGATTCCCAAAAAGAAGCGATGCGGATTATGGAGGATGCCCAAAAGCAGGTGGAAAAGCAGGCAGACGACAGTGAAATAGTCCGCCAGGCCAAAAAAGTAGCTGAAGAGATTGTACATAGAGCTGAATCAGTAGCCCGGGAAATTAAAGAAGGGGCACGCGGTTATGCCGATGATATATTGGCTAATCTGGAAGATAATTTAGGGACGATACTAAGGCAAATCGAACAAGGCCGTACGGAATTAAGGAAATAAAATTTTACTGAGAAATTACTGCAACGCTCTCAAGATACTGCGCCAGTCGCAGTATTTTTCTATGTTTTTTACAGCAATATTTATAGCTCGCTCGTCAGAGGCCTTGATCCGCCTGGAGACCTCAGACATCTTTTCTATGGTGGTATATGTATCATAATGGACTAAAATAACCGGTATGCCTTTCTCTTCGGCACGGGCAATTACTTTAATATTCGGATACAGTCCTCCGGTGAGAATGATTGCCGCGGTACTGGTTTCCAGGGCGGACAGAGCTACTTCCGAACGGTCTCCGCCGGTAATTACTGCCTTATTGGCGGTACGCCGCAAGTAACCCAAGGCGCTTTCAATAGTCATGGCGCCGATTACCACGTCTTCCACCACATGCTCCAAGCTGTCTTTTCCAGCCAGGATTTCGCCTCCAAGCACTTCGAAATAATCTTTGACTGTAGGTGAGGTTATTTCCGGATCTTTTGGAATAACGCCAAGGATGCGATAACCGCGTTCTTCCAGGATAGGCTGGTAGATCCCTTCTGTTTTTGCCATTAATGAGTGCGGGACGTTGTGGAAAACATTACCCATGATTGAAATTCCTTTTAACTCCAGGTAATTATTGAAAAAAATAGCCGTATCCAAACTGTAGTCGTTATCGATCCTGATCACAAAGAGAGGAGCCGCCTGCAGCGCCACCGCCAGGCTGGCTGCGTCAAGCCCGAGGCACCCCATGATATGAGGAAAACTGGCACCGCCGATAATCACCAGGTCCATTCCCGCCGCTACCGTTTCATACGCCTGAAGGATGGTCTTCACAGATACACAGGAGTGCTTGTAGCCCGACAGGTAAGAAGGTCCCGCCACATAAGGAACGATTGTTTCAAGTGGATGTTCCATTTGAAGGACTTGTTTCATCAACAAGGCGTCTTCGTCACTTTGAGCGGTGCTGCTCCCGGTGCTGCCCACCGGTTTAAAATAAGCTACCCGGTATCCTTCCTGGCGGTATTTTAAAGCTAATCCTACCGCCACGCTAGTTTTACCGCTACCGGCGGTACCCATGATATATAGATTTTTCACTTAAAACACCTCACGATATAGTTATTTTAATATCGACAGCCGAAGCTCCACGGTTGTATGCGAAGATAGGGTTAATGTCCACCTCGGTTATTTCAGGAAAGTCGGTGACCAGTCTGGTAAATCTGCCGATAACCTCGACAATAGCCTGCACGTCGGCCGGTTTTTCCCCGCGGTAGCCGCGCAGCAGGGTATAGGCTTTGGTTTCGGTAATCATTTTTTTAATCTCAGTGACTGTCAGTCCGTCTGCCAGGCGGAATGAGACATCTTTAATCAAGTTTACATAAATGCCCCCGAGACCAAAGGCAATCAGCGGCCCGAACTGAACGTCCCTGGACATACCGATAATCAGCTCTGTTCCTTTCGGCATCATTTTTTGAACCTCAACCCCGTATATGACCACACGGGGCAGGTACCGCTGAATTTTTTCAATTATTTCAATAAAGCCTAAACGCACTTTTTTATATGAATCCAGGTTGGTCAATACCCCGCCCACATCAGTTTTGTGCATTAAGTTCGGCGACGCTACTTTCAGCACTACCGGGTAACCCATGTTACCGGCCAGTTCGGCCGCTTCTTCCGGCTGGGTGGCCAGTTCGGTTGTCGCCGTGGGGATGCCGTAGGCAGCCAATACCTTTGCGGCTTCGCTGCCCAAGAGCACCAGGCGTTTATCCATTCTTACATTATTTAATATTGCTTCGACAGTCTTGGAATCCACATCGTCGTATGACGGTATTTCTTCGCATATGCTTATATTTTTAGTCCGGGTATAGCTTACCATGCCGCTGATGGAAGTTATCGCCGGTTCCGGAAAGGTAAAGCATGGTATTTTTGCCGCGGAAAGCATTTTAGCGCCTTCCGTAATTAGTTTGCCGCCCATATAAGCGGCAAACAGGGGCTTCTCTGGGTATGTTTTTCTCATTTCAATCATCGCCCTGGCGGTCTCCACGGGCTCGGACACTCCGCCCGGGCAGAGCAGAACAACGGCGCTGTCGACACCCTGGTCGGCCAGGACTTGATCCAAAGCAAAGCGGTACCGGTCTGCTTTGGCGTCGCCCAATACGTCCACCGGGTTATATATATTAGACTCGGCAGGCAGGTTTTTTCGCAGCTGCTCGACCGTTTCCCTGTTGAAGCGGGCCATCTTCAAGTTTTTTAATTCGATACTATCGGTTGCCACAATACCCGGACCGCCGGAATTTGTAATAATGGCCACGCGATCTCCCCGGGGGACAGGCTGGTTGGCAAAGGCAATAGCCAAGTCAAACAATTCCGGCATACTCCTGGCCCGGATTACTCCACATTGGCGGAAAGCCGCTTCATAAGCCAAATTGCTGCCCGCGAGCGCTCCGGTGTGGGAAGAAGCCGCCCGGGCGCCTGCCTGACTGTTTCCGGATTTAAGGATAATAATAGGCTTTTTCCGGCTTGCCCGCCGGGCTGTTTCAAGAAACAGAGGTCCGTTTTCCACATCTTCGATATAACAAAGGATCACCTTGGTATGGGGGTCATCAGCCGCGTTTTCGATTAAGTGGGATTCGGTCAGGTCGGCTTTGTTGCCAAGGCTGATAAATTTACTGAAACCGAGGCCTACTGAGTGGCTCCAGTCCAGAATGGACATCACCATGGCGCCGCTCTGTGAAATAAAGGCGATTTCCCCTTTCAACGGAAAACCGGTGGCAAACGAAGCGTTAATCGGGGTGTGAGTGTCCATGAAGCCCACGCAGTTGGGGCCCAGCATCCGCATTTTGTACCGGCGGCAAGTTTCGACCAGTTTATGCTCCAGGCGGAGTCCTTCTTTACCTGTTTCCTTGAACCCGGCGGTGATCACCACCAGATTTTTTACACCACCATTACCACATTCTGTCGCTATATCCAGCACCAGGGCCGCCGGGACCGATATAACCGCCAGTTCCACCGGTTCGGGGGTCGCGTTGATTGACGGATAACAGGCCAGTCCTTCGATCTCTTTTTCCTTCGGGTTAACTGGGAATACTTTGCCGGTATAGCCGCTGGAAATAATGTTTTTTACTATAACGTTCCCAATTTTCTCCGGCGATTTAGAAGCGCCGATAATTGCTACCGACTTGGGGTTAAAAAAACTGGTCAGGCCGGCCAAATATCTTCACCTTCTCATCCGGAGCGCGCGATCAATCAAATAAAGAAAAATGGCGTTCCGGCAGATGTCTTATATATGTTTTGCCGCGAGCGCCAACAGTATTCATTTATTCAGGTATTCAGAAGTCAGTAGTCAGAATTCAGAATATTTCGAGACGATAAACCATTCTCTCATTCTAATTCCTGAGTGGTTACATTATTCTTTTCGCTTTCAAAAATCTGTTTTTGAATTGATTGATTATCATGCTTTTTATCTTTATTAAAAATCGTGCACTTGTCATAGAGGCAGGTCGTTCCAGAATATAAACATTTTATAGTATCAATACAAGCCGCGTATTCGGCGTATTTGCATCTCAAAAATTGCATTATAAAGACACTTCTTTCTGTTATAACTTATGTTGAAACTATTAGCTAACCTGGATATGTAAATCTTGCCTTATCATCATCGAAAAGGTCAATCTTCACGGTCAAACTGGTTTTGAACCGTTACGTTCCCATAGATCTGTCCGCTGTTCAAATCTTCCGTCCAGAGGACGGAGCAACTGGTTTTACAGGCGCTGTTTACAAATCATTGCATCCCAAAAGGAAATACCGTACTTTGTATGCTGACGCATCCCCTGCGGTTCTCCTAAAAGACTGATTATTAACTTCCGAGCCAGGCTTTGTTTTATCTCATTATCCTATAGCAAGTTATCCTATAGCAAGCCTTGACTACCATGGTCTAGTAATACTGGAAACAGGTGATAGCGACGGTGGACGGTAAAGATAGTTATATCGCCCGTTCCTGTATCCAATTTTACCATGGCAGTCAAGGCCAAGCTGCTGACGCAATTGCCGTCCATATCTTAGCCTGGTGGATTAACAAAATCCTAATAATGGGATCAAGCTCAGGCTCTGGTGTCGGTACAATTAATCAACTCATTGACGCGGCGGTTACCCCTGTGCCAAAGCCTCTGGTGACTCACCAGGAACATAATTATTAAAATAACCAATTCTTTTAGATAATCGTAAGGTCAACATCCAACAGATTAATATCACACAAGGCTTTAGCCAGGGTCTTTCTTTTGATAGCGAGGATGCCGTTCTCAAGAAAGTCAGAATTAATGGACAAGAAGCAATGTTAGTCGCTTATAAAAAGCAGCTTGTTTTACTGACTTGGATTGATGGTGATGTTTTTGTTTCTATGGATGGCAATATCAGCGAAGACGAGATACTCCGGTTGGGCAGCAGTATGTATAGGGTTCCGTGAAGTCATGTTGGCTCGATAATCAGATTACTTTATTTTACAAGTGAAAAACTTAATATTGCTGACAAGGTTGAGGATTAAAGCTGTTAAAATTATTATCGCCAGAGTAATAATAAAAAGGCCGAATAGTTTAAGGTTGAATAAGGCTGGGCTCAAACTTTGCCATTTTGCCGCGGAGGCTATTACCGCGGCGGCCGGCTCCAACGGGGCGCACCATTGGAAAATAATGTAGCTGTACAGGCCGGCAAGAATACAGTGAGCAACGCGGGTTATAATGAAGGGGAGCATCCGGATATCGGTTTCGCTGATCATGCTGGCCGCCTGGGCGTGTACGGACAGGCCGCTCCAGGCCAGGATCATCCCCACGGCGACCACTTGCTGGAGCAGCGGTGCCGTTGTCTCACTGGCCAGTTTTGAGCCGATGGTCATTTCAAAAAGACCGCTGGCCAGGGCGGGGAGAATCTCCGGGGAGAAACCAAGCGGGAGGAGAAGAACACCCAGACAGCCGGACAGACTGTCAATGAAACCGGCGGTGGTCAGCATTTTGATGATTACTGCGAAGAGGATAATGAAACCGCCGATGTTGAGCAGGTTGGTGACGGCGTTGCGCACTGCGTCCCCCATGATTTTACCGAGCGGGCGTTTATCTTGCCGCTGTACCTGAAGCATCTGCCGGAAAGCCTGGCTTACCAGCCCCCTGCTTTTGGCCGGCGGCTCGGGTATGCGTTCGTTATCGTTGCGCGCGTAGAAACGCAGGGCAAAGCCCAAGGTGATGTTGGACAGGTAATGTGCCCCGGCGATAATCCAGCCGAGTGAAGGGTTGTTGAACATGCCCACTGCAACTGCAACTAACATGAAAAGTGGACTGGAATTATTAGTAAACGACATCAGCCGCTCAGCCTCGACCCGCGTGCAGAGCCTTTGTGAGCGGAGCCTGGCGGTAATCATGGAGCCAATCGGGTAGCCGCTGCTGAAGCCGACGGCCATAACGAAAGAGCCCGCGCCCGGTACGTTGAAAAGCGGGCGCATCACCGGCTCCAGCAACACCCCCATAAAGTGGACCACGCCGAAATTCATCAGGAGTTCGGATGCGATGAAAAATGGGAGAAGGGCCGGAAAGACGATGTTCCACCAGGCTTTTAGGCCAGTTAAAGCGCCGTCAAATACTGTTTTCGGGCTGATGATCATACCGGCGACAAAAGCCAGGGCGCAGGCTGTCCAGAAAAGTCGTATGAGATCAGCGCGGCGGCCGATCATAGCGCCGGCAACTTTTCTTCGCAGACGGAACAGAATATGGATTATAAAAAAAATTAATATGACAATTGCGATCGTTATACTGATCACCCCGTTCAGTAAATATATATTATTGTTCAGGTAGTCAGTAGCCAGGAGTTAGAATTCAGAATATTTGCAGACGATAAACTCATTATCTCGTTCTGACTACTGACTACTGAGTAGTTACAAATATATATTGGTAATAGGAAGTGTTTTAGAAGCCTGGAAAACCGATTTGCCGTCAGGCAGGAAAAATCTTGACAAAACCGCGGCATCTTATATATAATTCTTCATGTTGAATATGAGGTGGGAGTCTATGCTGCAACTGGATGTCGGCACGCTGAAAAGGGCGCCGGGGGATTATGGCCGCTATGATTTGTCAGCGGAATTGCCTCCGTTTGAGTTGCAAGGGGAATGTTTGAGTTTCCCCGGTCCGGTAAGAGCTAGTCTGGTTGTTAGTAACACCGGCTCAGCGATAGTGGTGGAGGGAGAGGTGTCCGGCAGGATCAGGCTTAATTGCAGCCGCTGCCTGGAACCGTACGATTACTTTTTTGAAGTTCCTTTTAAAGAAACATATGCCCAGGCGGCGCAAGACGGTGGAGGAGAAGTTGTACCTTTCAGCGGTGATATTATTGATATCACTCCCGAAGTATTAAATGACATTATTCTCTCGCTGCCGATGAAAGCGGTATGCTGCGAGGACTGCTTGGGACTGTGTCCAAAATGCGGGTGCAATTTGAATAAAGGCCGGTGCGACTGCTCAAACGAAGAAATAGACCCGCGTTTTAGTGTATTGAAGGAACTGTTAATGAAAAACAATTGAACAGGAATGAAAACGACTCGATGTTTTCGTAAAATGTGAGAAAGGATAAGGTGTATTAGTAATGGGAGTACCAAAAAGGAGATCTTCCAAACAGCGTGGGAGACAACGGCGCGCAGCCAATATGAAATTGGAAACACCGGCACTGGTAAATTGTCCGCAGTGTCGCGCCATGATCATGCCTCATCATTTATGCCCGGAATGCGGGTATTATAAAGCCAGAAAAGTTGTGGCAACAAAATAAGTCAAAAAAACAGGTTATTATTAAATAAGCTTCAGGGAGCAAAACCTTGGGCTTATTTTTTTCCATTTGCTTGCCAATCAACATTTTGTACATTATACTATTTTTAGCACCTGGTACTAATATATCATCCGTTTTGAAGGTGTTGGGTTATGTCTCGGGAAAGTGCAAGTAAAATTGAAAGACTGCGCCGTCTTGCCAGGTACCTGGACAGCGACCCCTTCTTGACCGATGAAGACCTGGCCCAAATTTTCAAGGTTAGCGTCCAGACGATTAGATTGGACAGAACGGTTTTAAAAATACCTGAGCACAGACAAAGATTAAAAAATGTAGCCATGGGAATGGGAACCCCGCTAAGAACACTGTCCGGGGGTGAAGTAGTGGGGGAACTGCTGGATTTGGAGGTTGGCCATAACGGGACGTCAATCCTCTATGTTACCCCTGAAATGACGCTCAGTAAAACAGGTGTTCTGAGGGGGCATCATCTTTTTGCGCAGGCCAACTCACTGGCTGTCGCTGTGATTAATGCCGAAGCGGCTTTAACCGGTATCGCCAGAGTTAGTTTTAAACAGCCCGTTTACTGTGGTGAAAAAGTGCTTGCTAAAGCTGTAATAAAATCTCAAAAAGGTAATAAATACATGGTAAAAGTTGTCTCTTATGTCAAGGGAGAAGTTGTGCTTCAGGGAAAAATCATTGTTTTTGCGATATCGGAGGAGGTACCGCAGTGAGAATCGCTGTGGATGCTATGGGCGGGGACCATGCCCCGGAGGAAATTGTCAGAGGTGCTCTCCAGGCTGTTACAGAGTATGGGGTGGAAGTGATCCTGGTGGGTGACGAAAAACGGGTGCTTCCTGAACTGGGAGACCGTGCAGCCGGCGGCCCGGTAAAGGTTGTGCACGCCCCTGAAGTTATTGAAATGAGGGACCACCCGGCTGTCGCCGTGCGGCGGAAGAAGAATTCATCAATTGTCAGGGCGACCCAGTTGGTCAAAGAGGGTGAGGCAGACGCCGTCGTATCAGCGGGCAGCACCGGCGCTTCCATGGCGTCAGCTTTGCTTAGCCTGGGCAGGATCAAAGGTATTGACCGTCCGGCCATAGCTGTCGTGCTGCCGGGCGGGAACGGTTACACCCTGCTCCTGGACATTGGAGCTAATGTGGACTGTAAGCCGCATAACCTGTGTCAGTTTGGCATCATGGGATATCTGTATGCTAAAAGGATTCTCGGTATTGCCAATCCCAAAGTCGGTCTTTTAAGCAACGGAGAGGAAGAAACAAAGGGAAACGAAGTTACACTGGCCGCGTTTCCTCTTTTACAAAAAGCCGGCATTAATTTTATCGGCAATGTGGAAGGTAGGGACGTTTTTCAGGGTGCGGCGGACGTGCTGGTTTGTGATGGTTTTGTTGGAAATATTGTCTTAAAGGCTGGAGAGGGACTGGCTGAAGCTCTCTTCAAAATTATGAAAGAAGAAATAGCTAAAAGCATGATGGCAAAAATAGGTATTGTGATGGCCGGTGCCGCGTTGAAAGGTTTTCAAAGGAGGATTGAATATACAGAATACGGCGGCGCTCCTTTATTAGGTGTAAACGGGGTATCGGTAATCTGCCACGGCAGGTCTACGGCCAAGGCGATAAAAAATGCGATCAGGGTGGCTAAAGAATCAGTTGACAATTATTTAGTAGATGCTATCAGAGATAGTGTTACGATTGCTGAAAAGAAAGAGGTTGATTATACCAATGCATAGGGAAGTGGTTAACGCCGGAATTTTGGGGATAGGGGCTTGTATACCGGAACGAATTCTTACCAATGCTGAATTGGAGCAAATGGTGGATACCAGCGAAGAGTGGATTCGTTCCAGGACTGGAATAACCGAAAGACGGATCGCCGAACGGGAACAGGCCACCTCAGACTTGGCTTCCGTCGCTGCCGAGCGGGCGCTGGCTGATGCCGGAACAGAGCCCGGGGAAGTTGATCTGGTCATAGTCGCCACAAACACTCCGGATATGTTCTTCCCCGCTACCGCCTGCCTGGTGCAGGACCGGATCGGGGTTAAAAAAAAAGCCGGAGCCTTTGACCTTGCGGCCGGATGTACCGGTTTTGTCCATGCGCTTGCTGTCGGCAGCCAGTTCATCGCCGCCGGCACCTGCCGGAGGGTACTGGTGATCGGCGCCGAAATTATGTCCAGAGTAATTAACTGGGAAGACCGGAGAACTTGTGTGCTTTTTGGTGACGGCGCCGGGGCGGTGGTTTTAGGACCGGTGCCGTCCGGCAGCGGTATTTTAGCCTTTAAGCTCTATTCCGACGGTTCCGGGGGACCTAACCTGCTAATCCCCGCGGGGGGTTCCAGGTGTCCTGCCAGCATGGAAACTTTGGACCGCAAGCTTCATTATTTACAGATGAACGGCCGGGAAGTTTTTAAATTCGCAGTCAGAGTTATGGGGGAGGCTGCTGAAGAAGTAATTGCTGAAGCCGGGCTTGAAAAACCGGATATTGACTTTTTTATCCCCCATCAGGCAAATATCCGGATCATTGAACCCGCAGCCAAAAGGATTGGCATACCTATGGAAAAAGTACTGGTTAATGTGGATCGATACGGTAATACTTCAACAGCCTCAATTCCGCTGGCGTTGGAAGAAGCTGTCCGCAGCTGCAGGATCAATAACGGCGACCATGTTGTCATGGTTGGTTTCGGCGCCGGGTTGACCTGGGGAGCAGTAGTAGTAAAATGGTAGTACTTTCCTTATTAAGTTATTTATGTTATATTGTTTTATAGTTATTAAAAAAATTAGTACAGGGGGCGGTGGGTATTGTTCCGTACCGCATTATGCGACTTGCTAGATATTAAATATCCTATTCTTCAGGGCGGTATGGCCTGGGTGTCCACAGCCGAGTTAGCCGCTGCTGTTTCCGAGGCGGGCGGGCTCGGCATCATCGGATCAGGCACTATGCCGGCCGATTGGCTTGAGAAGCAAATTCGCCTGGCCAGGCAATTAACAAAAAAACCTTTCGGCGTCAATGTGATGCTGCTTTCACCTTTTCTAGATGAGATTATGGACTTGCTTAGGAAAGAGCCAGTGGCGGTGATCACCACCGGAGCCGGGAATCCCGGCAAATACGTGCCTGCTTTGCGAGAGGTGGGAACGAAAGTAATACCGGTGGTATCCTCGGTGGCGCTGGCAAAAAGATTGGCCCGTACCGGTGTAGACGCCCTGATTGCCGAAGGTATGGAATCGGGGGGACATATCGGGGAGATAACAACTATGGCTATGGTTCCCCAGGTAGTGGATGTTGTTGATATTCCGGTAATAGCAGCCGGCGGTATTTTTGACGGCCGGGGATTTGTGGCCGCGTTGGCGCTGGGAGCGGTGGGAGTACAGATGGGTACCCGCTTTATGTGTGCCAGTGAATGTACGGTTCACCCGAAAGTAAAAGAAGCGATTATTAATGCTCGGGATCGCGATACAACGATCACCGGCGCTTCAATTGGCCACCCGGTACGATCTTTGCGAAACAAGCTGACCAGGAAATACAAGGAAATGGAAAAAAACGGCGTACCGGTGGATGAACTTGAAAAACTAGGTATGGGCAGTCTCAGGGCGGCCATGGTTGAGGGGAATATCGAAAACGGTACGGTTATGGCCGGACAAGTTTGCGCTATGGCCGGCAAAATTCAAACTGCCCGGGAAATTATTATGGAAATAATGGAAGGCGCAGAACAGGTTATTAGCAACATTAGCAAGCTGGTGGTGAAAAAACCGTGAATTTTGCTTTTGTCTTCCCGGGCCAGGGGTCTCAATATGTAGGAATGGGACGTGAATTCTATGAAAACTATCCGGAAGCGCGCGCCGTTTTTGAAAAGGCTGACCAGGCTTTGGGATTTTCCATTTCCGACATGTGTTTCACCGGCCCCGAGGAAGAATTAAACAAAACAGTCAACACCCAGCCTGCGGTTCTGACTGTAAGTGTAGCCTGCCTGGAAGTTTTGAGGCGGGCGGGCGGACCGGTTCCCACGGCTGTGGCCGGGCACAGTCTGGGCGAATACAGCGCCCTGGTGGCTGCAGGCTCGCTTTCTTTTGAAGATGCTGTGCGGCTGGTCCGTAAACGCGGCCGGTACATGCAGGAAGCTGTTCCCATGGGTGAGGGGGGTATGGCCGCTGTTATTGGACTTTCCGGCGAAGATGTCCGGGAAGTATGCCGGAAAGCGTCAGACTCCGGGATTATCGAGGCGGTTAACCTCAATTGCCCCGGCCAGGTGGTTGTGGCAGGGGATAATGCCGGATTAAAGGCCGCCGGAGTGCTGGCCAAAGAAGCCGGTGCCAAACGTTTTATTCCTTTGCCGGTAAGCGCCCCTTTTCATTCCAGGATGATGATGCCGGCCGGTGAAAGACTGGCCGAAGATCTGGACAAGATAACTATTGCCGATCCGGGTATGCCGGTGGTGGCAAATGTTACCGCGGATTTTGTCCGCACCGGGCCGGAGGTAAGGGTTTTATTAGTTCGCCAGGTTTACAGCCCCGTACGCTGGGAGGAAAGCATACGCCTGCTTGTTTCTACCGGAGTAACGGCCATTATTGAAATTGGACCAGGCAAGGTCTTGAGCGGTCTGGTAAAAAAAATCAGCCGTGAATTGAAGGTATGCAATATTGAAGACAAGGCTTCTTTGGAAAAAGCCCTTGCACTTGTCGGGGAGGTTGGCTAAAATGGTTCTTAACGGCAGAACTGCCATTGTCACCGGGGCCTCACGGGGTATCGGACGCGCTATCGCCCTCAATTTAGCAAAAAAAGGGGCGGCGGTGTTGATAAACTACGCGGGCAGGGCCGACGCGGCGGCGGAAGTGGCTGAGGCCATCAGGGGCGCCGGCGGGCGGGCGCTAGTTTACCAGGCTGACGTATCCAATCCGGAGGAAGTGGATGCTATGGTGAAAGCAGCCCTGGCTGAGTTCGGAAAAGTGGATATTTTGGTTAATAACGCGGGCATAACCAGAGACAATCTTATTTTTCGCA
>Ga0067045_1030957_pt1 | contig 13583 bp, 11 predicted proteins | sample TerdegcTABiofilm_FD_59184 | JGI IMG/M metagenome (GOLD analysis project Ga0067045, IMG submission 59184) | Combined Assembly of (Gp0054472, Gp0054536) Wastewater bioreactor microbial communities from Singapore -Terephthalate degrading...
CCCCGTCCCCCCGGCGAAAGCCGGGGTCCATAACATATTGGAAGGACTGGATTCCGGCTTTCGCCGGAATGACGAACAATTGGCCGTTCCACTTCTAACTTAACGCCCATGCCCTCTGGGAGAGGGTTGGGGTGAGGGTGCCTTTCCCCGCATCGACGCTCAATCGTGCTACGATGTTTTGTCTGTCCCGAGTTTTGGGACATTCTCATCCTGCCCGTCATGCTTACCAATAAACGGGCGAGACGCCCCTTCTACCGGCTACGTGTCCAGGGGGGATGGTGATCCGGAGAATTTGGCTGATTTCGGCCGGGAGCCAGAAGGACAGCGCCGGTCTCCCCTGCCGCGAGATTTTTTGGACGGACCTCCCATAGCGCCGGCGCCTCGCCGGCAGTCGTGCCAAAAACTCGCCTCGAAGAAAGGGCAGATCCGACGACCACCCCCGTTGTCAAAATGTGTTTTCAACGGCATCTGCGAAAATCTGAGCAATCTGCGGATCCGTTCCCGCCCCTGCCCCCGGCAACGCCCGTTGCTTAAGGGCTGTTTCCGGATCATGAGAGCGTCTGTTCGATCCGGCGTTCGCCAGCCGTAATGACTGTCATCCCTGGGATCGGAGTCGCTTCACTGCGTCGCCCACCACCTGAGTGGCACGAAGTATTTCATTTTCCGTTGTCATTCGTCCAGTGGTGAATCTCAGCGTTCCCTTGGCCCAATCCACTGGCACATGCATGGCTTCAAGCACGTGGGAGATCTCCACCGTTTCCGCATGACAGGCAGCGCCTGCTGACGCGGCAACTTCCAGGCCTATCTCCTCCAGTATCCGGTTTGCTTCCACCCCTCGGAACGACACGCTCAGAGTATTGGGTAATCGCTTCTCCCTATGCCCGTTGACTCGGATATCCGTCAGCAGCTCGTTGAGACCTTGCTGGAGCATGTCACGCATAGCCCGCATATGGCTGGAGTTTTGTTCCAGGTCCCTCGCGGCCAATTCGCAAGCCATGCCCAGCCCAACGATTTCGAGCACGTTTTCCGTGCCTGCGCGGCGTCCCATTTCTTGGCCTGCACCGACCATGAACTTGTTCAGCGCAGTGCCTTCACGCACATACAAGGCGCCCACCCCTTTGGGAGCGTACAGCTTGTGTCCCGCAACCGACAGCAGGTCGACCCCGAGGGTCCCCACATCCGTGGGTATCTTTCCCACTGATTGAGCAGCGTCGGTATGAAAGATTATCTTCCGTTGGCGAGCCAGGACGGAGATCTCTTCAATGGGTTGAATCGTTCCCACTTCATTATTCGCATGCATAATCGTAATGAGAATGGTTTCGGGACGTAGCGCATCTGCCACGTCTCGCACCGAGACGAGGCCCTCATCGTCCACAGGAAGGTAGGTCACGTCAAATCCCAGAGGCTGCAGCATCCTGCATACCTCCAGTACGGCGGGGTGCTCTATGGCACATGTGATTATGTGACGGCCTCTCTGTCTGTGCGCCGAGGCGGTGCCGATAATGGCATGATTATTGGACTCCGTCCCTCCACTGGTAAAGATGATTTCTCCAGGCTTGCACTTTAGGATGGCGGCCACCTGCTCGCGTGCCTTTGAGAGCGCCCTTTTTGCGGCTATGCCGTACCAGTGGTTGCTGGAGGGATTGCCGAAATCCGTCTCCAGGTAAGGTCGCATAGCCTCGATCACTTCCGGCGCGTGTGGTGTAGTGCCGTTATAGTCCAGATAAATGGGCGGCTTCATGGAACGGCTCCCTGTCCTTATCAGTGATGCTCGGCAGACTTTCTCGCGCACACCCTCCTCGCGGTCAAGGGCCCGGCTCGAGACCAACTCTCTTCAGAAAACAAGTCAAAGCGAATGGCGAAGCGACGAGAGCCGGTCAGGAGCGGTCAGTACATCTTGTTTGGCAGGTAGAGGGCAATGTCCGGAACAGCCAGGATAGCCAACGTCCCTAAAATCAGCGCGAGCAGGAACGGCAATGACCCAATGAAAATGTCCCCCAAGGAGATCGATCTGTCTATTCCGTTCACTACGTACACGTTGATTCCCACGGGAGGAGTGATTACCCCCATCTGAGTCACCAACACGATGATAACCCCAAACCAGACCGGATTATATTGAAGGCTCTCCACGAGTGGGAAAAAGATGGGAATTGTGAGCATGATCAGCGCGAGGGCATCGATGAAGCAGCCGCCGATCAGGTACACGACAATAATAACGATCATGATTCCCCACGGAGGCATGTTCAGTCCGGCCACCCATGATGCGAGCTCAAAAGGTATTCTCGTCACCGCGAGAAAGTGACCGAATATTACGGCCCCTGCCACGAGAAGGAGAATCATGCAGGACGTTCTCAATGTCTCGAAACACGACTTCACAAATCCTGGCCAAGTCAGCGTCCTTCGGCTCAGGGCGGTGGCGAGAACACCAAAAGCCCCTACTGCTCCAGCTTCTCCTGGAGTGAACCAGCCGGTGAAAAGGCCCCCCATCACAATCGCGAAGATGAAGAGCGTTTCCCCTAGCTTAGTCAAGGACCGGATCTTTTCGGTCCAAGGCACCCATTCTCCTGCAGCCCCTTGCGAGGGGTCGAGCCAAGTGTAGAGGGATATGGCAAGGATGAAGAGAACGGAGATGAAGAGAGCGGGGACAATACCTGCCACAAAGAGTTTGCCGATTGATTGCTCGGTGAGTATTCCATACACAATCAACACGACGCTGGGCGGCATGAGCATCCCCAGACTGCCCCCAGAAGCCACAGAACCGCCAGCCAGGCGACCGCCGTACCCGTACCGTTTCATCTCCGGTAGCCCGACGACCGCAAAAGTTGCCGCTGTTCCCGGGCTGGATCCGGAGACCGTCCCGAATCCGCAACATGCAGCCACTGTGGCCATTGCCAGGCCTCCTCTGATGTGACCGATGAATGCGTAAGCACAGTCATAAAGTCTTCGTCCGATGCCAGCATTAAAAGCAAGCTGCCCCATGAGGACGAACATGGGGATTACTGTGAGCCCGTACGACGAGTACACGTCGTAAAAGTCCCGGGCCAAAAGCTTCAAGCCTGCGGAACCGGAAACAATGTAACTGAAGCCCACAAACCCGACGAGGGTCATCACGTACGCGACCGGCATGCGGGTGAAAAACAGGGCGACCAGCACGATGGTGCCGATAACGCCCAGGGTGGCAGGGCTCATCGCTTCACCGCCTTTCCAACAAATTGCGCAACATGAAGGAGGAGGACCGCGCACAAGACCCCGAAGCACACGGAAACCAGGTATATGTACGGATGCATGCGCATCTGTACAGTCATGCTCACTTCACCTTTAGCGGCCAGCTCTCCCGCGTACAGCCACATTTGCCAGGCCACCAGTGCAAAAAGAATCAGGCTAACCGTAGAAGTGACCGCGTCCAGTATCGCCTGGCTCCTCTCACTCATTCTCTGGACCAAGATGTCGACGCCCACATGGCCTCTCTCCATTTGGGTATAGGGCATGGCGCAGGCAAGCACGACGACGGCAAGCAGTCCTACCATGTCGACTGCGCCGAGAATGGGACTTCCAAATGCGCGCATAACCACGTCCGCTGTGGTCAACAACATTATGGCCACGAGAGCAAGTGACCCGAGCAATCGCAGAAGCTTGACTAACCAATCCAGAACCTTCTCGAATGTTCCCATGCGAGATCCTCAACTTTTCTCGTGTGAAACACGACGATGGCAGAGCCCTCGTGCGGAATAGGCATCCTATGCATACAGTCGCGAAACACCGTCACGCGCTGTGGCCCGTGCGGGACGCGGAGATCAAACGTTTCCCTCTGTCTTGCGACAGAGAAAGCGATACTGTCTCGGAATTGCGGCAAATGTTAAGTTCGTGGCACGCTTCTTCTTTTGCACCCTCACCCTAGCCCTCTTCCGAAGGGAGACGAGACTTGCAACTGCCCGGAATGACAGAGCCCTCTCCCTGTGGAAGAGGGTGGGGTGAGGGCTCCATGGGCAGTATCCTCCCTCACCGTACCACTTTTTCTGCTGTTTCCCGAGTCTTGAGACAGTTTCAAGCCTCCCGTCCCACCATTTTCTCGTGCAGTGTATCCATCAAAGGCTTAAGACCGAGCGACGCAGTGCCGGCACTCCCTCTGTGTCAGCCGGAGGGGCATGTGTGGGCAACGTCAGGCCTATAGCCATCATGAAGACGCAACACGCCGCGGAAGCCAGAAACTCGTTTTCAGCGGTCCAAGTCTTCCTGCGTCGATGCGGCTTCTCGGCCGAGTAAGCGACCAAAGCCGCCTATTTGTCCGCGTCCTTGAACGCTTGCTGAGCAGTGTCAAGAGCTTCCTGGCCAGGCAGGTTTTTCTGCTTCATCTCTTCGACAAATTCCACAAGTACGGGCTTGACTGCCTCTCCCCATCGCTTGGCTTCTTCAGGAGGAAGCTCGATGATTTTCTTGTTTTTCTCCTTCAGGAACTGCAAACCTTCCTTATCGATCTCATCCCAGGCTTGACCGTGTTTCGGGCTCCATTCCTGGTTAATCTCCTGGATAGTCTTTTTCACGTCCTCGGGGAGAGAGTTCCACTTGTCCTTGTTCATGGTGACAAAAAACGTCGTGGTGTATGCAGCCGGAAAGTCCATGGTCACGAAGTCGATCACTTCTCCGAGCTTCCACCCTTTGTTTGACTCGAGAGGATAGACTGCTCCGTCCACAACACCCTTTTCAAGTGCCTGATAGGACTCCGGCATGGGCATGGCAACAGGGGTTCCTCCCAGGGCTTTGACGACCTTCTGACTGGTCCCGTGACTGCGGATCTTGAGGCCCTGCAGATCCTCCAGCTTCTCGACGGCCTTGCCCTTTGTGTGCAAGAGCCCAGGACCGTGGGCATGGAGGTACATCACTTGGGTATCGGTAAGGGCCTTATCTTTGAACTTCTCATACACAGCATTGGCCACCTTGGTGGCCTGGACGCCGCTCTTGTATCCAAGAGGAAGGTCCACCACCTCCATCAGGGGGAATCTCCCTCTCGTGTAGCCCAAGACTGACAGACCAAGGTCGGAAATTCCGCTTACCACCCCGTCATAGACGACATTGGCTTTGGTAAGAGTTTGGCCCGGATAATACTCGATCTTCACCTTGCCGTTCGTCCGCTTCTCCACCTCTTTGCACCAAGCTTCGGCGAGCTGGCTCTGGACATGGGTTGCCGGGAAGAAGTTACTGTACCTCAGCTTTATGGGATCTGCGGCGGACGCGGGAGATAACCCTACGAACATGAGGATCGCCATTCCCAGGAGCAGTACCAAAAACCTGACTGAGCCGGATCTCATCATCTCCTCCTCTGATTGAGTTAAAGTGTTGAGCCGAGAATTCGGGTCGCTGACCATCTCGACCCTCACGGCAAAACGGAAGGTGAAAAATTTCGCGGCAGTGTACCCCAGAAAAGCAGGCCTGTCAAAATCATTAGGTGACGAAAAGAAAACTTTGGATAGGGCGTGCGCGAATTCACCATAGTGATCAATCTCGCATCTTCTACCCCTCAACGCGGTTGAAATATACTGCCACGCATTGAATATGCGTGGCAGTCATTGGAGATAAAAGCCAATGAGCCTTCGGTCGAGATTTCCCGTCAGTGCCTATGGAGCCCCTGGCCTATGGCCAACACGATAGTGGAGCGCGGCCGTTGCTTCCAGGCCGTCGTTACTGACTCGGATTGCGAATCAGGTTCCGGGCTATTCTTAATGCACTCCACTATTAGGATCAGGCTTTGCCAACGTACTACCCAATTGGTGCGATCTCGACAACGGTCGCCTGGATGCACTCGCAGCCCACGATCCAGCAAGGGGCACCATCACGGATCCACGGAGCCTGCTTCCCATGAGGGGAACCATGTAGCCGCCAAAGCAGCGAGGCGACATCGCAGCACGTGCGCTCCCGCCGCACTGTCGAACAACTCCGCTCCTTGCGGCCATTACATTGACAGAGCATAGACTCTTTGGTACTAATTGAACTCACATTATTGACAAGGGTGGATTTAGCCATGGCCGACGTCGAAGGACTGAAGGAAGCACGAGACGTGCAAGTCTCTGCACAAAGAGCCGGGGGCTTCCATATCAAAGGGAGTGAGCACCTGGACTGGGGAATGAAGAATCGCCTCAGCCGTATCATCAAGCCGGATACCGGTCGAACCGTAATGCTCGCGGTGGATCACGGATACTTCCAAGGCCCCACATCCGGTCTGGAAGTGATGGAGAAGACCCTGGAACCACTCATTCCCCACGCGGACTGCCTCATGCTGACTAGAGGAATTCTGCGCACGTCGGTTCCACCAGGCAGCCAGGTCCCGATTGTGCTGCGAGTCTCCGGGGGCAACAGCGTGCTCAGCGAGCTTTCCAACGAAACCTGGAACGTGGCTCTCTCCGATTGCGTTCGCCTGAACGTTTCAGGCATGGCCCTGTCAATCTACATCGGGGGCGAGTACGAGCATCAAACCCTGGTCGCCTTCTCCGATCTCATCGACGCCGGCTACGAAGCAGGGATTCCAATTCTGGGCGTAACCGCTGTAGGAAGAGACATGGTGCGGGATGCCCGATATCTCTCGCTTGCCTCGAGAATGTGCGCTGAGATGGGCGCCAACATCGTCAAGACCTATTACTGCGAGGACTTCCGACGGGTGACCGGAACGTGCCCTGTTCCAATCGTCATGGCGGGCGGAAAGAAGCTCGCGGAGCTCGATGCTCTAACCATGGCCTACAATGCCGTCACCGAGGGGGCGGTAGGAGTGGACATGGGACGAAACATCTTCCAGTCCGACTGCCCGGTCGGCATGATCAAGGCGGTCCGAGCGGTGGTTCACTACAACGAAAAGCCGGAATCCGCGCTAAAAATCTACGAGGACGAAAAGAAGAAGTCCGTAGCAGCCTGACCAGCGTTCGCCAGTCCGGTCCCGCGCCGTCTGATCGAGACGAAGGCGGCTCGGGGTTTGCGGACCTCTCGATATGGCCAGCGGCCTCGAAGAGCGACGGTACTCTTGGGATACCCGCGCAGACGACCAGGATGGATCCGGCATTACCGCGACGAGCTCGCGCGATCCGGGCCTCCTCACCGGATACCAGATCAAGACACGCATCTCAATCTTCAGGCGGCACGAGAACCGCATTCAGGAGCTCCCCTATGCGAGTAGCGATGTATTACAACAATAGCGACGTGCGGATCCAAGAAATGGAGGTGCCGCAGATTGGTCCCAACGAGCTCCTGGTAAAAGTATGGGCCAGCGGAATCTGCGGCAGCGATGTTCTCGAGTGGTACCGCGTGCCCAAGGCGCCTCTGGTGCTCGGCCACGAGATAGCCGGAGAGATCGTTCGGGTGGGGAAGGACGTAACGGCATGGAATGTCGGAGATCGAGTGTTCGTCTCTCACCATGTTCCGTGCAACATGTGTAGGTATTGTGTCGCTGATCACCATTCCTGTTGTGACACGCTTGCGTCAACGAATTTCGACCCGGGCGGATTCGCCGAGTACGTGAGGATCCCCGCCATCAATGTCCAGAACGGTACGTTTCGTTTGCCCGATTCCATGACGTATGACCAGGCAGTGTTTATTGAACCGCTGGCGTGCGTATTCCGCGGTCAACTCCACGCAGGGTGGCGTCCAGGCCGTCGAGCTGTCGTGCTTGGAAGCGGCATCTCGGGGCTCATGCATATTCAACTTGCCAAAGCCGCCGGAGCGGCCAAAGTGATTGCTGTGGACGTAAACCTTCATCGCCTCGATGCCGCGAGCCGTTTTGGGGCCGATGTGGCCCTTTCTGCAGGAGATGACCTGGAGCAGCGAATCGTCGAAGCCAATGACGGGAGGCTTCCGGAGCTAGTCATTGTAGCCACAGGCGCCACTTCAGCCATCAATCAGGCCTTTCGGGTCGTGGACCGCGGTGGTACCATTCTCTTCTTCGCCCCTTCGGATCCGGGGGCCACGGTGGAAATACCCTTTAACGAGGTCTGGAGAAAAGAGGTGACTATGACCTCCTCGTACGCAGGAAGCCCTCGGGACATCATGACCGCTATCGAGCTCATCTCCGGTCACAGGATCGATGTGGACGCAATGATAACTCACCGGCTCCCCCTACAGGATACTGCGGAAGGATTCCGGCTCGTTACCCAGGCAGCGGATTCCATCAAAGTGGTTATAGAGCCTCAACGCTGAGTGGGACCGTCACATGTCTGCTATACCCTCGATCGAAGTACAGCGGCGGATCTCGAGCGCAGGAAGACGAAGGCCGGAATAGAGAATTCGTACGTGGTTACCAGCAATGGGCCGGAAAAGCTCACCCGATTTGACGATCGCATTCAGGTGCTTCCCTGAGGCCAAGGCAACACACCTGTTGCTCACTGATTGGGGGGCGTGCCATTTGAGGGAATAAGGCGCCGTTCGCTCATCGTTGAGCAGCGGTTCCATCGTGGAGGAAAGCTCCTGATTTATTTCAATGCCCGATTCGGGCAGACCGCAGCCTTCCCCTGGACAAAGCCTCAGATGCCGCTTCCAGGAAAACTTTCTCGGTTTCTCGCACCATGGCCTCGATGGAATACCGCTGTAGCACCTTTTCTCTCGCCATTTGTCCCATGGCGGTCCTGCGGGGCTCGTCTTTGAGGAGGCTGACGAGAGCCTCCGCGAATCGGACCGGGTTCCCGGGCTCTATCAACAAACCCGTCTTGCCGTGATCCACGAGCTCGGGGATCCCACCTACTGACGTGCCCACCACAGGCAGGCCTGCGGCCATGGCTTCAATCACCACATTCGGAGACGATTCAGACCTGGATGCCAGGGCGAAGACCCAGGCGCGAGTCAAGTGTTCGTACACCCCATCGGTCCCCTGCAGCAACTTGATGCGGGAAGCAAGCTTTTTGTCCCGGATGAACTCTTCCGCCTGAGCCCTGAGGTAACCGTCCCCAATGAGGACGAACGACGCTTCGGGAACAGCCGCGGCCGCCAATCTGTAGCTTTCGAGAAGGGTCAACGGATCCTTTTCTTCCACCAGCCGCCCTACTGATACGACCAAAGGAGGGGAGGGACTCCCGTGCGCCGGCTTGAGCGCGTTCACATCGACGCCGTTGGGAATGTGACTGACGCGACGGGGATCCACTCCGAGGGATTTGACCAGCTCGTCGCGGGAGGCGGCAGCGTTACAGACAATCCGATCGCTCAGGCGCCACAGCCATCTGTCATGCTGATTGGGTCGGAGGCTCCGATATCCGCTTATCAATATTGGCACCCGGGTTCCCGCACCGATGAGACGACCCCAGATGTTAGGAACAACCGTCAATGTATACAGGATCTGGGGGCGCTCCCGCAGGAGTTTCCACGCAAGGACGGAGAGCGCGCGAGGACCCACCCAGGATGACCTTGATAGATACGTAGTCCGGATACCCGCTCTCTCCGCGGTGGGCAGCATGTCATAGCCGCGCCGGCAAACCCACAGCTCGGCCGCGAAGAGGTCTCGGTCGAGGTGTTGGAGCAGGTTAACAGCGTATCGCTGTGTTCCTCCAAATTCCAGGTCCTGGACAAGCACCGCAAGACGGAGCGGCATCATCCGTACGAGAGCTTTGTCAGCCTGCACGCGATCTCTCCTTCATGTCCATGCCCGACGCCTGCTCTCTTGGGTCTGTTTCGCTTCCCTGGGCCGGTGAATCGGCAAAACTCGTGTCATAGAGGTCTCTTAGTTTGCTCATCACGAGAGGTCGGGCTTCCAACTCTTCGATCGCCCAATCGAGAAATGCGTCTATCTTATCAATGAACCTTGTTACATCGGCTTCGGTGTTGTGTTGGGGACAGCCGCCGGGAAGCAGCTCGGACGAATGGAAATAGAGGGTGAGCGTCCGCCCCTGTCGCGCTTGGTGGAGGCGAGCCGCGGCTTTCAACCGTCTGAGGCCGGTTGCCATTGGCTGCGCGGAGAGCGAAGCAAGGTACTTCGTGGCCGGACGGACAAGGTATTTCGTCGCCTGACTCAGGGAAGAAATCCATTCGGCTAGACTTCCTATGCCTGGATAGATAGGGACGATGGTTATGGGGACCTCCAGGATGCGAGAATGACCAGGCCTGCGGGGATCGCTGGAATCAGGGAAATAGGGATCGCTTGGCGCTGTCAAATGATCGGGACCGCCGTACTCCGTTCTGAGGGGGGCTATACTGCTGTCCACTTGTATTGGAGAATCCTCCAGCACGCGAAACATCTTCGCCCCGAGATTGAAGCGTCCCATCCGGAATGACACCGGATTTGGATTCATTTCCCGAACAACATCGAGCACGTTGTTGAATTTAGCTCGGAGCAGCTCGACAGGGATGAGCTCGGAAGGAGTCGGCTGGGGGAAAGGCAATGGCTCCAGGGGGGGAGTATTCCAATGGTGCAAATGTATGCCGATCTCAGCGCCCCACTGACGGGCAAGATCTGAGAGGAATGCGCGGTGGGACGAATGTACGGCGACCGCGTACGAAACAAAGAGAGTCGGTTTGATTCCGTGTTTGCGAAACACGTGGTCGAGCTTTGCCAGGCATTCCACGTTTCCCGTTAAGTCTGTGCGTGACTCGTAGGACTTTCGGAAAAGCCCTTCTTCTTCAACATCTATAGTAATCGCCAACTCCATGGGCACGTCCGTAGCAGATACTGGTGACTTGGCCAAGAACTGTACCCCCTTTTTATACGTGCGATGGCTGCCGATGGCAATGGCGTTCCACACATGCCATTTGTCCCCCTGATGGTGTACGGCCTGGACAGAATGGACGACCGGGGTTGGTTCGGATCCCATCAGACGGCCCGGTTCAAAAAAAGGATGGCTTTCCAAGCCTCTCTCGGAGTATGCTTATGAAATCACGCGAGATCTTTCGCCTTGAGCCCACCGATCCAGGTGTGATAGAAGGATTCAGAGGGGAAAGATTAGTAGCTCTCTCGCGAGGCACAATCTGTGCGCAGAGTCCCCGGACGGCGGCAAGGTGGGGTGGGGGACGGTCGTCGAAGGCGGCGACGGTCACGGTGAGGGGCGAGTTCGCGTGTGGAGGCCAGTGGACGAATTGTATGGCTGTGCCGTGCTTCTCCGATCTGCTTGGGGAGTCGAGCACCCGGGTGGTATATATGACGAGCGATACAAACAGGCCGACGGTTCAAAGAGATTCGGAAGTCAATGAGCCTGATTTCTTGCAATCATCTCATACAAAGACCCTTACCATAGATCTTGACACACTGTTCACGAGAGATATCACCGCTTCAGGCAGCTTCGATTTACGCCAGATGAAAGACATCTCTTTCGGAAAGCTCCTCGAAGCTGTGCCGATGCCCACACTCTTGATAGATTCGTCATTTTCCATAGTCTTTGCCAATGAGGCTCTCAATTCCATTTCTCTGGACTGTTCGCAGGTAGTCGGCAATCATGTGGCCACATTTTTTGCGGGAGAAACCGAGGGCAGCCGCGCCACCCTGTTGATCCAGAAGGTGTTCGAGGAGCGAAGCACTCAGGTGTTCGAAGGACTTGTGAAATGCGACGACAAGATCCTTTGGTGCCGAATCCATCTGCGATCCGTTCGTTTTCAGCGCCAGCGGCTGGTTCTTGCCATCGTCGAAGATCTGACTGCCGAAAAGAAGCAGGCAATTATCAACGAAAAGTACCACCGGCTTGTGGACATATTTCCCATCGGAATAGCAGAATTCATTCTCGCCGATCCTGTCTCCCTCTCGGATTCCCCCGAAGACATCCTTTCCGCATTGGCTCGAGCCGAGCTGATCGGCGGCAACGTGGAGTTCGCCAAGTTGAGGAAGCGTCCGAACATCGACACTCTCAAGGGGAGGCATTTCAACAGGCTGCTGCCGTTCGAAGAACGGCATATCCAGCGGTATTACAGGTGGATCTCGCGCGGGTTACCGGTGTACACTTTTGAGTCCAAAGAGAGGTTGGGCTCAGACACCCCCAGATACTATGAGAACACCCTCGTGCCGAACATCAAGAACGACTCGCTCGTGGGGCTGTGGACGCTCAGGCAGGATGTTACCCACCGAAAGCAGACCGAGGCCGACCTCCGCGAGGCTCGGGACATTTTGGAAGAACGGGTGCACGAAAAGGCCGTCAGACTGGAGGAAACCAATCAGCTCCTGACCGTAGAAATCGGTGAGCGGCTCCGGGCAGAGGACAAAATCGCCAGACTCGTCACGCAGCTCAGGGAAGCCCTGGCTAAGGTGAAGATCCTGAGTGGCCTTCTCCCTATCTGCGCTTCCTGCAAGAAGATCCGTGATGACAGCGGCTACTGGACACAAGTGGAGGTGTACGTTCGAGAGCATTCAGACGCAGATTTTACCCACAGCATTTGTCCGGAGTGCGCTGCAAAACTTTATCCGGAGTTTTTCGATCCCACTTCATACAAGTAGATTCATGGCCATCTTGAGCCCTTGTGAACAACAGCCCACGATGCGGAGTTGTTCCTGAGTGACTTTTGATGCGAAAATTGGTATACTTATTTCGCAATTCAAAACCATCTTTCGGACAAGAGGAGATGAATGCCGATGATGGCCAGCGACAAGACTCTCGAACAAGAGGTTCTCCAGGATTTGTATTCGGGGATGGACGATACCGCCCTCATGAAGAAGTACCGGATGTCTTACGGTGAATTGCGGTCCCTGTACAAACAATTGTTCGACAGCGGACTCTTGACGCGCGCACACACGCTGTGTCGTCCCTCGGCCAAATCCTCTCGTGAAAGTGAGGGAAGATCCCCCCTGCAATCAACGGGCAGGAGTCCGTCAGAGTTGCCTGGTCCGATTGTCGATGAGAAAAGGGCAGATGCCCGCCGCGGGGTGAGCATGGAGATCCCAGCGTACGACAGGGATCAGCCGGAAACTCACGGGTATATCCGAGACATATCGGAGAGGGGTGCTCAGCTCAGGGGCGTCGAGGTCGATGTGGGCGAAACCAAGACTATCGTCACCCTGGGAGACATGAGCGGGGAAGTAGCTCCATTCGAGTTTGAAGCTCGATGCTGTTGGACGGAAACAGAGCCGCAACAGGACCAAGTGGTGGCCGGATTCGAAATCGTCCAGATAACAGAGGAAAATCGTTACGAATTGAAGAAGCTCATGGACGTCCTCGAATGGAGCGCGTGAGACTTCTTGTCCTTCCCTGCACGTTCGGCGCACGGCAGCACAGAGAGTGTCCCCCTGCGGCCTGTCAGGGGTCAGACTGACTGGCAGACCGCTTCGCGGCTACCTATTGAGCATACTTGACACCGTGCCCGGAACGGTCGGCCTGCAGCAAGGCTCTTCACAGACTTCGCCCCTAAGGGGCCCACCAACGGTAGTCCCACGCGACGCGGGATTTTTAACCCATGGGAAGGGTGGCCGACCATTTTCTAGAACGACCCAGACAGGGTCGAGCAATAATCAGGGCCACACAACCCCTTGGGTGATACGGAGCACGGTGTCAGAAAGTGTCTCAAAAGCCGGCAGTCCGTGATAATCGTGGCACGCCCCCTCACCCTGACCCTCTCCCCCGAAGCGCATAGGCGTTAAGTTAGAAGTGGAACGGCCAATTGTTCGTCATTCCGGCGAAAGCCGGAATCCAGTCCTTCCAATATGT
>Ga0067045_1030958_pt1 | contig 13581 bp, 9 predicted proteins | sample TerdegcTABiofilm_FD_59184 | JGI IMG/M metagenome (GOLD analysis project Ga0067045, IMG submission 59184) | Combined Assembly of (Gp0054472, Gp0054536) Wastewater bioreactor microbial communities from Singapore -Terephthalate degrading...
ACCATTACGGTGGAACTGATTTCGCCGATTGCCATGGAAGAAGGTCTGCGCTTCGCGATCCGCGAGGGCGGCCGCACCGTGGGCGCCGGCGTGGTGGCGAAAATCATCAAGTAACGGATAGGGGAGTGGCTCAATTGGCAGAGCGGCGGTCTCCAAAACCGTAGGTTGCAGGTTCAAGTCCTGTCTCCCCTGCCACTTTAACATAAACGAAACGGATATGAATAAGATTAAAGAATTCATTAATAATGTTCGCTCAGAAATGAAGCGGGTAACCTGGCCGACCAAAGAACAACTGATGGGCTCCACGGTAATCGTTATGATTGTCTGGATCATGCTCTCGGTATACGTCTTCACAGCTGACCGTATATTGCAGTCTATAGTAAAAATGTTTCTTGTATAATATTTTACAGTTGTAAGGAATTTTTTTAATTGGAACATACGGAAGAAAACAAAACCGAGAATACCGAGACGACCGAAAGTATTGAAACGGCTGAAACCTCTGATACGCCTGAAGTTGAACGCCCTGCTAATACCAAATGGTTTACTCTGCGCGTCTATTCCGGCCAGGAAACCAAAGTGAAAGACTACATTCAGCGCGAATTGGAATTACATAATCTCGCCGATAAAGTCTTCAGAATTTTAGTGCCTTCGGAAACCATTATTGAAATGAAAAATGGCAAGAAAAAGGAGAAAAAGCGTTCCTTCTTGCCGGGTTACCTGATTATTGAAATGGTTGACGATAAAATGGTGCAACACGTAGTTACCAATACTACCGGGGTGGTCAGTTTTGTAGGGCCAAAAAATTCTCCACAGCCTTTACGCCCCGATGAAATAGACCGTATGCTCGGACGCATGCACGAGCAGAGAGAAACACAGGTATTTGTGGTGCCGTTCCGCGTCGGCGATCACATAAAGATCATCGATGGTCCGTTTACCGATTTTACGGGATACGTAGACGAGATCAATTATGAAAAAAACAAACTCAAAGTCATGGTCAGCATATTTGGCCGTTCCACCCCTGTAGAACTGGATTTTCTGCAGGTCAAAATGGAAGAATAATTAACTAACATTTTTTACCCCGAGGTTTAACATGAAAAAAGTGGTTGCGCAAGTAAAATTGCAAATTCCTGCCGGATCTGCGAATCCACAGCCTCCCGTCGGCCCCGCGCTGGGTCAGCACGGCGTGAACATCATGGAATTCTGCAAGGCGTTTAACGCCAAAACTCAGGATCAGAAAGGTCTTATTATACCGGTGGTTATTACGGTATATGCCGACCGTACATTTACATTCATTCTTAAGACTCCACCGGCCGCTATTCTGGTAAAAAAGGCCGCTGGCCTCGAAAAAGGCTCCGCACAGCCGAACCGAACCAAAGTTGGGAAAATCAGCCGCGCAAAGGTCAAGGAAATTGCGACGTTAAAAATGCCCGATCTCAATGCCAAAAATATCGAAGGCGCCATGCGCATGATTGAAGGCACCGCGAAAAGTTTGGGCATTGAAGTCATTGACTGAAACAAATAAAAAGCTACCACCCTTTCTGGTGGGAGAATTCATCTCCGGTTAACCGGAATAATTCGAAAAGGAGTTATATGCGTGCACGAAGCAAACGCTATCAGGCGATAGCAAAAAAAGTTGACCGTAAAAAAGAGTATACGGTTGACGAAGCCTTTAAGTTAATCAAAGAAACCGCAACCACCAAATTTACCGAATCCGTCGAAGTATCGGTGAATCTCGGTGTGGACCCGAAACAGGCCGACCAGGCTATTCGCGGTACCGTGTTGTTGCCACATGGCACGGGTAAAACGGTCCGTGTTCTCGTAATCACCAAAACCAAGGACGCCGAAGCGAAAGCCGCAGGCGCAGATCATGTGGGTTTTGATGATTATCTGCAGAAAATAAAGGACGGATGGACGGATGTGGATGTGATTATTGCCACACCGGAAGCGATGGGCGAACTCGGTAAACTCGGCAAAGTACTCGGTCCTAAAGGCCTGATGCCAAACCCCAAAAGCGGTACGGTAACCCAGGATGTAGCCAAAGCGGTCAGCGAGGTGAAAGCCGGACGGCTTGAATTCCGCGTGGACAAACAGAGCATTGTTCATGTGGCTATCGGAAAAAGCAGTTTTGCGGCTAATCAGTTAATCGACAACTTCAAGAGCTTTATCTCGACTATTATTCGCATGAAACCCGCAACCTCAAAAGGCACATATCTGCAGAAAGTCTGTGTTTCCACCTCCATGGGGCCGGGCATACGCATCAGTCTGGCGGATATTACCGCCTTAACGCAACGCCAGTAAATTTTATTATCAGAGGCTAATATGAAAAAAGAAGACAAAAACACGCTCATCGCCGATCTCGCGGAAAAATTTAAATCCGCCAACGGCATCTTTCTGACTGATTTTACGGGCATTAATGTGCAAAAAATGGAAAAAATGCGCAAAAAATTCCGTGAAACAAAATCAGAATTCCGCATTGTGAAAAATACACTGGCTCGAATCGCCATGGAACGAGCCGGCTACGATAAGGCATTTACCAAGCATCTGGAAGGGCCGACAGGAATCGCATTCGGGTTTGACGATGCCGTTGCGCCGGCCAAAGTGATTGCTGATTTTTTAAAGGAAAAAGATTACGAAAAACTTAAAGTAAAAACCTGCATCATTGAAAAACAGGAGTTTCCGGGCGCACAGATCGAAGCCATCTCCAAGATGCCTTCTAAGAAAGATCTTCTGGCACAGTTAATGGGATTACTCAATTCCCCGATGCAGAACCTGGTCATGACATTAAACGCTCCGATGCAGAACCTGGTCGGTGTGCTGGAAGCTTTAAAAGATAAAAAAGCGGCATAAGAAAACACTTAACTTATTTATTATTCACAATAACCGTCTTAATTTGTTATTCTAAAGTCATACGAATAACTGGCGGTTGAAACAAGGAGATACTCAAATGGCTGTAACAAGAGAAGAAGTGCTGGACTATTTAGCCAATGCCAACATGGTCGAAATTGGCGAACTGGTCAAAGAAATTAAAAGCCGTTTTGGCGTTGAAATTGCCGCGCCGGTGGCCGTAGCGGCCGCCGCGGGCCCGGTCGCTGGAGCGGCCGCCGCAGCCGCTGCTGAAGAAAAAACCGAATTTACGGTTAAGATTACTAACGCCGGCGATAAGAAGATTCAGGTGATCAAAGTCCTCCGCGAATTGACGAATCTGGGCCTCAAAGAAGCTAAAGACCTGGTCGATAGCGCTCCGGCCGTTGTAAAAGAAGGCATACCGAAAGACGAAGCTGAGAAGATTAAAGCCAAATTCATGGAAGTCGGCGCCACGATCGAGATCATCTAATTGATTGCGGTAACGTTCTTTGTAATTCAGTTTGTTCGGGTTCCGGCGTGGTTCTAATGGCCACGCCGGTTACCCATATAAAAAATCCAGGCGATAATATGGATTTTTCTCTTCGATGCATAAGCCCTTGCATCGTAAATTATAAATAAATTTTAATCATTTATTATAACCAAAGGTGCCAGGCCGTGAAGAGTAAACAAATTATCAATCGGGTCAGTTTTGCTAGCACTCCCAGTGTGGTTCAAATACCTGATTTACTTGAAATCCAACTCCAGTCCTATAAAGAATTCCTTCAGGAAGATACGCCTCCGGAAAAAAGACTCCCGATTGGCTTACAAGGTGTCTTTCTAAGTTCATTTCCGGTTGAAGATGCCAAAGAACTTTTCAAACTTGAGTTTGTAAAATATTTTGTTGAACGGCCTAAATATGAAGTCCGTGAATGTCAGGAACGCGGCGTATCGTATTCACTTCCTTTGAAAGCCACGCTGCGCCTTTCCAGTAAAAAAAGCATTGACGATAAACATCCTGAAATCCTTGAACAGGATGTTTATCTCGGCAATCTGCCTTATATGACCGAACGCGGCACCTTCGTTATAAACGGCGCCGAACGGGTTATTGTTAGTCAGTTACACCGTTCACCCGGCGTCTTTTTCGACGAGTCCATCCATCCGAACGGCACTAAAATGTTTTCCGCCAGAGTCATTCCGTTCCGCGGATCATGGATTGAATTTACAACGGATATCAATGATGTTTTATATGTTTATATTGACCGCAAAAAGAAATTTCCGGTCACCACATTTTTACGCGCTCTGGGATATTCCTCTGACCGCGAAATGCTGCAGCTTTTCGGCGTACTGGACGAAATTGAACTAACCCGATTTGATGCAACTACCATATACGGCCGTATGATTGCCGTAGATATTGTCGATGAGAATACGGGGGAGGTCATTGTTGAAAAGGACACCATCGTTGATGAAGAACTGATTGCAAAGCTTAAAAAGAATAAAATTAAGAAAATAGACCTCATTAAAACTGAAGATATCATTCCCGAAGTCATCGCCAATACGATACGCAAAGATATAACCAAATCCGAGCAGGAGGCTTTGGAGCAGATATACCGACAGTTACGTTCCGGGGATGCTCCCGATCTGGAAACGGCCCGCGGACTTCTCGAAAGACAATTCTTCAATTCAAAACGTTATGACCTCGGCGATGTCGGGAGAAACCGCATTAACAAAAAACTCGGTCTAAACATTCCCGAGACCGTAACCATTCTGACCAAAGAAGATATCATTGCGATAATCAAATCTCTGATTGAGCTTCGTAACGGCACACGCCCCACGGATGATATTGATCATTTAGGAAATCGTCGTGTGCGTTCGGTTGGCGAGCAATTGGCGGCCCAGTTCAGCGTGGCGTTATCAAGAATGACCCGAACCATACGCGAACGAATGAATCTGCGCGACAGCGAAAACCTTACCCCTCAGGACCTGGTTAACGCAAGAACCATTTCCAGCGTCATCAACACTTTCTTCGGCACCAGCCAGTTGTCGCAGTTTATGGATCAAACCAACCCGCTGTCGGAATTAACTCACAAACGCCGGCTTTCGGCTCTCGGCCCGGGCGGTTTGTCCCGTGAACGCGCCGGTTTTGAAGTCCGCGACGTGCATTATACGCATTATGGCCGTCTTTGCCCGATTGAAACTCCTGAAGGCCCGAATATCGGTCTGATTTCATCTCTTTGTATTTACGGAAGAATAAATAAATACGGTTTTATAGAGACTCCGTATCGCAAAGTAGTTAATGGAAAAGTCACCCAGACGATAGATTTTCTTACCGCCAGCGATGAAGATGAAATGACCATTGCTCAGGCCAATGAAAGTCTTAACGAAAAAGGCGCTTTCACGACCAATTTTGTAAAATCCAGAAAGAAAGGGGATTTCCCCGTCGCCCTGCCTCAGGAAGTCGATTATATGGATGTGGCGCCTTCTCAGATTGTTAGTCCGGCGGCCGCTCTGATTCCGTTTCTCGAACATGACGACGCCAACCGCGCCTTGATGGGTTCCAACATGCAACGTCAGGCCGTCCCTTTGCTCGTGCCTGAAACGCCTATTGTAGGCACCGGACTCGAACGTACCGTAGCCGTGGATTCAAGAGCGGTAGTTGTATCCGAAATCGACGGCATCGTGGAATCGGTTTCGGCTAACACAATTGTCATCCGTCGTAAATCCGCAATAAAAAAACAGAAATTAGACGCCAATGACGTCATTACCTATAATCTCCTTAAGTTCTTCCGCACCAATCAGGATACTTGCATCAATCAGCGTCCTGTGGTTTTACCCGGAACTGAAGTCAAAGCCGGACAGATCATTGCCGATGGTTGTGCAACCGACAGGGGAGAACTTGCTCTGGGCCGGAATGTTTTAGTGGCCTTCATGCCCTGGCGCGGATATAACTTTGAGGATGCCATCATTCTTAGCGAAAAACTGCTTAAAGAAGATATATTTACGTCCATACATATCGAAGAATTTGAAATTCAGGTTCGTGACACCAAACGCGGCGAAGAAGAACTGACCCGTGAAATACCAAACGTCAGCGAAGAGGCGACCAAAGACCTGGACGAAGGCGGTATTATAAGAGTCGGTGCCGAAGTGCGGGCAGGCGACATTCTGGTCGGTAAAGTTACACCTAAGGGTGAAACCGATCCTACGCCGGAGGAAAAATTGCTTAAAGCTATCTTTGGTGATAAAGCCGGTGAAATGAAAGATGCCTCACTCAAGGCGCCTCCCGGTATGAACGGTATCGTAATTTCCACAAAACTTTTCAGCCGTAAAAAGAAAGACACAGAATCCAAGAAACAGGATCAGCAGAAACTGGAAGAACTGGATATCGAGCTAAAAAAACAGTTAAGGAAAATTAAAGCCAATTTCCGCGATGAAATCTCCAAACTCCTCGCCGGAAAGCCGGCCGGCCATGTACTTTATAACGACGGCTCGGAATTTATTAAAAAAGGCCGTAAATACACCGAGGATTCATTTAAAAACCTCGACCCCGCCGAAATTAACATCCCTGAAAGTCGCTGGACCGACGATGAAGAAACCAATGAAATGGTTAATTTCCTCTTCGATACCTACGAAAGGAATCTTGAAGAACTTGAGATAGAATATAATACCGGCAAGTATCGTCTTCAGGTAGGCGATGAACTGCCGCCCGGTATAGTCCAATTGGCCAAGGTGCAGGTTGCCAAGAAAAGAAAGATATCCGTAGGCGATAAAATGGCCGGACGGCACGGCAATAAAGGCGTTGTTGCAAAAATCGTCCCTGAAGAAGATATGCCCTTCCTGAGCGATGGCACACCGGTAGAAATCATCTTAAATCCGCTTGGGGTGCCTTCACGCATGAATCTTGGGCAGATTTTTGAAACCTCTCTGGGTTGGGCCGGCAAAAAACTTGGCAAATATTATGAAACCAATGTCTTTGACGGCGCTAGAAGCGATGATGTCGAAAATGAACTGAAAATGGCCGGGCTTCCCGTCCATGGAAAAATTCACCTAACCGACGGCCGCACCGGAGAAAAATTTGACCAGGAAACCGTGGTAGGCTATATATACATGATGAAGCTCAACCACCTTGTGGATGATAAAATTCACGCCCGATCGATAGGACCTTATTCTCTAATAACTCAACAGCCCTTAGGCGGCAAAGCTCAGTTCGGCGGCCAACGATTCGGTGAAATGGAAGTCTGGGCGCTTGAAGCGTATGGTGCCGCTCATACGTTACAGGAAATCCTGACCTACAAATCCGATGATGTTACGGGGCGCGCCAAAGTTTATGAATCCATTGTTAAAGGCGATAATCTCCCTGAAGCCGGAATTCCGGAATCTTTCAATGTCCTTGTTCGCGAACTTCAGGGATTAGGTCTTGAAGTAAAAATTGAGTAAGAATAAGATATACTCTTTTATTCATAAACTTATATAGAAAAATATAATAAATACTTAAATATAAAGGTGACAACGTGTCATATTTATCAACAACCAGCCTAGCTAGCAATTTTTCCAGCATTACCGTCGGTATTGCTTCTCCGGATTCTATCCTTAGCCGGTCCTATGGTGAGGTTACAAAGGCCGAAACCATTAACTACAGGAGTTTCAAACCTGAAAAGGACGGTTTGTTTTGTGAAAAAATCTTTGGCCCGGTCAAAGACTGGGAATGCCATTGCGGAAAATATAAAAGAATTCGTTATAAGGGCATCATCTGCGACCGGTGCGGCGTGGAAGTAACGCTTAAAGCCGTTCGCCGTGAAAGAATGGGCCATATTTCACTTGCTGTACCGGTGGTGCATATATGGTTTTTCAGATCGCTCCCGTCAAAAATAGGAAGTCTATTAAATCTGAGCATCAAACAACTGGAAAAAATAATTTATTATGAAAATTACATCGTTATACAACCCGGTAAAAGCGGTTTGAGACATAAGGACATCATCCCCGAAGAAGAACTCTACCGTATTAAAGAGGAATTAGGGAAGGACAATGACGAATTGCCTAATACGCATCCGGACAAATTTATCGCGTTGATCGGCGGCGAGGCGGTTAAAGAGTTGCTAAAGCGTGTGGATGTGGAACAAATGTGTATTGACCTTCGCCGTAGCCTGAAAGACCCTAATTTATCTCAGCAAAAAACTCTTGAAAATCTTAAACAACTCCGAATTGCTGAGGCTTTTCGTATAAAAAGCGAGGAAAACTTCAATAAACCGGAATGGATGGTTCTTGATGTCATACCGGTAATTCCTCCCGAACTCAGGCCTTTGGTGCCTCTCGAAGGCGGTCGTTTTGCTACCAGCGATTTGAATGATTTGTACCGCAGAGTTATCATACGCAATAACCGTTTACGCAAATTGCTCGAAATCCGTGCTCCCGAAGTTATCTTGCGAAACGAAAAGCGCATGCTCCAGGAATCTGTGGATTCGTTGTTTGATAATTCCCGAAAAACCGCCGCGGTTCGGAGCGACAGTAACCGTCCGCTGAAGTCTCTATCAGACATGCTCAAAGGGAAACAGGGACGTTTCCGTCAGAATCTGCTTGGAAAGCGCGTGGATTACTCCGGACGTTCGGTTATAGTTGTAGGACCCGAACTTAAATTGCACGAATGTGGCCTTCCTAAAGAAATGGCAGTGGAATTGTTTAAACCGTTTATTATTCGCAAGTTAGTTGAGCGACGTATGGTTAAAACGGTTAAAAGCGCTAAACGGATGGTGGATAAACATGGACCTGAGGTTTGGGAAATTCTGGAAAAGATTGTTGAAGACCATCCTGTTTTACTTAACCGCGCTCCTACGCTTCACCGCCTCGGTATTCAGGCATTTCAACCCGTGTTGATTGAGGGTCGCGCTATCCAGATTCATCCCTTGGTTTGCGCCGCGTTTAACGCCGATTTTGACGGCGATCAGATGGCCGTGCATGTACCGCTGTCCTACGAGGCTCAAATTGAAACACGCATGCTGATGCTTTCCAGTCATAACATTATTCAGCCTTCGAGTGGCCGACCCATCGCTATTCCTTCACAGGATGTGGTTCTGGGATGTTATTACCTTACCAAACAACAGCAGGGCGCCAAAGGGGAAGGCATGAAGTTTAATTCCATCGAAGAAGTTCGGATGGCTTATGATGCCGGATTGGTGGATCTTCATGCTATCATTCAATTAAGATTTAATAACCAGAACAACGGAAAAACGAATGAATATCAATACATTAAGACCTCTGTCGGCCGTGTGATATTCAACGAAATTGTTCCGGAAGAAATGCGGTTTATTAACGAACTCTTGACAAAAAAACGTATTGAGGAAATCGTCTCGCGCATGCATGCCGATGTAGGTAATATTAAAACGGTTGTATTTCTGGATAATCTCAAAGATCTCGGATTTACCTACGCAACAAAATCAGGATGTTCGATTGGTATCGAAGACGTTTTGTCGCCGAAAAACAAGGATGAAGTGCTTAAAAAGGCTAAGGCCGATGTGGACAAGGTACAGAATACTTACCGTATGGGCTTGATGACTGACGGTGAGCGTTACAACAAAGTTATTGATATCTGGACACATGCCTCCAATGATGTAGCCGCCGCCATGTATGAGGAAATTACCAAGTCTCAAAATGGTTTTAACCCCGTCTTCATGATGATGGATTCGGGAGCCCGTGGTTCTCGTGACCAGATAAAACAGTTGGGCGGTATGCGCGGTCTTATGTCCAAACCTCAGAAAAGCATGACCGGACAGGTTGGCGAAATCATCGAGCATCCGATTACCTCAAGTTTTAAAGAAGGACTATCGGTCTGGGAATACTTCATATCAACACACGGCGCCCGCAAAGGCCTCGCCGATACCGCTCTAAAAACAGCCGATGCCGGTTATCTGACCCGCCGGTTGGTTGACGTAGCTCAGGATGTCATCATTTCCGAAGTCGATTGCGGAACCATTCTCGGCGTCCGTACCAGCGCGATTAAAGAAGGTGAAGAAATCAAAGAATCCCTGGGTGAACGGTGTATGGGACGCGTAGCAGCCGATGATGTGATTGATCCTTCAACCGGCAACATAATTATAGAAGCGGGTGAACTGATTGATGAAGAAAAAGCTGAATTGTTAAACAATTCTCCCATCGAATCGGTATCCATTCGCTCCGTGTTGACCTGCGAATCCAAACGCGGTGTCTGCTCATATTGCTATGGACGCAATCTCGCTTCCGGAACGCTGGTGAATATCGGCGAGGCCGTTGGTGTTATGGCAGCGCAGTCTATCGGTGAACCGGGTACACAGTTAACCCTTCGGACTTTCCACATCGGCGGTGTTGCGATGCGGATCGGCGAACAATCACAGGCTCTGGCCAAAACTGACGGACAGGTCATTTTCCAGCAGGGCATGCGGCTTCTTGATCGTAAATCCGACGGCTCCCAGATTTCTTTAAGCCGTTCCAGTAAAATTGAATTATATGAAAAAGGTCGTCTGGTTTATGTGTATAAAATTCCTTATGGCGCTGTTATTAAAGTCCGAGACGGACAATTAGTTAAAAAGAATGATCCAATCATGGGATGGGATCCGTTTAATACCCCGATTATAGCCGAAAACGACGGTTCTATTATCTATGAGGGAATAAAGGACGGTATCACCTGCCGTGAAGAAGCCGACGAAGCGACCGGTCGTAAAGAAATCGTTATTATTGAATCTAAAGACAAGAAAATAACGCCTACCTTGCAGATTAAGCAGGGCAGAGAGATTATAGAATCGCATATTCTGCCGATAAGGGCTTTTCTAACCGTTAAGGAAGGCCAGACGGTTACTGCCGGTGAAACCATTGCGAAAATTCCTCGTGAAATCACCAAAACCAAAGATATTACCGGTGGTTTGCCCCGGGTACAGGAATTATTCGAAGCCCGAAGACCCAGAGACTACGCAACGGTAAGTGAAATTGACGGAACGGTTAAAATCGGAAAAATCAGCAGGGGATACCGTGAAATCTCTGTTGAAGGTAAAGAAGGTGAAGTAAAGACCTATAAAATACCTTTCGGCAAGCATTTGATCGTCCATGAAAATGATTACATTCACGCCGGTGAACAACTTACCGACGGAGCCATAGCGCCTCATGATATCTTAAGAATCAAAGGCCCCGCTGAAGTACAGCGCTATCTGGTTAACGAAATTCAGGAAGTGTATCGCACCCAGGGCGTTAAAATCAATGACAAACATATTGAGATTATCGTCCGTCAGATGCTCCAGAGGGTCCGTATCGCCGATGCTGGAGACACTTATTTCTTGCAGGACGATCAGGTTGACAAACTCCGGTTTATCGAAGAAAACCAGAAAATCATTGACAAAGTGGTTGTCACCGATAAAGGTGATTCTAACCTCAAGGAAGGACAGATAATCACCCGTTCAGAGATGGAAAAAGTACTGAAGAAGTATGAAAAGAAAAAAGTTCCGGAATTCAGAGATGCTCAACCTGCCACAGCAGAACCGCTGCTTTTAGGTATTACGCAGGCATCTCTGAGTACTGAGAGTTTCATTTCTGCCGCTTCTTTCCAGGAAACCACCAAAGTACTTGCCGACGCTTCGATAAGCAATAAAACGGATTATTTACTTGGATTAAAGGAAAACGTCATTATGGGACGTTTAATACCGGCAGGAACCGGCTTGAAACATTATCAAAATCTACGGGTCTATCCTTTAGAAACAGAAACTGAAGAAGAAAAATCCAAAACAACACCAAAAAAGACTAAAAAAACAACTGTAAAATAAATAAATAGGGGAGATTGTAAAAATCTCCCCATTTTTTTATGGAAAATCAGTACGCGCTTGTAACAGGTTCGGCCAGGAGACTTGGGAAAAAAATAGCTCTTTCCCTTGCAAATGGAGGATATAACATCGTTATTCATTATCTGCATTCAAGAAATGAAGCAAAACAAACTCAGGAAGAAATAAAAAAAATTGGAAAAGACGCGATTATTGTAAAAGCCGATCTTACAAAAATAAATGATATAAAAAGGATGTTTTTATCCGTATATGATAAAGTAGGAAATATTGATGTTTTAGTTAATAATGCCGCGATTTTTCCAAACAAAACAGAATTTTTTAAAATAAAGAGCGATTTCTGGGATAAAGTTATCAATACAAATCTTAAGTCTGTTTTCTTTTGTTGTCAAGAAGCCGCCGGAAATATGTTAAAAAGAAAAAGCGGTAAAATAATAAATATTGCTTCATTAGGTGCATTCAGCCATTGGACCGGATATATGCCATATTGTATTTCAAAATCTGGTATAATTACGCTCACAAAAATATTAGCTAAAGAATTGGCGCCTTACATTACTGTAAACGCTATTGCGCCCGGTACAATCATAGTTCCAAATGAGGAAAAGAAATCCCAACATTTACCAAAAGTAACCAATATTTTGCTTAGAAAATACGGAAAACCATCAGATGTTTCTGAATTAGTATTATTTATCGTAAAATCATCAGATTACATAACCGGACAAGTCATACAAGTGGATGGAGGAGCTACCATTGTATAAAATAATCGGGAAAGATAAAGGTTTACATAATATATATTATACTTCTTTATTATCATAAAAAAAGGCTCATACCTAATCTGGGTATGAGCCTTTAATTTCTTACTTTCCTAATTGCGCTTTTAATGCGGCTAATTCGGAATCAACCGTCGAATCAGTATTAAGTTTTTTAAATTCGTCATCTAAATTGCCGGTATCGCCGGCCAGTTCGGCATGCGCATCGGCTTCAGCTTCCGCATCTTCAATTTTCTTCTCAAATTTATCAAAATTTCCGAAAGCGCCTCCTCCAACTCCGCTCATGGCCTTTGCAATTTCTTTCTTGGCTTTGGCAGCCTGATGCCGGGCTATTAATGTATTCTGACGAACCCTTGCTTCATCTAATTTTGTTTTCAGTTGCATTAATTGGGATTTCATTTGTTCGGCCGTCTTTGTGGCTTGCGCAAGGGTTGGTTCAAGCGATGTGGCGGCGTTCATAAAGGACGTCTTCTTGGCCAAAGCTTGAGCGGCTAAATCATCACGACCCGCATTGACCGCTTGAATGGCTTTGTTCTGCCACTCATCGGCCTGTTTCTTATTTTCAGCCATCTGACGCTCCAAACGTTTTTGATTCGCAATAGCGGCGCCGACCGCTGTGGTGGCTTTATTAACAGCTTCTTCCATTTCAATGACCATTTGCTTGATCATTTTTTCCGGATCCTCAGCCTTATCAAGCAAGTCGTTGATGTTGGCGCTCATAATATCAACTAATCTAGAAAATATACCCATTTCATTGCTCCTTTGCTTGGTTAATGGTTAATACTAAAAGATAATATAAATTAATCATAATTCAAAGCGGAATTGTCATCTTTCTGGGATAATGCCTTCTATTTTTTATAACATGGATTGTTAAAACAATCTTGTTATTTATCCTTTCTATTAACATCATCGAAAAAGGATTACCCGTTCTTGAAAATCATATAAGATTTATATCAAATAAAAAAGTATTGTAAAGTAAAAAATATGTAATTATTTTTTTATAAGCAAGAGAAAATGCCTCTTAACAAACTAATAAAAGCTAAGAAAAAAATTGTTAGCGGGCACTTAACGCGTTTTTGAAAATGCGCCATCTTTAACTGAAAACTTTTATGTTTTTCTGTAACCCAACAGGAGAACATATATGGCCAACAGGTTGAAGATGGAACAAAAAGAAGCGTTAT
>Ga0067045_1030960_pt1 | contig 13580 bp, 7 predicted proteins | sample TerdegcTABiofilm_FD_59184 | JGI IMG/M metagenome (GOLD analysis project Ga0067045, IMG submission 59184) | Combined Assembly of (Gp0054472, Gp0054536) Wastewater bioreactor microbial communities from Singapore -Terephthalate degrading...
CCACTTGGAAGAACGCCTTCTCGTCGCAGTTCCAGAGCGTCACGCCGGGAACGTTGAGCTTCACATCCATCTTCTCGATGCGAAAGCGCCAGGGCCTGTTGCGGTCGCCAGCATCCGCCTCGACCCTGAAATCCCGGTTGTCGCCGGTCTTGACCAGGTCGAAGGTGTGCAGGACGTTGCCCGCGCCGTCGATGAGCGGCATCTGCTGGCGGCCCGGCTCATGCAGAGCCTGAGCCTGGATGGTGAAAGCACCGACGGGAGGGGAGAACAGCAGATCACCACCGATCTTGCCGTCGTTGAGGAGCATGTCGCCCTCGACCATGTACGCGCCCGAAGACAGGCGAACGCCGAAGACGAAGTCACCCGAGGGACCGTCCACCACGAGCCGCCAGGTTCCAGGTCCGTGGCAGACGCCATCAATCACCGCCTCTTGCAAAGGAGCAGGGACCCCTGGCGCATTGCCGTCGTCGGGGAGGTCGGCCTGACCCACAATGCGGCGTTGGGAGTCGAAGATCGTGAAGCGCACGGGGTCGAGGTTCGGGTAGATATTGAGGTCCCGCTTGGACACGGTGACTGTGACGGGTCCCGGGTCCAGGCGCAGGATGACGGTATGGTTGCCCCGGACGACTGGGGGCAGGTCGGCGGAGAGTGCAGGGCCTGCGAGCGAAACCAGCAAAAGCGCGGCAGCGAGCCGCGCCATTGTGCGGTCCATGAGGGTTCTCCTTCTGTGATCGGGGCGATCAGTCATCAACGGGCGTGCTCGTGGGATCCTCCGGCGTGGACTCGGACGGCGCGGTCTGCACCAGGCACTCGCCGGATGCTCCGGCGTCCATACGCGCCCGCAGCTTGCTGTTCTTGCGGCCATAGGTGGCGTAGATGACGAGGCCGATGAACAGCCAGACCGCGAGGCGCAGCCAGTTTTCCCACGGGAGGGAGAGCATGAGCAGCAGACAAAGCGCGATGCCCAGAAGCGGCAGCACCGGGACCCAGGGGCACCGGAACGGCCGGGGAGCTTCGGGATGGGTGCGGCGCATGATGAGCACCGCAAGGCAGACCATCACGAAAGCTAACAGCGTACCGATGTTCACCAGTTCCGCCAGCACCGACAGGGGTAGGAAAGCGGCCATCGCGGCCACCACGATGCCGGTGAGTATGGTGGACTTATACGGCGTGCGGAATCGCTCGTGCACCGCGCCGAAGAAACTCTCGGGCAACAGGCCGTCTCGGGCCATCGCCAGCAGAACCCGGGGCTGACTGAGCATGAGCACCAGCAGCACCGAGGTGATCCCCGCGACCGCACCTAGGGAGATGATGAAATGCGCCCAGCCCAGGCCATGGCTTGCGAAGGCCGCGGCGATGGGGGCTTCGGTATCGATCTGGTCATACGGTACCATGCCCGTGATGACCGCCGACACCGCCACATACAGGGCTGTGCAGACCAGAAGCGACGCCACGATGCCGATGGGCACATCGCGCTGGGGATTGCGGGCCTCCTCCGCGTGGGTGGAGACGGAGTCGAAACCGATATACGCGAAGAAGATCATGGCCGCACCGGCCAGCATCCCCACCGGCATGCCGCCTGCGGACGTCTGGCCCCAGACCGTCTTGCCGAAGATCGTCACCCCCGCCCATCCGAAGGGCGCGAAGGGCACCCAGTTGTCCGGATCGACGTACATCGCGCCCAGGATAACCACCAGGAGCACCACTGCGACCTTGAGAATGACCATCGCGGTGTTGAACCGGGCGCTCTCGCGGATGCCCAGAACCAGGATGATGCTGAGAGCAGCCACCACAGCGAGCGCCAGGATGTCGCAGGAACTCCCGGTGGCCACAAACTTCCCTGCGGTCGCGTCGAAGTCGAAGGGCGCGCCGGCCAGGAAGTGGGGTATCTCAAGGCCGAAGATGCCAAGGAAACTCTGGGCGTACTTCGACCAGCCGTGGGCGACGGACGCGGACGCCACGGTGTACTCGAGAACCAGGTCCCAGCCGATGATCCAGGCGAGAAGCTCGCCCATGGTGGCGTAGGCGTAGGTATATGCGGAGCCCGCGACCGGGGTGAGGGCCGCGAACTCGGCGTAACTGAGGGCGGCAAGGGCACAGGCGATTCCGGCCACGACGAAGGAGACGATCAGGGCCGGCCCGGTGCGTTCGTGGGCAACCAGGCCGGTGATGACGAAAATGCCCGCGCCGATGATGCAGCCGATCCCCAGATTCGTCAGCTCCAATGGCCCCAATACTCGCCGCAGGCGGTTTTCGCCCCGCATTTCCTCACAGACCTGCTCCAGGGACTTACAGGCGAAGAGCCGGTTCATCGCCGCATGTACCTCCAGATAGGCATGGTGAGCCGGTGGCTACGGTCCGGTCAGGGTCTTCAGGGCAAGAGCCGGGTCATTGGTGGTGATGCAGGCCACACCGGTCCGGGCGAGGTCCCGCATGTCGGCGGGATTGTCCACCGTCCATGCCCAGACCGCCATTCCCGCAAGCCGCGCCCGTTTCAGCAGTGCCGGACGGATGCCCTTGTACGCGACATCCACGAACTGCACGTTCGCTGATAGCGCCGTCTCCAGCAGTTGCTCGGCAAGCTCCGAGTCGTCCTCGGGAATGCCCCCTGTGAGCCAGCCCACGGGGAGCGCAGGCTCGATCTGGCGCATCTGGGCGCAGGTCTCGAGGTTGAAGGAGATGATGGTGCAGGCCCCCAGGGCATTGCAGGAGCGGATGGTCTTCGCCACCTGCTCCGCGATTCCCGGCTGCTTCACCTCCACAACCAGGTGCATCCTCCCGCGCAGGAGTTCGAGGGTCTCGGCAAGAGTGGGGATGCATTCCCCTGCATACTGCGGACCCTTCCAGGAACCAGCGTCCAGCGCCCGGAGTTCGGCGAGTGTCATCTCCGGGATCCTGCCCGTGCCGTCTGTGCAACGGTTCACGGTGGCATCGTGGCTGAGGATCACGTGACCGTCGGCGGACAGGTACACGTCGCACTCCGCTGCGGGTGAACCGGCTTCGATTGCGGCGCGGAATGCGGCAAGGGTGTTCTCCGGCGCAATCGCCGAGAACCCCCTGTGGGCGACAATCAGCGGCAGTTCAGGGCGGACGAGGGGACGGGCGTCAGTCATTATGCTGGGTGCACTCACTTTCGGTTCGTCGGCCCACACGCAGGGCCCGGCGAGGAAATGCGCCGGGACTGTGCAGCCGCCGAGAAGCAGGACAAGCACAATTACAGCGCTGCTCGGATAACGACGCGTAACCCTGCTCATCAAGGTTCCCGCACCGCCGCAAGCCGCGTTTCCAGTCGCGAGATGGCTTCCTCGGCGCGCTCCATGGCGTCACGCGCGGGGCCGAAATTCCGCACGAGGATCATGTCGGCGAGATTGTCCAGGATGCGCGCCTGGTACTGGGAATCGCGGATCAGGTAGCCCCGGGCGGGCATGTTCTCGGCGGATGCTGACAGGTTCCGGGACAGCTCCCGGTTACGCCGGACCAGGCCGTCAAGCTGCTCACGCATGGACGAGACAATGCGGCGCTCGTCGGGCATCGTGGACCTCCGCGCGGCCAGTCGCAGGACATCGGCGGTAATCGCCGGAGCCTGAGATGTCGTCATGAGGGTACCCCAGACATACACCACGACCCCTTCCGGCGGGCCTGAGTGTCGGATGACCGCCATCGCGGCCCCGTAGTCCTGCATGGACTTGCCGACGGCCTTGATGACCGGTTCGAACTCCACGCCCTCGAGGCCGACGCGCTCAGACGCCGGCCGGAAGCGCAAGTCACCGGAGGAGGGGAACGGGAAGGACTCGGGCAGGCCCGCCGGGCGAATGCGGTCGGAGACCAGGCGCAGGGTCATCGGCTCGTCGGGGGCTTCGAACTGTTCGGTGCCCTCGCCGGAGATGTTGATGCCCAGGTACCGGTTGAAGTTGCCCACGGAGTTCTGTCCCAGCGCCTGCATCTGGCTGACGAGATGTTCATCCGCGTCCTTGCGGAACTGGGGCACCTCGCCCTTGCTGGGCGTCCACTGATTGCCGAAGTAGTCCACCGGTCGGTAGAAGGGCCAGCACATACCGGCAACCAGGAGCGTCCCGCCCTGGTGGACGTACCGCAGCAGGGCCTCCGCACCGTCGCCAGGGGTCTTCACAGTGTAGGCGTACCGTTCCCCGCCAACGTACACCGCGAGGGGGTAGCGGGTCGCGTTGAACACCCCCGGGTCCACAAGCTGTTCGGGCGTGAGCTCGTCCACGGTCACCTGTAAGGCGGCCCCGGCGGTCTTCACCTGCGAGATCGTGGGCTGGTAGTCCTGCGGCGGTACAATCGCCACCGCTAGGGGTGCGCAGCAAGCAGCTACTGCGAGCAGGCCCGTCAGGATCGCCATCCAGGTTGCGCCGATAGTCGCTCTCATCACCGATCACCCTCCAATGCGGCGCTGGCATAGGGTTGGCGCACGGGGAACATGTACAACGGCGCGGCCGGAACCGCGGTCTGAGGCCCTCCGACACGGGACCAGTCGCCGCCTGTCACTGCGGTGTTGTTCGCAAGTTCCGCAGGATTGGCGCCGATCAGCGCCAGCTCCCGGGCTGCCCGCCAAGAACCACCGGGCAGCAAGTACAGGTCGATGGTCACCTGGATGCGGTCCGTCGGTTCCAGCTTCAGATTGCCGCGCAGGCGCACCTGAAGCTCATCAGACGCAACTGCGCCGAGTTCGGGCGCGGGCAGACCGTCCGCCGGGAAGAACCCGTAACGGAAGCGCCGCAGGCCCGACCGGCCCTCGATCTTCTCGGCCCTGACGGTCATTGCCAGCCCGTGCCGCGCGCTCTCCGGGGCGCCGGAATACGCGAAATACCATCCGTCGGAATGCCAGGTTTCCAGCCAACCGCGCCCCGGCTGGCCCTCATCCCGGAAGCCCACGCCCAGCGGCAGCACCTGGTCGAAGGGCTCAGGGTTCAGGCGCAGGATGGCCGGCGCGAACTCGGACAGCTCAATCGGCTCGCGAGGCGCGATATACCGCTGGAGCGTCACTCTCGGCTGGTCCGGCGCCACCGTCCAGGCGTCCTGCACGTCGAGCGCGCCGCCCGGCCCCGCAGTGCCGCGGGCGATGATGCGGTTGCCCTCGGTCACAAGATCAGCCGGTGCGAAGTACTGCGGCTCGCTCCCCGCAACCTGCGTCAGCACCGGGAGCATCGGCCCGGGAAACGCAGCGTAGTCGGTGCGGGTCTGCCTGCTCGTCAGACTCACCAGGCCGCCACGGGACTTGTCCCAGACCGCGCTGAGATAGGGGTTCTCAACCACCAGCAGGCCCTGAGAAGCCACGAGGTCGGTGGTCTTGAGGGCACCGTCTCTCACAGGCGCGGGACCATTGAGGAACCCCGCCACGTGGTTGCCGAAGGGGTTCAGATCCGCCGTATCCGGCACCTCGCCCTCGAAAGCGACGAGGGTCATGTCCAGGTCCTGTGTCATTGCATGTCCGTGCTGGGTGTATGCCACGGTCATCTTGCGGTTGACCGTCTGACTGGCCTGTGTGAGACCGCGCAGGATGATGCGGCCCACAGGGACGATGCCGTTGATGCGCAGGTCCGCGCCCGCATTCTGGCGGCCCGCGAGACGCGCGCCGGGCAGGGCGAGAGTGACGGTGCGCCACTGGCCGCTATCGGTGAGGCTCACCGGGGCCGAGTCGCGGTACCGGTCCTCAATGCTGTCGCCCCCGGTGGAGTCGTATTCGATCATGAAGCGGCCGGTGCCTTGGTCGAAGTAGTCCACCACAGCCTCAAGGTCATAGTCGCCCGGGGGCAGCACGGCATCGTCCGCGAACAGGTAGATCATCTGGTTTCTGGGGTTGCCGTCTTGAACGTCCGGGATCGGCTGCGTGGCTCCCCGTCCGGAAAGCTCAATATCCCGCGTCTGGCCGTCCGCCGTGGACTTCGTGGACAGCCCCCTCTGCTGCTTGTTGGCCCCAAGAACGAGTTCCACCGACGACTTCGGCGCCTTGCCGGCCCTCGCGGACCGGGGAATGGTGAAGGTCAGGTCCACGGTGGCCTCAGCACTCGGCGCGAGGTCCGGGACGCTCACCTCACCGTCCTCCAGCGTGACCGTTAGCGCCTGCGCCGGGGTCTCGCCCACGTTCACCAGTGTCACGCGGCGGGTAGCTTTCTCGCCCGCCTTGCCGCCCAGGATCGTAGTCCGACTTCCGATGCAGGCGGGCAAGTCAACGTGCAGGCCGCGCCACAGGACTGCTGTGCGCCCGCCGGCTTCGAGTTCGAAGGTGACGGTGCGTTCGCCGCTGGCATAGTCTGTCCCCGCGGCGAGGGTGATTGGGACCTTCGCGGTGGCGAGAGCCGGCACCGCGAAGCGCACCGGTTCCATGCTCAAGCCCGGAGTCTCGCGCAGAGACAGCACGGCCTCGGTGCGCTCCCCGGTCACGTTGACCGCATCCACCGTCAACGTCGCGCTCTGTCCGGGTTGTAGCGTGATCTGCGGCGTGATGAGCTTGATCGGCGACTGGGTCACGGCGAACAGGCCGTGGAACTTGATTGGCAAGTCAAAGGACACCGTGTCGCCTTCGCGACGGAATGCGAGGTCCACGAACCGGCCGGAGTCGCTGTCGATCGCGGACACCTGGGCCACCGGCGCGCCGGGATCGACCGGCACGCTGAAGGAGCAGCGCCCGCGCTGCCATGGCTTCGTCGCTTCAGCGGAATGCCCGCCTTCCAGACCGCCGCCTACGCTGCGGTGGTTGGTGATAGCCCCCCAGGGCAGGACATTGCCGGCCGGGAGAAGCAGCGTGTCCTTCGCGCGCAATACCGGGCCCGCCTTGATCTCGAAATCAGCGGAGGGCGGATCGGGCAGGAGCGTACCGAACTCGGGGCCGCCCGACCTTAGGAGGTTCAAAAGCGCCCCACATTCTAGCACGGGCACGCGACCTTCGGACGCCGCGACGTTGAAGGCGGCCTCAAACTCCGCCCCCAGGCGGCCGTTGAAGAAGATCACGCCGCGACCGTCGTCCTCGTAGGTGCGCCCCAGGATTTTGGGCGTCTCGCCTTCGGTCTCACCGATGCGGGTGCAGACGCCCGCATTCGCCACTCGCAGCCCATACGCGCGCTCGGACAGGGGGCTGATCCACTTGCCCACGTTGTCGCAGCGATAGCGCAGGATCGGCGCCCGGCCTTCACCGAGTTGAATGCCCAGGGCTTCGGCCCACCAGCGCGACTCGTCCACGATCAGGCGCGCGCCAGGGGTATTCCGGGCCCAGTCGAGCAGCAGTTCATTGTGACCGGGAGCCAGCGAGATCCCGCAGTTGGGCACGAGCACCAGCTTCCGCCCGGCAAGCTCCCGCGTGGAAAGAGAGCTTTCGGGGATGACGTCGTACTCCACGTTCAGACACTCCAGGAGCTTGATGAGCCCGGAGACATCGCGCATCTCGGGGCCATTGTCGCGCAGGGAGTAGTTAGCCCACTCGTTGAAGACAATGGCGACGGGCTCGCGGTCCCGCTTCTCGTTGTAGATGCTCTCGAAAGCCGCCCGAAAGACCGAGGAGTACAGTTCTGTGTCCTCATACTGCTGGCGGCCATACTCTTTCGTGACGTCGATGATCGAGCCCTCGAACCACTCGGAGTGGGTGAGGATCATCACGCCCTCGGGCAGGGCCTGGATCGCTTTCACCCAGGCATACGGGTACAGGTACGGCTCGCGCTCCACTCTCGCGCCGGGCCAGCGCTGCTGGCGATCCACGTAGCCCGGGGCGATGGTGTACAGGAAAGTGGTGTCGGTGAACTTGGCCACTTCAGAGATGAGTTTCGGACGGCGGGTGGGATTGTTGAGCGCGTAGCCGAAGCTATACCAGCTCATCCCGGTGAGGCCCTGCATGTAGTCCACCGGGCTGACGCCCGTGGACGAGACATCCCCGGTGTAACGGCTGTCCATGCCGGTCTGGTCCTTGACGCCGCTGATGACCCTGCCCCAGCCTTCTTTGAGCCGCCGGGCGCGCAAGGCCTGGCGGTCGGCGAACGCGACCGTGCCGGGCCTCGCGGACCTCAGCGTCACTGCGTCGAAACTCGCGGGCAGGTCCGCTTCGGGAACGCCCTGGTCGGAGTACCCTTCAGGACCGGCCCAGGCCGCGCGCAGAGCTTCGATGGAGCCATACTTGCCCTGCAGGAACGCCCGGAAGTCTTCGTCGGTCTCATCCGGGACGTAGTATGTGACGTAGATATTCGTAAACGGGACGTCGCCCAGCCGGCAGAAGAGGGGGTGTCTGCCGAAGGCCTTAGTGTAGGTGGAGATGAAATCGATATTCTCCCTTTGAGCATCGGGGCTTGCGAAGACCTTATTGACGGTGTTCGGCTCAAGATATGGGGAGAAGTAGCACTCTCGCCCCTGGGTGGCGAGATCCTGGGCCTGGCGCAGGTGTTTGTCGAGCAGGTTGAAGTAGCCGTGGTTGTCCCAGTACGAGAACGATGCCTGGTTGATGCCGTAATCGGTCATCGCCTTGATGACCTCGCGGATGTGGGCATCGTTATTGCGGTTGTCATACTGGAACTCCGGGGTCCAGCCCACGGCGCGGAACGGCTCGCCCCCGTACCACGAGTAGTAGTAGACGCCAACGATCGGTTCGCCGTTAGGCAGCAGGTAATCGTGAATTCCTTCCGCTCCCACCCATCCCACAAGCAGGAACATCAGAATGAAAGCCGGAAATGGCGCCCTCATGCGCATGACCTCCTCACCGCGAGTGTGGCCGATAGGGTTTAGTTCGCCCAGAACAGCGGTGAGACCTCTGCAAAGGCTGGAGGAAACCGGATGAAGGTGTTCATGTCCGCGGACATGGAAGGCATCTGCGGGATCGCTCGGTCAGACATGACCGAGCAAAGCCACTACGATTTCGGACGGGCCCGGGAGTTGATGACCGGAGATGTGAACGCCGCCGCCGAAGCCGCTTTCGACGCGGGGGCAACGGACGTGTGGGTGAGAGACGCTCACGGCTCGGCGAACAACATCCTGATTGACCGCCTGGACCCGCGGGTGCGCCTGATCCAGGGCTGGGCGGAGGTGGCGCGGATGATGGACGGGATCGACAGTTCCTTCGACGCCGCCATGCTTATCGGCTACCACGCCCGGGCGATGACCCCGGACGGGGCGATCTCGCACACCATGATCATGGCCACGCGGCGCCTGTGGTACAACGGGGTGGAACTGGGCGAATATGGCATCAGCGCGGCTCACGCGGGGGCTTTCGGGGTGCCGCTGGTGATGGTTAGCGGCGACGAGCGACTTTGCACCGAGGTTGGGGAAGTGCTGGGGCCACAGGTAGCCACGGCGGCGGTCAAGAGAGCGCTGACCCGGGAGTGCGTGGCCTGTCTTCCACTCGAAGAGGGCAGAGGGCTGATCGGACAGGCGGTAGCGAAGGGACTGGCCGCCGCGCCTACTGCAGAGCCTTTCGTCCCCGCATCGCCGATCGAGGTGAAACTGGAGTACCACAAGCCCATCCACGCCCATGCTGCGAGCCTGATACCTACCGTGGAGCGGGTGGATGACACGACGGTGAAAGCGCTGGTTGCTGACGGCCTTGCAGCGGCGAACATGGTGGAGATTTTGCTGAGAATGGCGTGAGCAGGGCGGGGAATGGCGGAACGCGAGGGACGCATCCGGCGACCTTGTAGGAGTGGGCTTGCCCGCGACCGCCTGCCAACGCAACAGCTGACGACTTCGCGGGCAAGCCCGCGCCCACAAGCCTGCCGAAGACCTATGCGATCTCTGAGACAGGCGGGCTTCGCGGCGCTGTGCAGCAGGCAGACGGCGCGGTTGGGCACAGGCGCCCCCAACGCGGGTGGCGCCCGCGCGGTCTGTCACGCATTCCACGGTTGTGATATACTAATATGCAGCATCGGGTCTGGGCCCGTTGCGAAAAATCCGAGACGGCTGGAGCGCCGCCTCAACAGGTGGTCTGAAATGGCCCTGAAGATCTTCATCGACGGCGAGCTAGTTCCTGAAAGTGACGCCAAAATCTCAGTCTTCGACCACGGTCTGCTGTATGGCGACGGGGTATTCGAGGGCATCCGCGCGTACAATGGCCGGGTTTTCCGGCTGGAAGAGCATGTTGACCGGCTCTTTCAGGGCGCGCAGACGCTGATGCTCGAGATTCCCATGTCGAAGGAAGAGATGATGAGGGCCGTCTGCGACACCTGCGCGGCCAATGATTTGAGGGACGGGTACATTCGCTTGGTTTTGACCCGGGGGGTGGGCGATCTGGGCCTGGATCCGCGGAAGTGTCCGAAGCCTTCGGTGATCATCATTGCCGCTCAGATCACGCTTTACCCTGACCAGTACTATCTCGAGGGGCTGGATGTCATCACCTGCGCCACGCGCCGCGTCCCGCCGGACTGTCTCGACCCGGCGCTGAAGCCCCTGAACTACCTGAACAATATCATGGCGAAGATCGAGACGATTCAGGCAGGCGTTCCTGAGGGTATCATGCTCAGCCATGACGGGTATGTGTCCGAATGCACCGGCGACAACTTGTTCCTGGTGGTGGATGGAGGGCTCGTGACGCCGCCCCTGTTCATCGGCAATCTGAAGGGCATCACCCGCCAGGCGATCATCGAACTGGCTCAGAAAGCCGGCATACCCGTGAAGGAAGAGCTGTTCCGGATGCACGCCGTGTACAACGCGGATGAGGTCTTTCTGACGGGCACCGCGGCGGAAGTCATCCCGGCTGTGCGCGTGGATGGGCGAGAGATCGGGGATGGGAAACCCGGGCCGGTCACCCAGCGTCTAAGAGGCATGTTCCAGGAGTTGACTCAGTCCGAAGGCGTGCCGATATACCAAGGATAATGGCGCCCCTGAATGGGTAAGGTTGGATTGGCGGCAACCGCGGGAGATGCTGGCGAACGGGGAAACCGGACTGGGGTTCCGGACGTTAGGATAGGAAACCGGAAACGTCTCCGAGGCGTTAAGTAACTTAGTTACTATTCGCGCAGTCATCGATACCCGGCGGAGGGGAAAACAGGAGGAGTACCCGTTCCATGGAGCTCTGGCAGCGTTTTACCAGCCGCGCAAGGCGGGCAGTGCTTCTGGCCCATTCAGAGGCGACCCGCTCCAGCGCGCAACTGATCGGGACTGAACACCTGCTCATCGGCTTGCTCCGGCTTGGCGAGGGCACCGCGGTGGAAGTCCTGAAGCATCTGAACGTCAATGTGGAGCGGCTGCGGCAGGAACTGCAGCAGCAGGTGGAGCTCGGCCGCGAGTCCGAGGCCAGCGACGAGATCGCATTCACTCCTGAAGCCCAGCAGGTGCTTCAGTTGGCCTGGACCGAGGCCCGCAGCCTGGGTGATCCGTACATTGGCACCGAGCACATCCTGCTTGGCCTGCTGCGGCTTGGCAAGGGCCCGGCTTACCGGCTTCTGCGTAACTACGGCGCGGAGCTGAGCAAGGTCCGCCACGGTGTGAGCGAACTCGCGGCGGCGAAGATGTCGGGCAACCAAGAGCGTCCGGCGGAAGGACGCTCCGAGCGCAAGAGCAAGACCGCCACGCTGGATCATTACAGCCGTGACCTCACCGCACTGGCCCGTGACGGGGACCTCGACCCGGTGATCGGGCGCGGGCCCGAGATGGAGCGGGTCATCCAGATTCTGTGCCGGCGCACCAAGAACAACCCGTGTCTCATTGGTGAAGCGGGTGTCGGCAAGACCGCCATAGCCGAGGGGCTTGCACAGAGGATCGCCGATGGCGACGTGCCCCGGCCGCTGCGCAACCGGCGGCTTGTCGCGCTGGACTTGGCCAGTCTCGTGGCGGGCACCAAGTACCGCGGCGAGTTCGAGGAGCGCATGAAGCGGGTGATGGAGGAGATTCGCGCCTCCAGCGGCCACATCATCGTCTTCCTCGACGAGCTTCACACTATCGTCGGCACCGGTGCGGCGGAAGGCGCGATGGATGCCTCGAACATCCTCAAGCCCGCCCTGGCGCGCGGGGAGTTGCAGTGCATCGGCGCCACCACGCTTGATGAGTACCGCAAGCACATCGAGAAGACGCCCTCGCTGGAACGGCGCTTCCAGCCGATCATGGTCTCCGAGCCCACCCAGGAGCAGTCCCTGGGCATCCTGGAGGGCATCCTGGACCGTTACGCCGACTACCACCACGTGGTCTACGAACGCGACGCTCTCGAGGCCGCGGTGGACCTGTCGGTGCGGTATATCAGCGACCGCTCGCTGCCTGACAAGGCCATTGACCTGCTGGACGAGGCCGGCTCTCGGGTGAAACTGCGGGAGAACTGGCAGCCGGGCGAGGTCCGGGAGTTGCCCCGGCACCTGAGCCACTTCCAGGACGAGGAAGAGGACGAGTTCGACGACCCGCTGGAGACCGACAGGCCGCGCTTGCATCGGACAGGTCAGTTCGGCGGTGGCTGGGATGAAGACGAGGACACCCCGCGGCCGCATGTGTTCCGCGAGGACATTGCGGAAGTGGTTTCCGTCTGGACCGGCGTGCCTGTGACCACACTCTCGGAAGAGGAATCCCGGCGCCTGCTGCGGATGGAAGACGCTCTGCATGAGGAGATCGTCGGCCAGGATCAGGCGATTAACACCATCTGCAAGGCGGTCCGGCGTGCACGCGCGGGCATCAAGGACCCGAAGCGCCCGACTGGCTCCTTCATGTTCCTGGGGCCCACCGGTGTGGGAAAGACCTACCTCGCCCGGGTTCTGGCGCGGTTCCTGTTCGGCGATGACGATGCGATGATCCGCATCGACATGTCCGAGTACATGGAGAAGTTCGCGGTGTCGCGGCTCATCGGCGCGCCGCCGGGATACGTGGGCTACGAGGAGAGCGGGCAGCTTTCCGAGCAGGTCCGGCGCAAGCCCTACTGTGTAGTGCTCTTCGACGAGATCGAGAAAGCGCACCCGGAAGTCTTCCACATTCTCCTGCAGGTCATGGAAGACGGGCGCCTTACCGACAGCCAGGGGCGCGTGGTGGACTTCAAGAACGCGGTCATCATCATGACCAGCAATGTGGGCGCGCGGCTGATCGGTGAGACCCGGAGCATGGGCTTCACCACCAGCGAGCGCCAGCAGAGCGCGGAAGAGCACAAGCTCAGCTTTGACCGCATGAAGCAGAAGGTAACTGAGGAGCTGAAGAAGACTTTCAGCCCCGAGTTTCTCAACCGCCTGGACGATGTGGTGGTGTTCCACGCGCTGACCGAGGACGACATCAAGGCCATTGTGGACCTGCAATTGCGGGAAGTCACCCGCAATCTGCACGACCGCGGCCTGACCCTCAGCGTCACCGACGCCGTGCGCGAATTGCTGGTGCGCGAGGGATACGATCCGACCATGGGCGCGCGGCCACTACGGCGTGCAGTGCGGCGGTACATTGAGGACCCGCTGGCCGAGAAGGTGCTGTCCATGGACGAAAGCGAGAAAGGCGAGATCGAAGCGGACATCGGCGAGGACGGCGAGGTGGAGTTCCGCCTGATCTCCAGCGCTCTTCCCGCGGAGAGCCTCACTGAGTAACGCCCGAGTTCGCGCAACCGACTGAGCAAACCACGCCGCCGGCAATGTGTCGGCGGCGTTTGTCTTTTGCGGCGAGGAGTCCGGCGCACGGAAGGCGAACTGGGC
>Ga0067045_1030959_pt1 | contig 13579 bp, 12 predicted proteins | sample TerdegcTABiofilm_FD_59184 | JGI IMG/M metagenome (GOLD analysis project Ga0067045, IMG submission 59184) | Combined Assembly of (Gp0054472, Gp0054536) Wastewater bioreactor microbial communities from Singapore -Terephthalate degrading...
GCCAGCTTGTACTTGTTGACGCCGACGATGACTTCCTTGCCGGAATCGATACGCGCCTGCTTCTCGGCGGCGGCGGCTTCGATCTTGAGCTTGGCCCAGCCGCTGTCCACAGCGGCGGTCATGCCGCCCATGGCGTCGACTTCCTCGATGATGGCCCAAGCCTTGTCGGCCATTTCCTGAGTCAGCTTCTCCATCATGTAGGAGCCAGCCCAGGGGTCGATCACATTGGTGATATGGGTCTCTTCCTGAATGATCAGCTGCGTGTTGCGGGCAATGCGGGCCGAGAACTCCGTAGGCAGGGCAATGGCCTCGTCCAGCGCATTGGTGTGCAGGGACTGGGTACCGCCAAACACGGCTGCCATGGCTTCGATGGTGGTGCGAACCACGTTGTTGTAAGGGTCCTGCTCGGTCAGCGACCAACCCGAGGTCTGGCTATGGGTGCGCAGCATCAGGCTCTTGGGGTTCTTGGCATCGAAACCCTTCATGATTCGGCACCACAGCAGGCGCGCGGCACGCATCTTGGCCACTTCCAGGTAGAAATTCATGCCCACGGCCCAGAAGAAGGACAGACGGCCCGCAAAAGCATCCACGTCCATGCCCTTGGCAATGGCGGTCTTCACATACTCCTTGCCGTCAGCCAGCGTGAAAGCCATTTCCAGAGCCTGGTTGGCACCGGCTTCCTGCATGTGATAGCCCGAGATCGAGATCGAGTTGAACTTGGGCATGTTCTGGCTCGTGTACTCGATGATGTCGCCAATGATCTTCATCGACGGCTTGGGCGGGTAGATATAGGTGTTGCGCACCATGAACTCTTTCAGAATGTCGTTCTGAATCGTTCCGGCGAGTTGATCCTGTGGGACGCCCTGCTCTTCGGCTGCCACCACATAGCCGGCCAGCACGGGCAGCACGGCGCCGTTCATGGTCATGGAGACTGAGACCTTGTCCAAGGGGATCTGGTTGAAGAGAATCTTCATGTCCTCGACGGAATCGATCGCCACGCCGGCCTTGCCCACATCACCCGTCACACGTGGATGATCGGAGTCATAGCCGCGATGGGTGGCCAGATCGAATGCGACGGAAACGCCTTGACCGCCGGCGGCCAGTGCCTTGCGATAGAAGGCGTTGGATTCTTCGGCGGTGGAAAAGCCAGCGTACTGGCGAATCGTCCAGGGCCGCCCTGCATACATGGTGGCCTGGGGACCGCGGATGTAGGGGGCGAATCCCGGCAGCGTGTTGGTGAATGGCAGATCTTCCGTGTCTTCCGCCGTGTACAGCGGCTTGACGGTAATGCCGTCCGGCGTGACCCAGTTCAGGTTGTTGATATCACCGCCAGGAGCTGCCTTGTTGGCGGCCTTGTTCCAGGCTTGCAGATCAGCGGGGGCGAATTCTTGTGGGTCCTGTACCGGATTCTCTTGGCTCATGTTGTCTCTCGTATGCGGTGCGCGCAGTGAAGTTTGGAATTGCGGTGAACTACCTAGATGCGTCTAGTGTACATGATTCATAATTATGAATTCAAAATACTTGCAGCATATAATCACGCGTAATGACAAGCAAAACACTTACTCCTCTTGCGCTATATGAGCAGGTCGCCGAGCAATTGCGCCAGCGCATCTTCCGGCGGGAGCTTGAACCTGGTGCCTGGATCGACGAGCTGAAGATTGCCGAGGAATACGGCATCAGCCGCACGCCCCTGCGCGAGGCATTGAAGGTGCTGGCCGCCGAAGGCCTGGTGACCATGAAGCTGCGCCGGGGTGCCTACGTGACCGAGGTCTCGCGCAAGGACATCTCCGACGTCTATCGCTTGCTGAGCCTGCTGGAAGCGGATGCAGCGGCCGAGGTTGCCGGCAAGGCCACGGACGAACAATTGCAGCGTCTGCAGCAGACTCATGAGGAGCTGAAACAGAACACAGCCGACGCCGAGCGGTTTTTCGCGCTCAACGAAAGCTTTCATATGCAGATTCTCGACATTGCCGACAACCGCTGGCGTAACCAGCTAGTAGCCGATTTGCGCAAAGTCATGAAGCTCAACCGCCACAAGTCGCTGTTCAAGCAAGGCCGTATCGAAGACTCTCTGGCAGAGCACGAAGCCATCATGCAAGCATTGCTGCAGCGAGATCCGAAAATCGCCATGAGCGCAGTGCAGCAGCATTTCGCGAATGGACTCGATGCGGCGATCTAGACGATCCCTCTTTGTCGGCTCATGGAAAATGCGCTTTGGTATTTATCCTACAAATTTGAAATATTGGATTACCCGATTCATGCGATGCTCGCAAAGTAACTGAATGTGCTTTCAGTGTTACAGGATCATGATTCATGCTGGCGCAATTTTTCTGGGGCTCCTCTGCTGACGCTCACTTGATCAAGGGCGAATATGACCCTTTGCTTGTAATCCTGTCGCTGGCAGTTTGCTGGATTGCTTCCGGACAGGCATTGCGCCATGCGTCTTTTGCCCGATCAGCCACTTCACGACAATTGCGCTACTGGTCTATTGTGAGCGGATCGCTGGCATTAGGCATAGGCATATGGGCCATGCATTTCATCGGCATGCTCGCTTATTCCCTGCATGCGGCGGTTCAGTATGATTTGACGGTCACGGTCCTTTCCATTATCCCGGGCATTGCGGCGTCTGCAGTGGCTCTCGCCTTGCTGACTCACAATGAGCTCAATCTCAGGCAATTGATCTTGGGAGGATTGGCGGTAGGCATTGGCATTGCAGCCATGCATTATTGCGGCATGGCTGCAATGCGCACACCGGCGACCCACCAGTATTCAGCCGCCTGGTTTTTCATCTCCTTGGTTGTCGGCGTCGCACTGGCTACGCTTGCTCTCTGGGTCCGTTTCGGGCTGGCGCGCTTCAAACTCAAACAGGACCATTGGCGCAAGACACTGGCGGCTGTCACCATGGGCGCAGCAATATCCGGCATGCATTACACAGCCATGCTGGCGCTGCGAGTCACTTCGGACCATGAGATCCATGATGCAACAACATCGAACGACCGCCTGATTCTGGCGCTGACGATTGCCCTGATTACGCTTCTATTCGGTGGATTGATTGCACAGGCCAATGCCTTGATCCATTACCGTAGTCGCTGGCAGAAAGTGGATATGAATGAGGCCAGACTGCAAGCCTTGGTCAATATGGCGGCGGATGGAATTATCTGCATCGACAATCAGGGCCGAGTGACGGATTACAACCCTGCAGCGGAAGTCCTATTCGGCTGGAGCCCGGGGGAAGTATTGGGCAAGAACGTGAAAATGCTCATGCCAGCCGCGTTAGTCACCCAGCATGATGCCTATCTGGAACAGCATGAAGCCGGCCAGCGCAATAACGCGCCCCCTCTGCAGAACAAGATTTCAGAGGTGCTGGGCCAGCACAAGGACGGTACGCTGGTTCCAATGCGTCTGGCATTGAGCCAGGCCGAGGCACGGGGCCAGCGGATGTATGTAGGGCTTCTGACCAATCTCTCGGACCGCAAGCGAACCGAGCGCCAATTGCATATCGCAGCCACGGTATTCGATCATTCCCACGAAGGCATGGTGGTACTGGATGCGAACCGAAAAATCGTGGACATCAATCCGGCTTTTTCGCGTATCAGCGGCTTGAAGCGCCAAGCCGCCAAGAACAAGGAGTTCGCCAGCCTTTTCATCCGTGGCGATGACGATTCGGATGTCCAGTGGTCGCAGATCTGGACGGAAATCGGCAGAAAAGGACACTGGCAAGGCCCGTGCGTCATGCAGCACGACATGAACCGGCACCAGATTTCCCTGACGGCGGTGCGTGACGAGCAGCAGCGCCTGCACCATTACATTGCCGTCTGCTACCAAAGCATCGATATCCCGCTCGGAGCCGCATTCTGAGTCCCGAATTTCCATAACGCTATCATTCACGTAGCGGGAAGCTGCCTGCTTCTTGAAGGTAAGCGCATGAACCAACAAAGTGAAATCGACGTACTGGGTCTCCGGACAGAGAATCGACATCTGACTATCGAGCAGGTGCAGACCTTGCCGGAGCTCCTGGCCATGCGGGTCAGCGCCACGCCATCAGCGGAGGCTTACCGAGCGTTCGATGAAAGCAGCAACGTCTGGAAAAGCCTGAACTGGGCCGAAACAGCCCAGCGGGTTGCCCTGTGGAGCCGCGCCTTGTGCGCATCGAATCTTCCTGCCGGTGCAAGGGTGGCAATCCTGCTGCCCAATGGCTTTGATGCGATGACCATCGACCAGGCCTGTCTGCGCTGCGGCTACGTACCCGTTCCTCTGCATGCCATAGACAATGCCGGCAGCATTGCCTACATCCTTGCCGATTCGGGGGCGTCCTTGCTGGTGGTGGCCGATGCCAAAGCCTGGCAAAAAATTTGCGCTACCGGTCAGGAGCTGCCCGAACTTCAGGCCGTGATCCACGCACAGCAAGGCCGTACCAACGAGTCACCGAGCGCCTCTCCCATACCCGCCGAACAAGCTGCGCAAGAGTCCGTCAAGACCCTTCAGCGAAAACCGCTCATCGTCTTGTCCGCCTGGCTTCAGGCTGGTCAACGCTATACCTCTGCCCTCCCCGAGCCACCAGACAAAACACAGCTAGCAGGCATTGTCTATACCTCGGGGACGACCGGAAAGCCCAAGGGGGTCATGCTCACCCATGACAACGTGGTCAGCGACTTGCACGCTGTGATGCAACGTGTGAAGGCTTTTCCCGAGGACGTCTTCCTCTCGTTTCTGCCGCTTTCACACACTTTCGAGCGCACTGCTGGCTACTACCTGGCCATTGCCACCGGCTCCTGCGTGGCCTACGCGCGTTCTGTCGCACAACTTGCGCAGGACATGAAGCAGGTCAAGCCGACCGTGCTGATATCCGTGCCTCGCATCTATGAACGTGTTTATGCCAAGGTTCAGGAATCGCTTGCCTCCAGCAGCCTCAAGCGCAAGCTGTTCGAGGCGGCAGTCAACAAGGGCTGGAAGCGTTTTTGCGCTCGTCAAGGCATCCCCTTGAGCGAGCAGCTCGATGCCCAGGCAAGCTGGGCTTCTGCCTTGCCAGCCTGGCTGCTGCGCAGCCTTGTCGCACAACCCTTGCTCGCACAGTTTGGAGGCCGGCTACGCGTGGCCGTGAGCGGCGGAGCCCCTTTGTCTCCAACCATTGCGCGCTGTTTTCTGGGTCTGGGCCTGCCCATGCTGCAAGGTTACGGAATGACCGAAACCGCCCCTGTGGTCAGTGCCAACGGCCTCGACGACAACTGGCCCGATACCGTTGGCCGGGTGCTGCCGGGGATTGAAGTCCGCATTGGCGATGATCAGGAACTGCAGGTCTCTGGCCCGGTGGTGATGCGAGGTTACTGGAACCGTCCGGAAGACACGGCCAAAGCCTTTACTGCCGACGGCTGGCTCAGAACCGGGGACCAAGCGGCCATCGAAAACGGTCGCATTCGAATCAAAGGTCGAATCAAGGAAATCATTGTGACGTCGACGGGTGAGAAAGTGCCTCCCAATGATGTGGAACAGGCCATCCTCGTCGATCCCCTGTTTGAGCAAGTGTTTGTGGTTGGCGAGGATCGTCCTTTCATCGCCTGTATCGCCGTTGTCAGCCAAATGGAATGGGAAGTGCTTGCCAGGAGTGTCGGCCTGAACCCGGATGACGCTTCCAGCCTGCACCATGCTGCTGCTGAGAGAGAAGCACTTGCCAGAATCGAAAAGCAGACACGTAGCTTTGCCCGTTATGCAGTGCCCAGAGCGATCCATCTGGTCAGGGATAGCTGGAGCATTGACAACGGCTTGATGACCCCTACCCTCAAGCTCAAGCGCAAGAACTTGATGGCTTACTACGAAGATGCCATCGAGCAGATGTATGGCAAGCCCATCGAAAGCTGGAAAACAAAAGCCTAGGAATGGTTGAATTCAGGGTTTGGGAGCCCTGAATGAATTCATGTAAGTTACATTAAATAAGCCATATTATCTCTTGGAGGCCATATGACATGCATGTACAGGCTAAAGAACTGTTGTTGTCCAAAGCCATGGCCCTGCAACCCGATGCTCCGGCAGTAAAAATGCCCGCTCGACTATGCAGCCTCGAGAACCCAAGAAGTGACCAGAATCCTCACCCGGTTGTTTGCCAGTGTTGATCTTCGCCTCTGCCTCATGACGGCAGTGACACCCGCGTCAGCCGCTTCGTCGCTTGCACGGCCGGCCTCCTGCTGGCGACAACTGCAGCATCGCAAATGCATAGAGCCATCACCTATGCATCCATGCACCGACTGATATGGCGCGATGTGAGCTGGCGAAGTTTCATAAATCCCTGCGACAGTTGCTGATTTCACTGCTCATCGGCAGATGTCTGCACGCCATCGTATGCTTCGCTGGCCTGGTTGCATCCGCGGCGCATAGCCTGCCCTGCAATCTCCGGAACATGAAAGCACTAAGCGGACTGCTGCCCGTGATCGCTCTCAGCGCATTGCGTTTCCACTGCCCTACCCTCACCGGCAAGAACCTGGCCGGTCGTCACTGCCAAAGCATTCAACCAGCGCGAAGTCGGGCTTCATTCAACGCACCACGGCGCCGATATTGATCTGTGCGTCATATGGGACAGGTGCATGCCGCCTCCTTTGCCACGCACCGTGACTATCCAGCCTTGCAGGGCCGGTTGATGCGTCACCTTCATCAGATGCGCCTCGGAAATTTCATAAGCCTGCGCAATCTCGGGAATCGTGCACAGCCGCTGGGATCAGAGTGAGAAGCATCGAAGGATTCCGTTGAAGCGGATTGTCTGGACTTGATCGCTGGCTGGGCTGCGGACAGTCCAGCAGGGGGTAGGCGCGGCCGAATCAGCAATGGCACAAAGCGCCACAGGTACAGGGCAAGGGCCAGCCACCTTCATCGGCTGCGCCCAGGCCAAATACCAGCAGTGGCAGACCGTAACTTGCTTCCAAGTCTCGTCAGCATGCAGGTTCTGATGCCTTGTCGATCATTGATGCGAGTCCTTGAGCAGCCGCCAGGGAGTCAAGGCGCAGCCGTCACGCCATCACAATATGGAACCGACCTTTGTGCAGGTAAGGGCCGCCCCACTCTTCACCACGCCCGGTCGATGGAGTCGAACTAGATACATGTCATGCCTCAACAACCTGCAGCAGCGCAAGCCACGAAGGAGGCGTCAGGAGAGCTGTTTTGATAGCTGTCATCGCTTTATGGGTAAGCGATAGAGGCGTTCTTACTTGCTTTCAAAGTTTTGATTGTCATCAAGAAATCGTCTGAATACTGATGCAGTGTGTTGCTTTGGCCGGCCCGGAGTGTGAGTATGAATACGGCATTCGATCGAATTCATTGCTCAACAACAGGTGCGCTGACGCGCCAGGAGGCTGGATATGTTCAAGCACATTTTGATTCCTACGGACGGCTCGAAACTCTCCGAGGCTGCGCTGCGCGCGGGCATGCAGCTGGCCAAGGAGCAAGGAGCACAGGTAACGGCGCTGTATGTAATGCCGGATTACACCGCCATGATCTATGGTGCTGAGGCGATGATGGCCTACAACTCTGCAGAAATGGCTAAGAGCGCTGAGAAGGAAGCCGACCAGGTGCTCAAGATTGCGACGGACATCGCCGCGGCCGAGGGCGTGGACTGCAAGACCGCACGGATGACGAATATCTCTATCAACCAGGCCATCATCCACCAGGCGCAAGACAGCCATTGCGATCTGATCTGCATGGCATCGCACGGCCGCAAGGGTATCGCCGGCATTTTGCTGGGCAGCGAAACCCAGCGCGTGCTGGTCAACAGCAGCATTCCGGTATTGGTGCATCGCCCCGTGTGATTCATCAGCACTGCGAGTGAAAGCCTCAGGCGCTCGTCTCGTCTGAGGCTTTCACCTTTGCAGGAATGAACCAGATCGCAAACATCACCCCCTACGAGCGAATCGCCTATCAATGCGCACCGGCGAACAGCTGCCACTGGCTGCTGACTGTGCAAGCCTGATTACTGCGACCCAGGACGCCCATCGGTTCAATCTGCCTCAGGTCAAAAGGGCAGCAGCACCGGGATGCGTGATGACATTGAACAGCTATGGAGTTCTAAATCATGGAACAAACCTGCATTCAAGGTCTGACTTCCTTTCTGTTGCCGGGCAGAAAACAGCAGCTCCCCAGATGAATGTCAGCCATGTACTCGCAACCTCCGCCGGCATGAAAGTCAGCGCCGAGGTCGAGCTCATCGCCATCAATGTCAAGGTCGCGTGCCATGACGAAGCGGCTTGACGGGTGAAGGCATGCACCGGCGTGCAATCCTTGACGTTGCTCGCTTTATACAAGGTCTTGGCACGATGCAAAGCATTCTGCATCTTGCTGCGCAACTCGAAACCTAGATCAATGCCATTGCTTTCGCACAAAGATAGAGATTCCCACCAAAAACGAGATGCGTAGTCAGTCCCACCGCGCGGTTGCGCCAGGGACGAGGTGTTTTTCCGCTAGCCACCCCAGCTCCTAACGCTGGCTGCAGAACGAACCAGGGCAGCGCCACGGTTGCTGCGCCAAATACCAGCGCGGGCACTAGGGCAGGATCCTCTGTCCACGAAGGTTCCGCAATGCTCAAGAACATCATGGCAAACAGGATGCCGGTCAGGTAATGCACCGTCCAGCCAATGATTTTTTCGCCATGTGCAGCGCAAGCTTCTCCAATGGACTGGTGGAACCAGGTACCGCTTCGCCAGTGGAGGCACCAGCGTCCAAGCAGTGCGTAATTCAGGGTGGCAACGCCCATGCGGCGCAGCATTGCAGACCACAGGTCCATCAGCAATGTCGCGCCGATACCGACAGCCACAGCCGGTGTAAAAATACTCGTCAGATTAATCATTTCCTAGCATCGCCTCTGAGGATTACAGTGATGCGAACCACTGTAGGTGCTCAAGTGCACTTGAGCGCAAGAGCTGAATATGGAAATCTCAGAAGTAGTAAGAAGAACCGGGCTACCCCCATCGACACTTCGCTTCTACGAAGAGAAGGGATTGATACATTCCATCGGCCGACAGGGACAGCGACGCCTGTTCGATGCACAGGTACTGGAGCGACTGTCCGTCATCGCCCTTGGGCGCGCTGCCGGGTTCTCACTGGAAGAAATCCGCTCAATGCTGCCCTCTGACGGAAAAGTGCAGGTCAGTCGCGAAATGCTGCTTGCCAAGGCAGATCAGGTGCAGCAGTCCATCAAGCGGCTGAAGGCCGTGCGTGACGGCTTGCGGCATGCGGCCAATTGCCCTGAGAAAAATCATCTGGATTGCGCTAGGTTTCAAGGACTGATGCATGCAGCCCTGGCAGGGAAAATCACGCCATTAACAGTCGCAGCCAGCAAAGCCAAAGGGGTTGAGCTCCTGCTCTGATGGTTCACCGAGCAATCCACAGCCAACCGCTGTAGGTCACCCCAAGCCTGCACGAATGTCCGCCGAGACAAACGTTCTGGATCACCGCATCCCGGCTGTGCCTGCTAGCTGTACCCCGCCGGTCATGTCCTGGCAGAGTAAGTCGCAAAGCTTGGCGGGCTGATTGCGACCTTTTTAGCTTCAGGCAGCCCAGGCTGAACTTCCTGTGCGTGCTGCTGGCCGCCGCACTTGCGAAAGCTTCCTGTACGGATTGAGCCTGCGGTTCTTACTGCGGCTGGAGTTGAATGTTTTTGGCCATGGCGCGAAATTTGACGGTGTCTTCCCTGAGTTTCCGCTCCGCCTCAGCCAGCGTCTGGGGTTGCGGCGCTTCCGATCCGGTGGCCGCAATCTGGCGCCGCACCTCGGGATCACGCAGCACTTCGGCCAGTGCCTTGTTCAGACGTACCACCATGTCCTCGGGAGTTTTGCGGCTCACCATGAGACCGGCCCAGGTGGAATGGCTGAAGTTCTTCAGAATCTGGCCTTCGCCAAGAGCGGGCACAGAGGTATCCAGCTCGCTGCGTGTGGGAGCCAGCCACCCGATGAGCCTCAGGCGCCCCTGCTCGGACATTCCCTTGAAGCTCGTTGCATAGGGCAGGATGGCAAAGTCGATGCTGTTTCCTCCGACATCCTGCACCATGGGTGCCATGCCCTTGTAGGGCACATGCGTGACGTGGATCTGGGTCTGCTGCGCCATGCTTTCAGCCAACAGGTGATACATGGAGCCCATGCCGACGCTGCCATAGGACAGACCTTTGTCCTGGGTCTTGGCATAGGCAATGAATTCATCGACGTTGCGCACCGGCAGTGTGGAGCGGGTCAGCAAAACCAGCGGATTCACTGCCACCTGGCCCAGCATGCGAAAGTCTTCGGCTCTTAGCTTCACGGCGGCGTTGACCATCGGCGAGAGAATCACCTCGTTGGGTGAGCCGAGAAAGATCATGTGCCCGTCAGCGGGCGCGTTCAACACCTTCTGCGCGGCCAGTGATCCGCTGACGCCGCCCAGATTGTCCACAATGACCTGCTGGTTCAAGGCCCGGCCCAATGCCGCGCTTATCGCCCGGGCGATCGAATCCGACAGGCCACCGGCCGGATACGGAACGAGCAAAGTCACCACACGCAGATCGGCTGCCCGGGCAGCGCCCATTGCGAATGGGGCCACACACAAGGAAGCCAACGACAGGACGAAGGCATGTCGACGGAAGGTGGAGACGGTTTTTTTCATGATCAGCTTGGGGCGTGGGTTGAAAGAAAGAAATGGGCCAGAGCCGTCCAGAATGTGGCGCCGGTTTCGAGGTTGCGATCGTTGAAGTCGAAACTGGGGTTGTGCACATTGCAGGGTCCCGAGGCGCTGCCATGTGTGTGACCGTTGTCACCATTGCCTATGAAGAGGTAGCAACCAGGGCGCTCTTCCAGCATGTAAGCGAAATCCTCACTCGCGCACAGCGGATCGGCATTGGCTATGACCCGCGCATCGCCGAACAGCGACCGCGCTATACCCATCGCAAGCCGGGTTTCAGCGGGAGAGTTGACCAGCACCGGGTAGCCGCGCTCATAGGTGATGTGACACTGTGCGCCAAAGCTGTCGGCCTGACCTTGCGCCACAGCCCGAATGCGCTCCTCCAGCAGGTCGCGCACCTCGGGCTTCAGGGCCCGGATGCTCAACTCCAGTTCGGCGGTCTCCGGGATCACGTTGTAGGTTTGCCCGGCCTGAAGGCGTCCCACGGTGATTACTGCAGATGCCAGCGGATCTACATTGCGTGCGACGATGCTTTGCAAGGCCATTACTGTGGACGCGGCAACTACCGTAGGATCGGTCGCCAGGTGCGGCATGGCGCCGTGGCCGCCGCAGCCCTCGAACACCAGAGTTGCCCTATCGGAGGAGGCCATGCAAGCCCCTTCACGAAACAGGATCTGGCCCTGCTCCATGCCTGGCATGTTGTGCATGGCAAAGACCGCGTCGCAGGGAAAGCGCGAAAACAGTCCCTCCTTCATCATGCGCTGGGCGCCGCCCGCACCGCCCAGTTCTTCCGCAGGCTGGAAGATCAGATGCAGCATGCCATCCATTACATGCTTGCCTTCGCGATGCAGCTGGGCTAACGCCTGTGCCGCGCCAAGCAGCATGGTGGTGTGACCATCGTGCCCGCAACCGTGCATTTTTCCGGGCACCTCGCTGGCCCATGGCAGGCCCGTGTCCTCCTGAATGGGCAGTGCGTCCATTTCCGCACGCAGTCCCAGGCGTCTGGAACCAGGGCCAAACTTCAGGGAGCCAACCAATCCTGTTCCCGCGAGGCCGGTGGTGACTTCATAGCCCCATTCGCGCAGGCAATGCGCTACCAGCGCGCTGGTCTGGAACTCCTCAAAACCCAGTTCAGGCTGGCGATGGATGGCGTGCCGCCATGCAAGCATGGCATCGGTATCTATGTAGGAGCTGAATTTCGAGTGCATGCAAAAAATGTAGCGTCTCGGTCATCGCACCAAAAGCCGGTATATTTTCCGAGGAGACAACCAAAACGATTCACCCGATGAAAACCCTGCCCCCATGAAAAATCATCAGATTCGGGCTTTCACCCAGGTCGCCGAAAGCGGCTCCATACGTGCTGCTGCCCGTGCACTCTTTCTGAGCCAGAGCGCCCTGACCAAGTCGCTTCGCGAACTGGAGGAGGATGTAGGTGCAGAGCTGCTGGTACGCAGCTACAGGGGCATTGAGTTCACCCCGGCTGGAAAAGTGCTGCTATCCCATGCACGCCTGGCGCTGTCGATGCTGGACAAGGCGCGCGAAGAGGTACGGCTGATCCGCGGCGGCTCGGGCGCCCGGGTGGCCGTGGCAATGTCGCCCCTGGTTTCGATCAAGGCGCTGCCCGAAGTCTGGAAAACGTTTGAACAGTTGGCGCCGGGTGTGCAACTGGCGCTCAGTGAAGGCTTTCTTAGCAGCTTGATTCCGGCTCTGCTCGAGGGACGACTGGACTTCGCGCTGGCCATTGCCGACCCCACAGATCTGCCTTATGAACTGGTCTTCAAACCGCTGATGGACGTGATTGCCTTGCCCGCCGGAAGACAGGGCCATCCGCTGGCCAAGGCGAAAACCTGGGATGAGCTTCGTGACGCGACCTGGGTTTTGAACTACTCGGCGGGCAGTCAGAGCGAGACGCTGGTGAGCTGGCTTCGAGGCCAGGGTCTGGCGGAGCCACGCAAGATGGTCAACTGCACCTCCTCCACGCTGATGAGCGAGCTGATGAGGCGCACTGATGTACTTGGCTTCTGCCCCGAAATTCTCCTGAACGACAAGATTTATGGAGCAGGACTACAGCGTCTGCACGTGGAGCCACTGCCACCCCCCATGGCGCTTGGCTTGGTCCAGTTGCGCGGTGTGCCGTTGAGCAGCGCAGCGAAGCCACTGGCGACGCTGTTCATGAAGTATTTCCGCAAGACTTAGGAAGTGATTAGACATGCTTGTATCGGCCCAGAGCTCTGAGAATCATTGCGCAGACTGATATCCGGCACTGGGGCTGCTTCAGGCTACAGAGAGCCGCAGACTCTCCTGCGATCCAGATGTAGCCAGGCCTTGAACAGCGACATGCTCATGGACGGCATCCGCTGCGACTCCACCACCAACCGTAACTTTGAAGATCGTCAAGGCCGAGGGGATATCACCCACCTCATGAGTGCCGTGATCGCGCACCAGATGGACACCGTCTGCCAAGCCCATTCCAGGCTCAGCCCGGCAAGCCGTTCGACTTGACCGAGCTGCGGGTCAGCAGGCGCTGTGAACAGTTCACCATGCACCAAGTACATACCGGCAAGAAGCCCTGGCAGGCCGCCGGCCATAACTGTGTAGGACACAAAAGCCGTGATCCGCGAGGGCCTGCAGTCCGGCCCTGAGCATGCCTGGCTCAGCTGCAGCGATGCCCACATTCTTGCCGCAACACAGGTGCTCTGCGGCGGCGAGCATGCCTCGGTGACCTTCCCCGTCCAGCGTCAGGTAGCCCTTCTTCTGGCTCCCTGGGTTCTCGGGTCGCAGAGATTGAAGGCGCCTATTCCCGCCCATCCATGGTGGCTCAGCCTCTGCCTGACTTGGTCTTGCTGAGTCGAGATGGGTTCATCGCATAGGGAAACGCTCGGCCCAGTGGCGAGCCAAATCAATACGGCGGCACACCCACACGTTGTCGTGCTTCTGGATGTGGTCGAGGAAGCGC
>Ga0067045_1030961_pt1 | contig 13572 bp, 13 predicted proteins | sample TerdegcTABiofilm_FD_59184 | JGI IMG/M metagenome (GOLD analysis project Ga0067045, IMG submission 59184) | Combined Assembly of (Gp0054472, Gp0054536) Wastewater bioreactor microbial communities from Singapore -Terephthalate degrading...
CCGCTCCCGAGCCTCGGCGTGGCGGGCGCGCACCTGGTCGCCGTCGCACACATCCAGCGCCAGCGGCATCACCCTGACGCCGTATGTCGCCTCCAGTCTGGCCGCTTCCTGCTCCAGCAGCCCCTGGCGGCGGGAAGCCAGGATCAGCTCCACCCCCTGGCTGGCCAGGGCCTCGGCGATGGCCAGCCCTATGCCGCTGGCCCCACCGCTGATCAGGGCCCGTTTTGCTCTCAGTTCGTTCATCTTGTCTCCTCCTCCAATGGAGCAGGCATTGTGGCGGCAGGGGCCCGGGGAGCCTAGGGGAGGGAGGGGGCGGATTCGAACCCTGGTTCGTGTTTTGGCGAGACGATTCGAACTTTGGTTCTATGTGGGCCGCGACCGGGCCCAGGCTGTGCAAAAAAAGACGCCGCCCAGTGGGCGGCGTCTTGCTTCTCTTGCCGGCGGCTCAGTTCGCCGGAGGCGATGCGGGCGCCTCCAGGGCGGGCGTTTGCTCCCCCTCTTTTATCCAGGCATCCAGCAGGGTGTAGCCCACCGCCAGCACCACTGGGCCGATAAAGAGCCCTATGATGCCGAGCGCCAGCAGGCCGCCGATGACACCGACCAGGATCAGGATCAGCGGCAGATCGGCGCCGCGCTTGATGAGGAAGGGGCGCAGGAAGTTGTCCATGGTGCCCGCCAGCAGGGACCAGACCAGCAGGAAGGTGCCCCAGGTGGTATCCCCGCTCCAGTAGAGGTAGCCCACGCTGGCCAGCAGCACCGGGAAGGGGCCTATCTGGGCGACGATCAGCAGGAACATCAGCACCACCAGGATCATGACGTAGGGAATGCCGGCAATCAGCAGGCCTATCCCGGCCACAGAGGATTGTACCAGGGCGGTCACCACTACCCCCATGGCGACGGCGCGGATGGCCTGGGAGGCGAGCACGACGGCGTTGTCACCACGCTGGCCCGCCAGGCGGTGGGCGAAGCGGCGAATGCCGTCGGCGGCCTTCTCCCCCGAGTGATAGAGCAGGCCGCAGATGGCCACCGTCAGCAGGAAGTGGACGAACAGCAGGCCGAGGTTGCCCGCCTGTGAGGCGAGCCAGCGGGCTGTCTGGCCGAAATAGGGGGCCAGCTTGGTGAACAGCACCTGGCCGCCGCTCGCCAGTATCTGCTGCCAGAACTCAAACAGCTTGTCGCCGACCAGAGGCACCTGTTGCAGCCAGAGCAGCGCGGGGGGTGGGGAGTGGCTGATGCGGGTGCCCAGCTCGATCAGCATGGGGGCCTTCTCCGCCACGTTGGCCAGCGCCATGAACAGGGGGATGACGAACATCAGCAGCAGGATGCAGCTCATCAGCAGGGCCGCCAGGGCGCGCTTGCCCCACAGCAGGCGCTGGGCCATCTGCATCAGCGGCCAGGTGGCTATGGTGATCATGGTGGCCCAGACCAGGGCGGGCAGGAAGGGGCGCAGCACCATGAAGCACGAGATGATGAGCAGGCTGAGAAACAGCAGGCCCAGGGTGATCTTGGCCAAATCCACTTTTTTCATATGCATTGCGTTCCCTTTAACGAGGGGTGGGGCGTCGGGATCCGGCGCCAGTATTGATAAAAGACAGCAGCCACCAGAGCGCGGCACTCAGCCAGAACCCCAGGCAGCCATAGAGTAACCCTTTTCCCGCCAGGATCAGCAGCGAGCTGTCGGTCAGCACAGGGAGCACGAACAGCGCCCCTGCGATGAGCAGGCCGCCCGCCAGGGCCAGCAGAGTGGCATGGAGGGCGGGAACTGGGTGTCGTTCGAGTTGTAGCAGATTACCCGATACCAGCCCCAGGGTGAACATGGCGAGCCCTGCCAGGGCGCTGGATTGGGTCAGCCAGCCCGCCAGGGCGCTGGCCAGCAACAGCAGAACCCAGGGAGCTTGACGCTGCGCCAGTGCCGCCAGGGGGGCGCGCAACGCCAGCAGCAGGGCACCGAGACCCAGGCCGGCCGCCACGTCCGAGATAAAGTGCACGCCGAGACAGACGCGGGCCAGCCCGGCCAGGGCTGCCAGCAGCAGGGCCAGCCCCATGCCCTGCCAGGCTTTGAGTGTGGGCAGGGCGCCGAGCAGCAGGCCCCAGAACAGCAGGGTCGAGGCGGTGTGGCCGCTCGGCATGCCAAAGCCCTGGGCGCTCCGTTGCCCCAGCATGGGGTCGAGGTGGAAGGGCCTGGGCCAGGCTATCCCCTCCTTGAGCAGCTGTACCAAGAGGGTGAGCAGCACCATGGCAAACAGCAGGTTGCGCAGCCTTGGCCAGCCCAGCAAGGGGAGCAAGAAGGGGAGCAGGGCCAGCTGGAAGGCCGCCGATCCCAGCAGGTTGCCGACCTCAAGCCAGCTCGCGTTTGGGCCCAGCCACTGCTGCAGGCGCTGGATCAGCGGCAGTTCGGTCCTGTGCAGGGCGCTGCCTTCGGGACTGAAGTCCGACACCCACTGCACCTCGCTCTCGGGGACCTGGGCCAGCCTGGGAGTGATCCAGTCGAGTTGCGTCGGGAAGCGACGCTGATCATGGGGCAGGCGGGCGACATCGATCAGCCTGGCATTGAGGATCTCGCCGCCGAGGTTGGGGGCCTGGAGCAGGGAGACAAAACCCGAGCCGCGCTGGGCCCGGATGGGGGTCAGCGTCTGGCAGGCGAATACGGTGGCGCGCTGCCAGCGCCCCAGCTCCCCGGTGATACGGCCATGGAGCCCTGTCTCCTCGAACAGCTCCCGCAGGGCCGCCTGGGCGGGCGTCTCGCCCCCGTCTATGTAGCCGCCACTCAGGCTGTAGCGATCGGAGATCCTGTCCTGGACCAGCAACAGATCCTGCTGATGGCGGATCACGCAGGCGGCCGCCCCGGGAGGCGCCTCGGCGGCGAACAGGGAAGATGACAGGGAGCCGAGCAGCAGAAGCAGTAAAAGAGCGGGTCTGAGCATGATGGCGCGACTAAGGGAATAGATGGGGACAAGGGTCACAGAAATCAGATACTTGGGCAATGACTTCCGGTGGATGGCCGGCGCCGGCAGGGGGCGTCTCGGCCCAATCTGGGGCGCAAGGATTGCCGTCGGCGCGGGCAGTCCCTAGTATTGGCGGCTATTGTTCTTCTCATTCAACACATCTTGGGGCCTTTCATGCGACAGTTCGGTTTCTTCCTGGGGATTGCCATCGGCGTCATCCTGATACTGTTTGGCAGCATCGTCATCTTCCAGGCCTTGCCTGCCGCACTGGACGTGCTGGAGATGCCGAGCCGCATCCCGTTCGTGCGCGAGGTCTACACCTGGCTGATGACCAGTGCCAATGGCCTCACCAGCCAGCTGGAGCAGAACTTCCTGGAAGCCTTCCAGACGGTGCTCAAGCTGATCCTGCTCATCACCTTCATGTGGGTCTGCGTCAAGCTGGTCAACATGGGGGTGCTGATCATCCGGGCCGGGGTCGACCTCATTCGCACCGCCATCGAGCACAGCGAAGACAAGGTGGTCAAGCCCACCGAGCAGGACCGCCACCTGTAAGGCTCCTCTGCCCATGCGCAGATAAACGACAGGCCATCCTAGGATGGCCTGTTTGCATGGTGAACGGGTTCGCCCTCTTAGTTGAGCAGCTTCTCCAGCTCGGCTTCGGCATCCGCCCTGGCCTGATCGCTCTGCTTCATCCCCTGGGTTTCCACCTTGTCGGCCTGCGCCTGCACGGTGCCGGTCGCTCCGCTTACCACCTTGCTCAGCTGTTGCTGCGTCTTGGCTGCTGCCTGCTTGGCGGTGTCGCTGACGGCCTTGTCCGCCTGTTGCTGCGCGCTGGCTGCGGCCTGCTTGGCGGTGTCGCTGACGACTTTGCCCGCCTGTTGCTGCGCACTGGCTGAGGCCTGCTTGGCGGTGTCGCTGACGGCTTTGCTCGCCTGTTGCTGCGCGCTGGCTGCGGCCTGCTTGGCGGTGTCGCTGACGGCTTTGCCCGCCTGTTGCTGCGCGCTGGCTGAGGCCTGCTTGGCGATATCGCTGACGGCTTGCTGGGCGGAGTGGCTCACGGCCTGGTTGGCTTGCCGCAGAAGATCGGTGGCATCGCTCACCGTCTGGGTGGCTGAGTCACTCACGGCCTTGCTCGCTTGCTGCGGCGCCTTGGTGGTGACGCTGCCGACCGCCTGTTTGGCCGAGTCGCTCACCGCTTTGGTCGCCTGCTGCTGCGCCTGGGTGGTGACGCTGCCGACCGCCTGGGTGGCCGAGTCGCTCACCGCTTTGCTGGCCTGTTGCTGCGCCTTGGTGGTGACGTTGCCGACCGCCTGGGTGGCCGAGTCGCTCACCGCTTTGGTCGCCTGCTGCTGCGCCTGGGCAGTGGCACTGCCGATCACCTGGCTGGTGGAGTCGGCCAGGGCCTGGGTCGCGCTCTGCTGCAGGTTGCCCATCACATTGCCAAGCAGGGAACCGCTGGTTCCCGTCATCACCTTGCCGGCGTCGGTGAGGGCGGTGGCGGTCGGGTTGCCGGCCTGCCACTCCTGCATGGCGCTCGGCCAGGTCGGGGTCGCCGCCGTCAGGTTTTCGCCAAAGACCTGAGTCGCGCCGTCTCCCTTCTGCAACATGACGGAGAGCTGGTTGGTGTCGGCGTTCCACACCATGCCGGCCTGTTTGGCCACATCCGGCACAGGGGCGTAGCGGGAGACCACGTAAAACAGCGGTCCCTCCTGCTGCAACTCGTTGGCCGTCTTGAGCAGCTGCATGGTGCTGTCGTAGTTGGGCCCCAGCATGGCGGTCATCCTGTCCTTGATCAGCGGCTGCTCGAACAGGTTGGCCTCGTTCGGATCGAAACCGACCAGGGGTTTGAGCAGGGCCCACATCAGCTGGCTGGTGGGGCTCATCATCAGCAAGGGGGCCACGCAGGCGGACAACATCAGACTCAGGCAGGCGGCCTTGAGCAACGGCATGATACGCATCGACAACATATCCAAGTAATTATTTGATTAATAAGGTTATATACTGTCTTTTCCCGACAGCATGACCCGAACTGGCCCGGCTCCTCACACATGGGGAGCGGCGGGCGCTGGCAGGCTATCATATTGTTTCTGGAATGCCAGATGAGCCGACACTTATTGGTCAAGTCGGCGACGCTGGTGGTCGCTTTAGGGGATCACTCTCTCGTTGTCACAGGTGTCACTCATGATCCGAACCGCGTTTTGTCTGTTTGCCCTCGGCGGCCTGCTCCCTGCAGAGGCGGCCTCTGGGTCGAACACCCTCAGCCACTCGGTGGGCACGGATCTGGTGTTGCCCCTGGGCTCACTGCCCGAGCGGGTCTGCTGGTATCAGGATCAGAAATATTCCCTCGGATCTCGCATCCAGCAGGGGGATCTCTGGCTGGAGTGCGGCCCGCAAAACGAGCAGGAGAGCAACGGGCCCCTGGCCTGGCGCGAACCCGCCATCTACGAGCCCGTCGACGAAGGGGCGGCCAACAGGGAGACGATCAGGGTGGGTCAGTGAGCCTTTTCTTGATCCAGCTACAGACACGGCCGTGATCCCTGTCGCATAATGCAGCTCCTTTCTTCTCTTGGCTGGAACCTAAGAAATGGCTCGTCGCTCTTCCAATGCACAACGTCGTCGCAGTAGCTGGTGGTACAAACGCTTGTTGGCAAGGGAGCGGGAAGAGCGCGAAGCGCGTTCCGTTCGGGATTGATACTGCATTGAAAAACGGAGCCTCGGGCTCCGTTTCCTATTCATTACCACTGGTTCATTACCGCAGGTAGGTTTATTACCACAGGTGGATAATGGTGCCGCTCTGCCAATGCACAGCTTGGTTGCCGTAACGGGCGGTACCAACGCTTGTTGGCAAGGGAGCGGGAAGAGCGCGAGGGCGCTGCGTCCGGGATTGATACTGCATTGAAAAACGGAGCCTCGGGCTCCGTTTCCTATTCATAACCACTGGTTCATTACCGCAGGCAGGTTTATTACCGCAGGTGGATAATGGTGCCGCTCTGCCAATGCACAAGGTCGTTGCCGTCGTGAGCTGGTGATACAAACGCTTGTTGGCAAGGGAGTGGGAAGAGCGCGAGGGCGCTGCGTCCGGGATTGATACTGCATTGAAAAACGGAGCCTCGGGCTCCGTTTTGCGTTTATCCGCGTCAGCATCATGACAACGGGGGCCATCAGGCCCCCGTTTTGCTTTTTCAGATCTGCGGCTTAGCGCTGCAAGGCGGCCAGTGCCAGTTCGACCCGTTTGGCATACTCGGGGTCGGCCTGCTCGAAGTTCTTGAGCTGGGCCGCGACTATGGCGTCATCTTCCACATTGATGAGGGAGCGCGCCAGGTTGGCGGCGAGGCGAGCACGTTGCCCCTCGTCCATGATGCGGAAGAGATCCCCCGGCTGGCTGTAGTAGTCGCTGTCGTAGTCGCGAAAATCGTAGTGCAGGGCGGCCCCTTCCAGACTCAGGGCCGGTTCGTGCTGCTCGCTCGGCTGCTGGGTGCCGAAGCGGTTCGGCTGATAGTTGGGGCTGGCGCCACCGTTGCTGTCCCCCCGCATGGCACCGTCACGATGGGCGCCGTGGTGGAAGGGGCAGCGCGGGGCGTTGACCGGCAGCAGGCCGTGGTTGACGCCGAGGCGATAGCGCTGGGTGTCACCGTAGGAGAAGAGTCGCCCTTGCAGCATGCGATCCGGCGAGAAGCCGATACCGGGCACCACGTTGGCCGGGGTGAAGGCCGCCTGCTCCACGTGGGCGAAGTAGTTGTCCGGGTTCTGGTTAAGCTCCAGCACGCCGACCGGGATCAGCGGATAGTCGCTGTGCGGCCACACCTTGGTGAGGTCGAACGGGTGGATTTTGTAGGTCTGGGCCTCGGCCTCCGGCATCACCTGCACATAGACCTTCCAGCGCGGGAAGTTGCCTTGCTCGATGGCGTTGAAAAGGTCTGCCTGGCTGGTCTCCCTATCCTGACCGACGGCATTGGCCGCCTCTTCATCTGTGTAGAAGCTGTGGCCCTGCTCTGTCTTGAAGTGGAACTTGACCCAGAAGCGCTCATCGGCCGAGTTGATAAAGCTGAAGGTATGGCTGCCGTAGCCGTTCATCTCCCGCAGGCTCCTGGGGATGCCGCGATCGCTGAACAAGATGGTGACCTGATGCAGGGATTCCGGGTGGCGTGACCAGAAGTCCCAGGCGGCGGTGGCGCTGCGCAGGTTGGTGCGCGGATCCCGCTTCTGGGTGTGGATGAAGTCGGGGAATTTCAGGGGATCGCGGATGAAGAAGACCGGGGTGTTGTTGCCCACCAGATCCCAATTGCCCTGCTCGGTATAGAACTTGAGGGCGAAGCCGCGCACGTCCCGCTCGGCATCGGCGGCGCCCTTCTCACCGGCCACTGTGGAGAAGCGCAGGAAGACAGGGGTCTGCTTGCCGACTGTGTTGAACAGGTCGGCCTTGCTGAATTGGCTGATGTCGTGGGTCAGGGTAAAGGTGCCGTAGGCGCCGGAGCCCTTAGCATGAACCACTCGCTCGGGAATACGCTCGCGGTCGAAGTGGGCGAGCTTCTCCATCAACCAGATGTCTTGCATCAGCACCGGGCCGCGGGGGCCGGCGGTGAGGCTGTTGTTGTTGTCGACGACGGGGGCACCGTTGGTGCTGTGCAGGGTCTTGTCAGTCATGGGGCATCTCCTTGTGATGATGGAGGCACGATACGGCAAGGGGCGCGAGCGGGGCCAATCGGTCAGCTCTAAGTGTTTGATAGGTGGCCCTAATGGAGTTGGCTACGGACACAAAGGGCGCTATTTTGGACGGACGTTCACGCATCAGGGAGGAGAGGGGATGATTGATATCAGGATTCGTCAGGCGGAGGCCGGGGATGCCCAGGGGTTGCGGGATCTCTATGCCATGCCAAAGGCTCAGGCAGGCACCCTGCAGATGCCCTATCCGACCCTGGCCATGTGGCAGAAACGGTTGGCCGAGCGTAGCGGCTACGGCCTGGTGGCCATAGTGGATGAGCTGCTGGTCGGCGATCTGGGGCTCTGGCTCGAGCCGAATCCACGTCGTCGCCATGTGGCTGGCATCGGCATGGGAGTACGGGATGACTGGGCCAGCCGCGGGGTGGGCTCGGCCCTGCTGAGGGCGGCGGTGGATCTGGCGGACAACTGGCTCAACCTGCAGCGGCTCGAGCTGACGGTCTACAGCGACAACGCGGCCGCTATCGCGCTCTACCGCAAGTTCGGCTTCGAGCAGGAAGGTTGCTCACCCGCCTATGGGTTTCGTGAAGGGCGCTTCGTCGATGCCCTGCATATGGGGCGGGTCCGTCTGTCATGATCGACTATCGCGAGCGCCTGACCCCCGTGCTGCGGGCGCTGGAGCAGGAGCCGGATCTCTCCATCGAGGAGCTGGCGAGCCGCGCCTGCCTCTCCCTCTATCACTTCCATCGGGTGTTCACTGCCGTGGTGGGGGAGGCGCCGGGGGAGATGTGCCGGCGGCTGCGGATGCAGCGGGCGGCCTGGCAGCTCTGCTACACAGACGCCAGCGTCACCGCCATCGCCCTGGGGGCGGGGCTCGGCAGCTCCCAGGCCTTTGCCAAGGCGTTTCGCCGTCACTATGGCTGCACCCCGGGGGAGTTTCGCCGTGACAAGGGCAAGAACGGACACCATGAGCGCAAGGATGGACACGCATGGGATGCCCCCCTCCCTTATGCTGAAGGCCACTCATCAGCAAGGAGCAACACCATGAAAACCGTCGAGATGGATGCCCGCACCCTGGCCTATATCCGGGTCACAGGCCCCTATGGCGAAGGCTATGACGCCGTCTGCAACCGCCTGCACCAGTGGGCCGCGCCCCGCGCTCTGGAAGGGGGGGAGTGGATCTTCATCTACCATGACAACCCTCAAGTAACGCCGCCGGCCCAGTGTCGCACCGACATAGGTGTCACGGTGCCGGTGGGGACCCAGGGGACGGGGGAGGTGGAAACCCAGCTCATCCCCGCCGGGCGCTACGCCCAGTCCCGCTACCTCATCACGGATCGCAACCAGTACGGGCCGCGCTGGCAGGAGCACATAGGCGACATAGTGTCCGCCGGGCTGGAGTTTGGCAGCGGCCCCTGTTTCGAGCTCTATCACAGCGTGAGCAACGATCCCCTGCAGGACGATGTCAGCTTCTGCTCCAGCGTGCGATAACGCTGCGGCAATAAAACGAGGCGCCCAGAGGCGCCTCGTTTTATTGGGGGTGGGTGGCCCCATCCCGGCGGCACCTTCATCCCGTGCAGCATGCCGCCCGTATCAGGGCTGGCTGGGCACCTTGTCCCGACGGGATTTCCACCACCATCTCAGGCGGATCTGGGAGATCAGCATGCCTGCCAGCATCAGGGCACAACCCACCAAGGTGCGCTCGTTCAGGGCTGATTGGGCACCTTGTCCCGGCGGGATTTCCACCACCATCTCAGGCGGATCTGGGAGATCAACATGCCAGCCAGCATCAGGGCGCAACCCACTATGGCTCGCTCGTCCAGATGCTCCCCCAGCAGCAGCACACCGCCGATGGCGGCGAATACTGTCTCCAGGCTCAAGATGATGGCGGCGTGGGCCGGATGGGCACCGCGCTGACCGACTACCTGCAGGGTGTAGCCGATGCCGACCGAGACCAGCCCCGCGTAGAGCAGGGCCTGCCAGCCCGCCACGGCGCCGCCGAGGGTCGGGGTTTCGATGACAAAGGCAGTGCCAAGACTGAGCAGGCCGCACACCACGAACTGCACCCCCGCCAGCCGTATGGGGGCGACCCGGTTCGAGTAGTGATCCAGCACCAGCAGGTGAATGGCCCAGAACAGGGCACCGATCACCTGCAGCAGATCGCCGTAGCCTATGGTGAACTCCTCGGTCACGCTGAGGTAGTAGAGCCCGGCCATGGCGATGAGGGCACCAATCCAGGTGTTGGCCCCTGTCTTGTGGCGCAGGGCCAGGCCGATGACGGGCACCAGTATGATGTAGAGACCCGTGATGAAGCCCGCCTTGGCGGCCGTGGTGTAGAGCAGCCCCACCTGTTGCAGGGAGGCGGCGCTGAACAGCACGCCCCCGGCGATCAGGCCCCCGACCAGCAGCAGGCGGCGATCGCCCGCGGGTGATCCGGCTTGCGGCCTGGGCTGGCGCGACTTGAGCCACCACAGCAGCGGCAGCAGAGAGGCGGCACCGAGCAGGAAGCGCAGGCCGTTGAAGGTGAAGGGCCCCATGTGAACCATCCCCAGGCGCTGGGCGACGAAGCCCAACCCCCAGATGGCGGCGGCCATCAATAACATCATGTTTGAACGCATACGGATTCATCCCTGAGAGAGCAGTGACAGGGGCACTCGGGCCCCTGTCAGTACGATACCCGTCTGCGGGGGGGGTTGTCGCCGGTGATTTGCAATCAGATGGGGGCCAGCCCGGGGACGCTACCAGCCGCTTGCCAGCCTGGCGAGCAGGGGCAGCAGGGCGAGCATCAGCAGGTTGCCCCTGAGGATCCAGATCACCCAGAACTGCTGCTGGATGGAGACTATGGGGGCACGTCCCTGACGCAGGGAGCGGCGCCAGTGATGGAACAGCCGGCTGGGGTAGCCGAAGCTGAGGGCCATGGCGAAGAACAGCAGCAGCTTGGTGCGATAGCCGGGGTTGGCGAGCAGGGTGACCGGCGCCACCGGGTGGGCGAGCACCATGAGCACGCCTGTGATGAAGATGAGCAGCAGCGCCAGCGCCGCCAGGCTGTCCGCCAGCAGCAGCTTGCGCACCTGTTCGATGGACATGCCGCGCCGGAACAGAAAGTATTCCGAGGTGATGGCGCCGGTCAGGGTGATCACGGCGCAATAATGGAGCGCTGTCAGCAGTTCCGGGTTCAACATCCGAGCCAGTTCCTTCTCGTTGGCCACATGGCAAGCTTCCCTTTGGACGCCATAGAGCGGGGCTGATATTCTGACACTACACGACGTCGGGGGATAGCAGGAGTCAGGGTTGGATAAGCGAGCAGTCTCCAAAAAGACCTGGTCCCTGGTTGCCCGGATGCGTCTGGGCCTGTTGCTGTTGTTCATCCCGGTGCTGATGCTGGGGGGTATCTACTACCTGCACATGGAGCGCAGTCTGCAACAAGAGTTGCAACAGCGCCTGCTCGCCACCAACCACCAGTTGCGTCACGTCTTCATCGAACCCTATCTGCACGAAATGGAACGCCAGTTCACCCTCATCTACGACCAGGTGAAGGTGGACGACATCAGCGGCCCCCGACTGAACAATGCCGAGTCCTACCTCAAGGAGTGGCGCCTCTACAAGGGGGTCATGGCAGACCTCATCTACATCTATGTCGGCACCGCCGAGCGCCAGATGCTGATCTACCCCGAATGGCAGGCGGATGCGGGCTTCGATCCCAGGACGCGCCCCTGGTATCAGCTGGCCAGCCAGCATCTGGGCAAGATGGTCTGGACCGAGCCCTATTACGACTACACCAACGGCAACCTGGTCATCGCGCTGGCGCGGGCCATCACCGACAAGGAGGGCAAGGTGCGCGGGGTGTTCGCGGTGGATGCGGTGCTGGCCCCCTTCTCCGCCCAGCTGAACCGGCACCTGGGCGACGGTTACCAGATGATCGTCAATCAGTCCGGCAAGGTGCTGGCCCACCCTGACCCGTCCCAACTGCTCAAGCCCATGGCCCACCCGAGCTGGCTCTCCCGCTTCAGCCAGGAGGATGGCATCTTCCTGGATCAGGATTCCCGGCAGTTTGTGGCCTACAGCCGCCTGCCCGAGCGCAACTGGGTGCTGATCAGCGTGCTGCCGGCGTCGAGCATCCAGGCCGTGGTGGCGCGGGCCTCCCTCAACGTGCTCGGGGTTGTGGTGCTGGCCAGCGTGCTCTATGCGCTGCTGGCCCTGGTCTGGTCCCGTTACTTCAGGCGGATGCTGGACGAGATCTCCACCATGATCCGCGCCAGCAGGATGCCACCCGATGGGGTACCCCAGGGGGGAATGCACGAACTCAGGCATGTCTATGCCGAGCTGGCGGAGGTGAGCAAGGATTACCACGAGGCGCGCCAGCACGCGAACCTGGACAAGTTGACCGGCCTCTACAACCGCCGCTTCTTCGACGAACGCCTGAACCGGCTGCTGCTGGAGCAGCACGCCTTCTGTCTGGCCATGATCGATCTGGATGGCTTCAAGCTGGTCAACGACAACCATGGTCACCAGACCGGGGATGTGGTGCTCAAGCGGGTGGCCAAGCTGGGCAACCAGCTGCTGGAGGATCACGGCTGGGTCTGCCGCTACGGGGGCGAGGAGCTGGTGGTGTTGCTGGCCAACCCGGACATCCACTTCTGCCAGATGCTGCTGGAGCAGTACAGGATAGGGGTCGCGTCCCTGGACTGGCGTGAACCCGGTCTCGGGATCACCTTCAGCGGCGGTCTGGTGGCGAGCGTCCCCGGTCTGGATGCCAAGGGGCTGCTCGATATCGTCGATGCAGAAGTCTATCGCGCCAAGCGGGATGGCAAGAACCGCATCTATCTGGGGGGAGTCGCCCCCTTGGCGCAGCACGAGGTGCCGCCGGCAGACGATGGGGTGCTGAGCAAAGAAGAGGCCTGAGGGCCTCTTCTTCATTCAGCGGCTCAAGGGAGCAAGTGCCACTCCCACAGGGGCCAGCCCAGCTCCGAGGCGCACTGGCGCAGGGCGGGGGCCGGATTGACCCCGTGGGGATGAGTCACAGCCCGCAGCATGGGCAGATCGTTGTGGGAGTCGCTGTAGCCAAAGCTCCCCTGCCAGAGGTTGTCCCGTCCGGCAAAGAGCTGGTTGATGCGGGTCACCTTGCCTTCGCGAAAACTCAGGGTGCCGCGGGTCTGGCCGGTCAGCATCCCCTCTTCCTCGTCGAGCAGGATGGCGACGCAGTGATCCATCCCCAGCATCTTTGCCATGGGAGCCACCAGATGCTCGCCAGAGGCGGAGATCAGCACCAGATCGTCGCCCCGCTCCCTATGCCATTCGATGCGCGCCAACCCCTCGGGGTAGAGGCGCTCGCGCAGCACCTGCTCGGCAAAACGGCTACAGAGCGAGTCGAGCCACTGGCGCGACTTGCCCACCAGCGGCTGCAGAGTGAAGGCCATGTATTGATGCATGTCCATCTTGCCCTGATGGTAGAGAGACATCATGGCCTGCTCCTCGGCCACCATGCCCGCCGGGGCCAGCTCCTCGGCCACCATATACTCCAGCCAGAGGCTGGCGGAATCCCCGGCAATCAGGGTCTCGTCCAGATCAAACAGTGCCAGTGCCATGAGGGCTCCTTGCGGTAACAACGAAAATGAAACGAGGCGTCATGCTACCTCACAGAGTTGATCCCGGGCCACCGCCAGGGTCACGGCGCTCCCCACAGCCAACAGATCGTTGGCAGAGCGGTTGAGGCAATCCACCGTCAAGAGCCCCGCCCCGCACTCCACCTGATAGCGGATGACGTTGCCGAGCAGCTGTTGCTGGCGAACGATGCCGGGCAGGCTGGGCTCGCTGCTGGTCGCCCCGGCGGGCAGCAGGGTGATGGACTCCGGCCGCAGCGCCAGCTTGCCCTGAAAACGGGGGCCGAACAGCGACTTGCCCTGCTCGGCGCCGAGCAGGTTGTAGTTGCCGATAAAGCCCGCCACAAACTCGCTGGCGGGGCGGGTGT
>Ga0067045_1030963_pt1 | contig 13561 bp, 11 predicted proteins | sample TerdegcTABiofilm_FD_59184 | JGI IMG/M metagenome (GOLD analysis project Ga0067045, IMG submission 59184) | Combined Assembly of (Gp0054472, Gp0054536) Wastewater bioreactor microbial communities from Singapore -Terephthalate degrading...
CCAGACACAGGCCGTTGCATCCGCCGCCTGCAACTGCCCCGCCGGATATCCCTCGTACCAGCCGGTGACGCCCACGAACGCGATGTCGCCGATCTTCACGGGCTCCAGGCCCAGATACCGCGCCTCCGCGGTCGCCGCCACGCGGGGCAGGACGGTCTCATACAGTTGGCGGCTGGTCATGGCGCCCGTGGTTTCGTTGACCCAGAGATCGTGGTTCCCAGGCAGGAACAGCACGTGCTCCACGATGTCGCGCAGCCGCCGCAGGGCGGCTCCCAGCCGCGAAAAGCCGGAAAAGAGATCCCCGCCCAGCACCAATACGTCCACGGACACCTCCCGCAGGCGGTCCTCCAGCACCGGAAGCAGGCCGGCGTTGTGATCGAAATGCAGATCCGAGATGAATGCGACTTTCAATTTCGAGAATTCCTGTCGCCCGGAAGAAATTTCTTCTTCCGGAAGCCTGAATATAAAGCAGGCGGCCGCGTACTGACAGCTGAAAATGCGGCCGTCGGAACGGCACTGGAACCGTTCCCCGCACGGTTTCATTCCGTGTTTTTTTCATCTTCGGAAAAAAAACGTGCCAACCCCGCATTTTCGTGGTATGAACTCTGCCGAATGAACGGGCAAGTCTCGCATCCGACTTTGCCATAACCATAAGGAGGTTCGTCATGAAACGTCTTTTTGTTTTCACATCCCTGCTGGCCACCATCTTTTCGTTCTCTGCTTGCAATTCTTCGGACTCCATCATCACTTGCGATCGCTATGACCGCTGGCTGGCGTCCTGCAGCATGTGCTCCACGACCATTTCGTGCGAGAACAACTACGACAGCCTGGCGCCCACGGTCCAGATCGACCTCGACGACTGCGCCGACAACGTCCTGCTGGACAACATTGGTGTTTGCGGCTCTGCCAGCCCGAGCTGGAATGCCGCCATCGAGGAGTGCCTGGACCTCGGCGCCCAGTATCTGGGCATCGTCTGCAACTACGACGTCTGCGGCGACGGCGCCTGCACCGGCGCTGAAAACCCGGCCAACTGCCCCGAGGACTGCGTCGTGGACACCTGCGGCGACGGCGCCTGCCAGACCAACGAAGACCCCGTGGTTTGCCCCGAGGACTGCGCCTATCTCGTGTGCGACGACTATCAGGACTGGCTGGAGACCTGCTTCGTGGACTGCACCGCGGCGGACACCTGTGACGCCGAATACGCCACCCTGGATGCCGCCACCGCCGACTCCGTGTGGGATTGCGCCGTGCTGCTCGCAGACGCCGCTGCCGCCGGCCAGTGCGCCGACAACATCAACGGCGCCTGCGACGTGATGCTCGAGGAAGAACTCGGCTCCTTCGGTTCCTGCACCTACTAGTCCATCCTTCCGCCGCGTCCGCATGGACGCCATGAATCCCCACCAGCTTGCCTTGGCTGAAAAAATGCCTATGATGCCGCTCCATGCCGGAGACGCAGCGCTCGATCGTCATCGATGGAATCCGTCTGGAACTGGCCCTGCCGGTGGAACTGGATACCCGCTGGACGGGCCGGGACGATCTTCTGCGCCAGGTGGAAGCCGCCTGGATGGTGGTGGAACCCTCGGATCTGCCGCTGTCTCCCCGCATCGTGGGACCGCCGGGAACCGGAAAGACCACGCTCGCCTACAGCGCAGCCGTCCGGCGCGGGCAGGAAGCATATTTTTTCCAGGCCACCATGGACACCCGCCCGGAGGATCTCATCGTGCAGCCCGTGCTGTCGGGCGCATCCGAAATCAAGTACGTCGCATCCTCCCTGCTGACGGCTGTCATCCGGGGCGGCGCATGCATCCTCGACGAGGGCAACCGCATGAGCGAAAAAGCATGGGCTTCGCTGGCGCCGCTTCTGGACCAGCGCCGCTACGTGGAAAGCGTGGTGACCGGACTGCGCATCCACGCACACCCGGATTTCCGCTTCTGCACCACCATGAACACGGATGCCTCCACGTTCGACCTCCCGGAGTACATCCACTCGCGTCTGCAGCCGCAGATTCACGTGGATTTTCCGGATGCCGACGAGGAAATGGCGATTCTGGCCAGCCAACTCCCCTTCGTGAATGAAAAGGCCATGCGGACCGTGGTCGAATTCCTGCAGAAGGCGCACCGGGCCGGCGCCCCCTGGTCCGTGCGCGACGGCATCCAGGCGCTGCGCTATGCAGCCAAGTTGGGAAAACTGGAACAAAGTGGCCTCGAACATTTTTTAAATCACGCTATTGTGCACGTCTGCGGGGAAGACGCGGCAGAGTGGATTTGACGCCATGTCTTTTTCTGCCCTCCTCGAAAACCAGTTCCGCCACTTCCCCAATGGCCTGTGCCTGTGCACCTTCCATCGCGGCAACGATGGCGCCATTTCCGGCGCCGTCCCCGTGGCCGTCAACGATGCCTTCTGCCGGCAGGCGGAACGAACGGAAGCGGAAATCCTGAATGCGCCATTGGCATCGCTGTTCCGCAACTTCCTGCTGGTCACCCGCAAGTATTTCGACAGCCTGCACCAGGTGGGGCAGAGCTTCACCGTGGAACTGCTCCTGGAACCCGTCCACCGGCCGCTCACCGTCACGGTGACGCTTCTGGACGCCGAGCACTTCCTGCTGGCGCTGGAAAACGCTACCGAGAACCAGAACACCGAGGCCGCCCTCCTGAGCATCGGGGAGATGTGGGCCTTCTCTCTGGAAGGCGAGGGCGACGGCGTGTGGGACTGGGAAATTCCGCAGAAGACCATCCACTACAGCCGCCGCTTCAAGGAAATCCTGGGCATCCAGGAAGAAGGCCTGGATTTCGATGACTTCGATTTCAAGGATCGCCTCCACCCCGACGAGGTGGATGCCGTTTCCAGGGCCATCCACGAGCACGTCAAGGGAATGACCTCGTACTATGCCCGCGAGCACCGCATGCGCACCGACGAGGGCACCTACAAGTGGGTCCTCACCCGCGGCAAGGTCATCAAGCGTTCCGCCGAGGGTCGTGCTCTGCGCATGCTGGGCACGCTCACGGACATCTCGGAGCGCCGCCTCATCACGGAAGCCCTGCAGCGCTCCCAGCAATGGCTGGCCGCCTTCTTCCAGAACCGGGCCCACGGCTTCTGCGTCCTGGACCGGCAGAACCACCTGTTTCTGGTCAACGAGACGCTGGCCGGCATGGTGGGCAGCGTCCCCTCGGGGCTGTCGAACCGCAAGTTCACGTCCATCGTCTTTCCAGCGGACTGGCAGGCGCACGTGTCCGCGGCGCTCTCCCGCATCTGGAATTCCCAGTCCACCTCGGCCCGCATGGAGATCCGCCTGCAGGGCGAAAAACTGCTCTGGGTGGAATGCTCGCTGTCTCCCATCGTGGATATGAACCGCCAGGTGGAAGCCGTGGCCGCCATCTTCACCGACATCACCGAGCGCAAGCAGACGGCGGCCGCGCTGCAGATGGAGCAGGAAAAACTGCGCCGGTCCTCCTGGCTGCTGGAGCGCCGCGTCCAGGAACTGACCTGCCTGTACGAGGTGGTCAGCATTCTCGAGCAGGTGAACATTCCCCTCGAGGAGAAACTGCAATCCGTCATCGACACCATCCCGGAAGCCTTCCAGTCGCCGGAGCACACCAGCGCCCGTCTGGATGTGGATGGGCGCGTCTTCTGCTCGAAAGGCTTCGCCGTGCACGAGCACAGCCGCATCCACCCGTTCTTTTTCGGAAAAAACCGCAGGGGACTGCTGGAAGTGTTCGTGGACGCCCGGTTCTCTCCCCCCGGCGAGCAGTATTTCCTGGATGAGGAACAGGCTTTCCTGCAATCGGTCGCCACGCAACTCGTGCTGGCGCTGGAACAGCACCAGACGGCCGAAGACAACCAGTTCCTCAGTTCACGGTTGCGCCAGTCGCAGCGCGCGGAGGCGGTGGGGCGACTCACCCAGACCATCGCCGACGATTTCCGGGACGTGCTCGCCCGCATCGGAGAGGGACTCAAACGCCATTGCAGCGATTTGCACCCGCAGGCCCGCGGATTGATGGAAGACGCCCTGCTGGACGGCAACCGCCTGCTCGGTTTTCTGGCCTTCTTCTCCCAGAACCGGAAACTGCAGGCGCAACCGGTCCATCCCCTGCGCCTGCTCGAGCCCGTGGTGGCCCGCTTCAATCTTCGCCATGCGCCACGCATCCGGTTCCATCTGCATTGCACCGACGACGTGCGCGAAATCCCGCTGGATGCGGAATGGGTCGCGATGGCCGCCGACCAGTTGCTGCAGAATGCGGCCGACAGCATTCCGGGAGACGGAGACGTCCACGTGCGTCTCTCCCGCGTGCAACAGGATGAAAATCCATCCGAGCCGATTGCGAAAGGTCCTTATCTGCAGTTGCAGGTCGCCGATACGGGCACCGGCATGACGCCGGACGAGATGTCGCACCTGTTCGAGCCCTTCCATTCCACCAAGAGCCATCGCCGGAACGCCGGACTGGGCCTCTTCGTCTCGCTGGGGGTGGTCCGGATGCATGGCGGCACCATCCGGGTGCATTCGCAAAAAGGACATGGTTCCGTCTTCTCCTGCCTGTTTCCGGAAACAAAGAACTCCGCCCCTGGCGGCGACTCCCACTCGAGCTGAATCGAAAAACCGTATCCCATCATGGTTTTTTCCATTTCATTTCCTTCATGCGAGCCATCCCGATCGAAAACTTGCGGTCCGGGATCGCTTGTGGCAGGATGCCCGAACGTCGCAAGACGTGAAGGAGTGTGAGACATGAATACACAGACTCCCGTTCCCGCATGTGAAAATCTGGTTCATTCCTACGACCGCCTGGAGCACGATTTCCAGCGCGCCATCGAAAAACGCCTGATGCGGCGCGGAGAACAGTACATGGTTCCGCGCATTCTCGAAATCCATGACATTTCCCATCTCGAAACCATCCTCGAGGCACTCCTCGAAGGACAGAACGTCGCCTCCCTCTGCTAATTTTATCTTTTGTCTCTACTCATCGGTTCAGGGCAGGGCGATGACCAGTTCCCGCACGAAGCGGTGGAACGTCTCGGAAATGGCATTGGCCGTCTCCTGCACTTCGCCGTGTGAAAGCGGGTGCGGCGAAATGCCGGCCGCGAAGTTGGAAATGCAGGAAATTCCGAGGATGCGCGCGCCCATGTGGTGGGCCGCGATGGCCTCGGGCACCGTGGACATGCCCACCATCTGCGCGCCCAGGATGCCCATCATGCGGACTTCCGCCGGCGTCTCGTAGCTCGGGCCCATCATGGCCGCATAGACGCCCTCCTTGAGATCGAGGCCGATGCGCGCGGCGACATCGCGGGCGATCTGGCGCAACTGCGCATCGTAGAGATTGGACATGTCGGGAAAACGCGGACCCAGTTCGTCGAAATTGGGACCGCGCAAGGGATTGGCGCCCAGCATGTTGATGTGATCCGAAATCAGGGCCAGATCCCCCGGCTTCATGCCGGCGAGACCGCCCGCGGCATTCGTGATCACCAGCCGGCCGCAGCCGAGGCGAACCAGCACGCGGGCTGGAAACACCACGGTCTCCAGCGGATGCCCTTCGTAGTAGTGCACCCGTCCTTGCAGGACGGCCACCGTGTGGGGGCCCAGTTTCCCGACGAACAGGTTGCCGGCATGGCCAGCCACCGTGGAAACGGGAAAATGCGGAATGTCGGAATAGGGAATCACCACGGGATTCTCGAGTTCCCGGGCGAATCCTCCGAGCCCCGAGCCCAGAATCAGGCCCACGGTGGGATTGGCGGTGATTTTCCTGCGGATGAAATCGACGGCTTCGGTGAGTTTCTGCGGTGTCATGCGGAGAAGTTACACTGTTTCCCTGATGCGAGGCAAGCTGTTCCTCAATGCAGCAGCGGATGGTCCCCACCCGCATCGCTCGGTACGGATGCATCCTCGAAACCGGTGAAGCGGATGCCCATCCCGGTGCAGGCGGCCGGGTGGCCTCCTTCCCGGTAGGTCATGTAATAGTGGCTTCGCACCACGCCGCGGGCGAGAATGCCTCCCGGATGCCCGATGAGCACATCGATTTCCGTGCCCAGCGGCAATGGATCGAAGGTCTGGATGAAGATGCCGCCAGCGGAAATGTTGATACCCAGCGCGGGATATTCTCCATAATCGCGGGAGCGGATGACGACCGGGCAATACACGCGCCAGCGCGGATTTCTGCGGTTTTCCTGGGTCTGGGGCTGCATGGGCTCCTCCTGCTCGAGGTATACCATGCGAATACATAGTCGTCAAATGTAGGATAAAAAACAGGCAATTCGACCATGCACGACGCGGAAAAATATGGTAAAAAGCGGCACCGGGCGCCTGGTGCCCGCATACCTTTCATGGAAGATGCACATGAAGATATTCCCGCTGTTTTTCACTGCATTTTTGTTGGTGGTTGGCTTTTTCCCGACGGCCGGGTCTGCCCAGACGAAAACACCGTCCAAGAAGGATCAGAATGCAGAGAAGGCCAAGGAGCATTTCAAGGCCGGGCAGGCGCTTTTTGGCGCCGGGCAGTATGAGAAGGCCGCGGATGAATTCATCAAGGCCTACGAATACAAGGCTCTTCCCGCCTTCCTGTTCAATATCGCCGTCTGCTACGAAAAATCCGAGCAGTATGCAAAAGCCAAAGAGTATTTCGTCGAATACCTGGCGCGGGAACCGAACAGCAAGGATCTGCAGGCCATCCAGGCACGCATCCGGCTGCTCGAGCGCCTCATCGAGTACAAGGAAAACCAGCGCAGGCAGGCCGAGCAGCCTGCGGACAAGCCGGCAGACAAGCCGGCGGACAAACCCGCAGACAAGCCCGCGGACAAACCCGCAGACAAGCCCGTAGACAAGCCTGCGGACAAACCCGCAGACAAGCCCGTAGACAAGCCTGCGGACAAACCCGCAGACAAGCCTGCACTGGAAAAACCCGAACTTCCGCCCATCCAGACGCGCACGCTGACGGCCATCTCTTCGGATCCGCCGGGGGCGAACCTGTACCTCGACGACAAGAAAAATCTTTTGGGAAAGACGCCGTTCGAAGGCGAAATTCCGCCGGGGAAGCACGTCGTCATCCTGGAGATGAAGGGGTTTTCCGATGTGAAGCGGGAAATCAACGTCCAGGAAGATCGCATGCTCGAGATCGTCGTGTCCATGAAGCAGGACGTCAACATGGCCTGGGTGCAGGTCACCAGCAACGCGCCTGGCGCGCGCGTGTACGTCGACAAAAAGGAAATCGGCCATGTGGGAGTGACGCCCTACACCGGCATGCTCAAGCCCGGAAAGCACACCATCTGGCTGGTGCACGACGAATACCGGGAGGAGAAGGTCGACATCCAGGCGAAGGCCGGCGAACCCAACGAAGTGCACATTCCGATGCAGCGCCAGCCCGTAGGTGCCATCACCATCCTGGGCAAGAACGTGCAGGACGCCCGCGTCAAGATCGATGGAAAGACCGTGTGCGTGGCGCCCTGCGCCAGGGTGAAGGTGCCGGCAGGGTCCCATCGGCTTTCCATCCACAAGAAGGATCGCAAAACGGTATCCAAAAAAATTGAAATAGTGACGGGCGAGCAGAAGACATTCGACGTAACGCTGCAGAAGGCGCCCAGCCGTTCCGGCGCCGTATCGGGCTACGTGCTGGGCGTGGCCGCGCTGGCCGGCGCCGTATGGGCCGGTGGAAAATCCCAGTCGCTGCAGGATGAAATCCAGTCCGATCTGGATGCCGGCGTACCGGTGTTCAGCAACGACACGCGCATTCGCGATGGAAAGATCTACGCCATCGCGGCCAACGTGCTGTACGGGATTTCCGCCTTGTCCATCACGGTGGCGCTGTACCGCACCTTCATCGATACCACGCCGGATTCCCGCATCCGCGTGCGCGAAACCCCTCCCGACGGAGCCGCCGTGCAATGGGAGCCCCTGCTGTTTCCAGGCGGAGCGGGACTGGGGCTGACACTGCATTACTAGACGAGGCTGCACCATGAAAAGGTTTCTTATTCCCCTTTCCTGCTGCTTGCTTTCCCTGGCCGCCTGCGACTGGCGCGTGTTCAACGATTTCGAACGGCAGGCCACGGTCCAGGTCATCGAACCGCCCCGCAACTTCGCGGGAACCAATTTCGGCCAGGCGGTGGCGCCGGTCCTGGACGAGAATGGCGGCATCGTCCCCAACACGTTCCTGGCGGGAGGAAACGGCACGACGCCCCTGGCTGTCGTGACGGTGAGCGAAACCGGCGCGATTTCCCGCAAGACCTGCAGGATCGACGCGGGAATCAGCGTTTCCTCGATCACGCCGCTTCCGGCCAAAAATGGCCGCTGGCGCGCCCTGCTTTCCGATGGAAACTACCAGATGGCGAATCTGGTGAACTTCGATCCCGATGAAGACGAGCCCAAACTGCAGGTGGAAGGCAACCTGTCCGGACTGGCGCAACTGTTCGGAATCGGCACGCTGCACGGCGATTTCGATGGCGACAGAACGCCGGATGTGGCCGTGGCCTCCCGCAACCGGCTCTACTTCTTCGATGAAGCCCTGCAGACCGCGCATCAGCACATTTTCGACTACCCCCACAACTTCTTCGTGCCCGCCATGCAGGACGCCGGCACCCGGATTCTCGCGCCGGTCGTGCGGGAAGGAAAAATCCTGCTGGCCATCGGCGGAATGATATCGAACGACACGGGAAACACCACATGGGCCGTGCTGCTGGTGTCCGTGAACCCCGGTTTCACCTTCGAAACCCAGGTCCTGCAGGGAGATTTCAGCAACCCCGACGCCCGCGTCTGCTCGCTGGCAACGGGCGCTGCCAATGACGATGCGAACGACGACCTGGTGGTGGGCATCTGCAATGAGACCCTTCTGTTCCTGGCCAAAACCGGCACGACGGAATGGTTTTCCGCCCAGCCGGACCGGGTCGTCGCGGAAGACGGAAAAATGCGCGGCCGGATCGTGGCCCTTTCGGACCTGAACCAGGATGGAAAGCCGGAACTGGCAATCGCGGACCCGGAAGAGCCCATCGAATCCAACCGGAATGGCGAAGTGCTGTTCTATGATCTGCAGATTTCCGCAGATACGCCCCTGCTGCAACTGAAGGCTCCCAAGGAAGAGAAACGTTTCGGAACTTCCCTGTTTTCCCTGAAAACCATCTGGAAGGACGGCCGCACGGAACTGGTGGTGGGGGGAGCCAACGTCTCCTATCTGTTCTTCCTCACCGGCCTGCCGGGAGACGACGACCCGGTTCTTCACGATCCCCGCTAGACGCAGAAGGCAGGTGCTTTCATGGTGACGTGGATTCTGTGCGCGGCTGCAATCTGGATGGCATCCCCTCCAGCGGCGGAAGTCTCCCAAAGGCCCGCGGTGGTACTCGTTTTTCTCGATGCGCCGGAAGCCGGCGCCGTGGAACGCCTTTCCACCATGCTCGCCCTGATTCCACAGATTCGCCTCCTGCCCCGCTCCGCATTCCCGGAAGACCGTCAGGAAGCCGTCCGCAAAGCCATTTCCGGCGTGGCGCCCTATCCCGATCCCGTGGCGCGCGCGGTCCTCGAGAAGCACATCCAGGCGGCGGGCGCCGTAGCGGGCGTGATCGTGGCGGGAAACCGGATCCACCTGCAGCATGCGAAAACCCATCACGGCCCCTACGCCATGCCTGGTCCCAGCGGAAAACTCCCGGATCCGCTGGTGGAGCGGCTCTGTTCCCTGTCCCAGCGGGAAAGAGGCATCGAAACGAAGCAGCCGGCCACCCGGGAACCCTTCTACCGGAACTGGCTGTTCTGGACGGGCGTCGGCATCATCGCGGGCACCATGGTGGCGGTTTCCATTCTTTCCCAGGACACCCGGGAAGTGGAAGTAGAAGTCATCAACCGCTGACGTTGCAATATCAATTGCTGGCCGAATTGAATTTCCAAAATTGAATTTCCAGAATGGGTTTTTGATATTTTTAATAAAGCTCAAGACAACGGTTTCCCGTTCCGGAATCGAGTGTTTTCTTGATTTGGCCGGGCGCATCCACTACTATCGCCTGCGATTTCCCGACGCATCCGGCCCCGGTGCATGGCCGGCCGCCGCCGGTGCGGCAATCCGGCGAGGTATTCATGGCTACCTACCTGTATGAAGGAAAAAGCAAGGACGGCTCCATCAAGAAAGGCACCATCACGGCGGCCAACGAGCAACTCGCCTTCACGACGCTCAATGCCCAGGGAATCTCGGTCACGAGCCTGAAGGAAAAGCAGCCTTTCAGGTGGTCCGACCTGGCGAACCTGGACATCAACATCGGCGGCGTCCCTCCCAAGGATCTGATGGTGTTCACCCGCCAGTTCGCGACCATGATCGACTCCGGCCTTCCTCTGGTGCAGGCGCTGGATATCCTGGCCTCCACATCCGAAAACAAGTATTTCGGCAAGATCCTCAAGGATGTGAAGGAACGAGTGGAGCAGGGAACCACCTTTTCCGAGGCGCTGTCCCATCACCCCAAGGTGTTCGACACCCTGTTCGTGAACCTGGTGCGGGCCGGCGAAGTGGGCGGCATCCTGGACACGATCATGAGCCGCCTGGCCGTGCAGATCGAAAAGAACACCAAGCTCAAGCGGCGCGTCCGCTCGGCCATGAACTACCCCATCATCCTGCTGGTGGTTTCGCTGGGCTGCATCGGGGCCATGCTGTTCAAGGTCATCCCCATGTTCGAAAACATGTTTTCCTCCATGGGCGGCCAACTGCCGGGCATCACCATGCAGGTCATCAACGCCAGCCGCTGGGCGATCGCCCACTCCAACATGATCTTCGCCGCCCTGTTCGGCATCATCGCGGCGTTCATCGCTGCCATGCGCATTCCGGGAAGCCGCTTCTTCATGCACAAACTGGCCCTTTCCCTGCCCATTTTCGGGCCCGTCATCAAGAAGATCGCCGTGGCGCGCTTCACGCGCACCATGGGAACGCTACTCTCCTCCGGCGTACCCATCCTGGACGCGCTGGAAATCGTGTCCCGGGCTTCCGGCAACCTCGCCATCGAAGCCGCCCTCCTGAACGTGCGCGAAAAGATCGCCGAGGGCCGCAACATCGTGGAGCCCCTGCAGCAGTCCGGAATCTTTCCGCACATGGTGGTTCAGATGGTGGGCGTGGGCGAGCAGACGGGCGCGCTGGATACCATGCTCAACAAGATCGCCGATTTCTACGAGGACGAGGTGGACGTGGCGGTGGAAGGCATGACTTCCATGATGGAACCGTTGCTGATGGTCATCCTCGGCGGCGCCATCGGCGTGGTCATGATCGCCATGTACGCGCCCGTCTTCACCATGGCCGGCAAGACGGAAAACATCAAGTGAGCCCCGATTTCTCCCATCCGGAACCGAAATCCGCCACCCAGCGCATTCTGTTCCTGTGCATCCTCAAGTTCGCGCTCATCACGCTCATCGTGGCGGCGGCGGCCTTCACCTTCTGGCTCACGCCCCGCCAGCACACCACCGGCACGCTCATCCACCGCATCGTCATCGGCCTGGTGGTGTTCGAATATCTCATACTTCTTGCCATCCTGGCGCTTCTGCAATGGAAATCTCCCCACGCGCCCAGGGTGTTTTTCCTGTCCATATTCGCCGACATCGTGCTCACGTCGTTTCTCGTGCACCTGACGGGACACGCCTCGTCCCCGTATGTCGTGCTGTACATGATCGGCATCATCTCGGCAGCCGTGGCCATGCCGCTGACATGGGCCACGTTTGTCACACTCCTTTCCATCGGGATGTATCTGTTCATCACGATCGCCGGCAACGCGGGACTTCTGGACTGGATCGGGCACATCGGGCACCTCCAGCCGCTCAATCCCTCCGAACTGGCCTCCCGGCTGGGCATCCATGGCAGCGCCATGGCGGCGGTATCGGTGCTGTCCATCACGCTGGCCCGCCACATCCTGCGCGTGGAAGCCGAAGGCATCGACCAGACCCGGCAGATCCGCATCCTCTTCAACCGCCACCAGGACATCCTGCGCTCCCTTTCCGACGGCGTGCTGTGCGTCTCCCGGGACGGGTGCATCCTGGACGTCAATCCGGCGTTCTGCCGCATGCTGGGCGTCGATGCCCGCATGGGAGATTCCCTGGATTCGTTTCCCTCACCCGTTTCGGACTGGATCCGGCAGAAGCCGGAGTTCCTGCGCACTCCATACTCCTGCGGCGAAAACACGCTGGAACTTGAGGTGTCGGTGCAGGATCTCCTCGTGGAAAACCGGCACGAGGGCTTTATCGTGGTGGTGCGTGACCGCAGCGAGCAGGCGCAACTGGAACGCGATCTCGTGCGCAAGGAGCGGCTGGCGGCGCTGGGCCGGCTGACGGCCTCCATCGCCCACGAAATCCGCAACCCGCTGACGTCCATTGCGGGGTCCCTGGAGTTGCTGCGCCCGGCCGTCGTCAAGTCCATCCCGGAAAACCAGGAACTCTTCGATATCGTATTCCGGGAAATCCGCCGGCTCAACGACCTGATCAAGGGACTTCGCCAGTACACGTCCGAACGCAGGCGTCCCCCGCAGGACGTCGATCTGGTGGAAACGATTCGGGAAATCACCCGCCTGTATGAAACCGATCCGAAGTATCCGGACGTCGCGTTCCACCTGGAAACTCCCGAGACCTGCGTGGTGCGTTACGATCCCGACGGGTTGCGCCAGGTGCTGCTCAACCTGATCCTCAACGCCATCCAGGCCAGCCCCGGAAAGCCTGTCACCATCCGCATCACGCCGAACGATTCCGAAATTCTCGTGGACGTCGAGGACGAAGGGCCAGGCATCGCGCCGGAACTGCAGGAAAAAATCTTCGAGCCCTTCGTGTCCACCAAGCAGTCCGGAACCGGTCTGGGCCTGGCCATCGCCGGCCAGATCGCCATGGCGCATGGAGGGCGGCTGCAACTGGTGCGCTCGGATGCCTCCGGAACCTGCATGCGCTTCGTCATCATGCGGGAAATCGAAAAAGCCTAGTTTTCCCCTTTCCTTGGAACCCGAAATGCGTCATACTTCTCTCAGCTGTCGCGCCGTGCAAGCCGGATGTTTTCATGCAAAATCAAGGATTTCGCACGGCAGCGCAACGACGTCGGCTCCATGCGAGGCATCCGTGGGCCGGTTCATCCAAGCGGGAGGTGCACCGTGGGATTCTTCAGCAAGATTTTTGGCGGAGGAAAAAAATCGGATTCCAGGGAAATAGGAACTGTTCCGGAAGAACAAAAGCCCGTCAAGGAAGAAGCCAAGACTTCCGTTTCCACCGCATCGCCGGAACCCATTCCAGATGAGGATCGCGTCCCGGAACCCCAGCCCAGGGAAGAATCCGAAGCGCACGTTCCCGCGCCGGCCGAGCACAAGGCCACCGTTTTCGGCATGCCGGCCCCGCCATTCGCTGCCGGCTCCGTGCCCGTATCCGGGGAAGCCGTCGTGGGAGAAGCCGTCGTGGGAGAACTGGATGTTCCGGCGCAACCGAGAGTCCAGGATGCCCCCCAGGCAGGGGAAATCGTAGTGGGCGAAACCGCGGCGGACACCGTGAAGGAAGAAGTTGCTTCTCCGGCGGAACCCGCCGCATCCCCGGAAGTTTCCGGCGCGGCCGAGCCCGCGGCAGTCGAATCTGCCAGCGGACCGGCTCCAGAAAATGAA
>Ga0067045_1000197_pt1 | contig 13560 bp, 12 predicted proteins | sample TerdegcTABiofilm_FD_59184 | JGI IMG/M metagenome (GOLD analysis project Ga0067045, IMG submission 59184) | Combined Assembly of (Gp0054472, Gp0054536) Wastewater bioreactor microbial communities from Singapore -Terephthalate degrading...
TCCGGCGAATGGGTTTCATATGCTTATAATATAAGCGCATTATATTATTTAGATCTTGCGGTTGGTGGTCGCATTATGATATTGGACAGTTATTTGAGGAGATTATGTGCCTAAAACTCGGGAAGTCAGGGAGCAGAACGCAAGCGCCAGCCCCCAGGGAGGCATCTGCTCAAGCGGGACGAAGATCCCCGAGATGAAGACAAGAGGGAACTTGAGTAGCGACGAGAGCATCATGATATTTGATGGTACATTTGTCGGTGGCACGGCAAGGAGCATCCCGATCGCCGAGAAGCAGCACGCGGCGAGCAGTATTGCGGGAAAGAGTATGATACCGTAAAGGAGCGGGAGCCCGAGTCCAAGCCCGATGGCAACCGTCACCAGCGTGATGGCGACGCCGAAGATGGTGGAGGCCATCATGTCGCCGAGCACGACCGCCTCGATGGTGATCGGGCAGGAGGCGAGCCGCTCAAGGGTCTTTGCCTGCCCTTCCCATGGAAAGATGGCGGGAGAAACAGCAGTTGCGGTAAAGAAGAGGGTCATTCCGACCAGCCCGGATATGAGAAATGCAAGCGGTAACTGCCTGCTCCCCATGAGGAAGGCAAGGAACAGGAAGACCGGCATGAAGACCCCGAAGATGAGCACGGGTCCCTTGAGATAGTAGATACGGATATCTTTTCTCGTGATTGCCCATGCCCTTCGCATCTGCTCGGAATATCCTGCCGGGTTCATGAATCTTCCCCCTGGGTGAGGCGAAGAAACGCCTCGTCGAGCGAGGGGGCAAGGGTATTGAGCGTGACAATCGCCACGCCGTTCTGCATCCCACACATCACCAGGGACCGGATAGCAGCATCTGGGTCCTCTGCGGTGATCTGCCACTTGTCCCCGGTCCGGTTCACACTGATTACCCCAGTGAGCCCCGCCAGGGCGTCCCCGGGCACTTCACGGTCAAAACTCACTTCAATGCGGTGCACACGGTCGATCGCCGCCTTGAGTCTCTCCGGGGCATCGATCGCGACCATCTTCCCGTTCCGGATGATCCCGACCCGGTGGCAGAGCCGGTTCGCCTCCTCTATGTTGTGCGTGGTGAGCAATATGGTGGTGCCTGCCCGGTTCAGGTCACGCAGCATGGAGAGGATCATCTGGGTGCTCTGCACATCGAGACCGCCCGTTGGCTCGTCGAGGAAAAGGAGCCCGGGTTCATGAAGGAGCGCCATTGCAAGAATGAGCCGCTGCTTCATCCCTTTTGAGTATGCCTGCACCTTCTGATCCTTCCGTTCCAGGAGCCCCAGGGTGGCGAGGAGATCGGAGGCACGCTGGGCTGCCCTGACACGGGGAAGTCCATAAAGATCTCCCATTAGCATCAGGTTCTGCCATGCAGTAAGATCAGCATACGCATTCGAGGTCTCCGGCACCACGCCAAAACCCTGTTTTGCCAGCACCGGGCTATGGCGAATATCGTGACCGAGGACAAGGGCAAATCCCGCATCCGGGGGGATTACTCCGGTCAGCATCCGGGTCGTAGTGGTCTTTCCGGCACCATTCGGACCGAGGAATCCAAAGATTTCACCTTCGTGAACAGAGAAAGAGATATGATCCACCGCTATGGTAGTGCCGAACTTTTTCGTCAGGTCCTGGACCTCTATCGCATCCTGCATGAACTCTGCTCCTCACACATCATCGCGTATACCGAGAATTACCATCCGCTGATCGCACCGGATTCCGCGGCCCTCATCCTTTCCCACCGCAATCATGTGCAGGGGTTGAACGGGATATTCGGTGCTTCCCGCAGTAATGGCCCCCTCTCCATGGAGAACCACAAATACCACTGCATAGGGTTCCGGGTGAGCCGGTATCACCTGACCGGTCTCAAGGCAGACGAGAACAATGTTGGAGCCTGCCGTTTTGAGGAGGTCTTTTTTCACTGGGCCATGCGATGAGCACTCTGCCACAGTCAGAAGGTACATTACTCCTTCCCGGTTCGTTTCAGGCTCTCAATCTCCCCGTCAATCGAATCCAGGCGGATCACCTGGATAGTCTTCATAGCTTCAAGCATCCTGATTTCATCCTCCAGGTAAAGAGCAGATGTGCAACAACATCCGCATCCTTCCTGCTCTCGCCCTTCATTGCATTGTTGGCACATGTTCTGATTTCTCCCGATTTGTAACTGTTCAGCCTGACCTGTGAGCAACAGAAGGGATGAAGGGATCTCCCTCGAAGACCTTCAGCAGAGATGCGAACACAGGCATCTCATTCTTCTTCACCGTTGAGATATAGCCTCTGACCCTGCAGAACCAGTCAGCTCCCTCCTCACTCCTGAACGTACCAGAAATCTTCTGGTGCAGTTTCATCATCCGGATATCCCGTTCAGCCAGGTTATTGGAGAACGGCACCGAGAAATCATGCATGAACGAGAGGATCTCCCGCTCAAATTTCTGGCAACGGTTGAGGAGGTTTCTCGCTTTTGACTGCTTCTTGCGCCCACGTTTCAGAACAGTACCAGAATCATCAGGGACAGGATTTTCCTGCATACCAGATTCGATAATATGGCGGTATCTCTCCTCGAACTCTGTGACCTGCCGAGGATCGAGAGAGCATGAATGCTTGTCGACCTTCTCGACTGTATCTTTGATCTCATGGATAAGGTCATACATCTGGTCACTCCATTTCTGGTGGTAGTTTTCACTGATCCCTTTCAGTTCACGGAGAAGATGCGCATTGCAGAGTGCATGACGACTTGGATACCGGAAATACGGTGCCCAGAAGTCATGGACCATCGTGCCACGGAACTGTGGCAGGATCTGCAGGTCGTCCATCGCCTGGGACCCTCGTTTTCGGTGGTGACCATATGCAGTCAGGATCTCGGTACTTGCCACATGGAGCCATTGCCGGATGCCGTTCACCCGCATCCCGGTCTCGTCCACGTTGAGTACCTGCGCACCTGCCAGGAGGTCTCGTATCTTCTCTTCAACTCCTGCAAGCTTCTGGGAACACTCTGACACTGCCCTTGCAAGCGTCGCTTTGCTCATGGACCTTCCGAACAGGTCACTGAAGGTCTCACAGAGCCGGTCGTACGGCAACAGCTGGTAGATGCAGAGGTAGACCATGAGTGCTTTCAGGTTCTGGCCATATTGAACGGGATACGTGACTTCAGGAGGAAAGGCTGCCCGGTTCTGTCGTCCGCAGCGAGGACAGGTCTTCTGTTCTGCCTGGTATTCGGTGACAAGGACTTTCAAAGGAGGGATATCATGGACCTGCCTGCGTTCCACTTTCGACGGCTCCACCTGTTCCAGGGAGGCCCCACAGTCCCCGCATACTGAGACGGTATGAACCATGACCTGATCGGGGGTTTCTACCCAGTCCAGTGTGTGACCTTTATGCCCATTCTGCCCGCCTGGTGGCCTTTGCCCTTTCTTCCGCTGACTCGTGGGTCGTTTGAATCCATCCATCGAGGGAGGTCGGTTGCTGTTCCGGCTGTTCTGGTTGAGTCGTGCTTCCAGCTCTGCTATCCGGATTTCTAACTGGACAATTCTTTCGGTGAGAGTGGCAATGGTCTCGTTCTGCCTTTCAATTATCTCCTCTTGCCTCTGGATAATGCTAACAATGGCTTCAGGATCCTTAGCGCATAACTCCAGAATTTCTTTACGCTTCAGAGATGTTTCCCCTGAAATGTTAATTATCTCTCATTATATTTTGATCTGTCGGTTAATCGGCCATATTTTTAAAAATTATCTGATAATTAAGGGATAATGGAGTTCGCTAGATCCTGATAGGGGGGAGGTACCTGAACAGTTACGATGCTTCTTTCTAAAATCTCTTCACATGTCGGGGATACGATGCAGGAGAGGTCATTTTTGGTCTCTCCTTCAAATCCACAATAATAATCCGAACGATACACGCCGCTCAGCTGCAATCACCTGAACCGACCTGCCCAGGGCCCGGCATGATGAGGTGTCACGCCGGTCCCGGTTGGGGAAGTGAACCCATTTCATTCGCGGTTTGGGGACGGGAGCCCTCATCATCTTTTGAGCACGGCACGGGGTTTACCCGCCTGAAACTGTCATGAGTCCATTTCCGGGCTATTCGTCTCCCTGATCACAATGTTAAAGGCTCTTTTTGGACATATATGAGGTATAAGAGGGCACCTTTACCGGTTTCTCTGTCTCCTGGGAGGGTTGATGCTCCTTGCGGGCTCCGCCTCAGGCGCCATTACTCTTGATGCCCGGCCTGGGACGACCCATATCGGAGACCGGGTGCACCTCAGCGGTCATTCAGGGATTCCGAACACCATCGCCGTGTATCTCTTCGTGACCGGCCCCGGCCTGAACCGTGCGGGGGTCACCCTCGAGAACCTGCACCTCCAGGCCGGGTCCGGCTACTTCACCACCGCGTTTGTGCATCCCGATGGCACATTCGAGTATGAGTGGAATACGGGGTTCATCGTGGGGCATCTCATTCCGGGCACTTACCGGATTTACGTCGTGAATGTGCCCCTGAACCTGGACCGCCTCACTGACACGGAGGAGATCAACATGTCATACACGGATGTGACGTTCCACAAGCCTCCATCACCCGGGCTTGCAATGGAATGGGGATTGCCGGGTGTGGCCCTGGTCCTCTCCATTGCACTGCTGCTTGCGAAAAAGAGAAAGAAAACCTGAAAATTTTGTCGCCTTATCCCGGGTCCGGGACTTCCTTGTTCCTCTTCACCAGGGACCCCTGCTGCTATTCCGATGGTGAATGACCATCTTTCGTTTCCGGGCGGCCAATCTCTTCTCTGGAACTCCTCTGGTGAATGACAACGAGGTTTTGGGGGGAATATCAGGAAGATCCCCTCCGGATCCTGACAGAACGGGCGTGGGCATGAAGACCCTCGGCCTCTGCGATAGTCTCGATGGTGTCACCGATACCCTCGAGGCCTTCCCTGCTGATCAGCTGCACAGTGGAGCGCTTGCAGAAGTGCTGTACATCGAGGCCCGAGTGGAGGCGGGCATACCCCGCAGTGGGGAGGACATGGTTGGTCCCTGATGCATAGTCCCCGCAGGCAACCGCGGCATAGCTCCCGAGGAAGATGGATCCCGCGTTATAGACTTCCTGCAGGATCCCCATGGGATCTGCCACCTGCAGGGAGAGGTGTTCGGCAGCCGCTCTGTTCACGGTCCCGAGCGCCTCATCCATGGACTCCACCACGATGTACCCGGTATTCTCCATCGCTTTCTCCAGGACGGAAGCCCTTTTCGCATCCCTGATCTGGGACTCGAGGAACGCCCCCACACGGGCGGGGAGGCCGGGATCCGTCGTTACCAGGAGACTCGCAGCCCTTGGATCATGCTCGGCCTGGGCAAGGATATCGGCGGCGATGAATTCCGGCCTGGCAGTATTGTCTGCGAGCACCACGATCTCGCTCGGGCCTGCCGGGAAATCGATCTCTGCCTTGTCCCGCAGCAGCATCTTGGCCATCGTCACATAGACGTTCCCGGGTCCGACGATCTTCTGGACGGGGCGGATGCTCTCTGTACCGAGTGCCATGGCCGCGACGGCCTGCGCTCCACCGACTGCGTAGATATCGTCCACCCCGGCGATGTCCATGGCCACCAGGGTCAGTGGGAAGATGGGGGGCGGGCTGCAGCAGCAGATGGACCTCACTCCTGCCACCCTGGCGGGAATGGTGCACATCAGGGCAGTGGATGAATAGGCTGCCCTTCCCCCGGGTATATAGGCGCCGATACGGTCGAGCGGGGTAGTCTTGACCCCGAGGGTGATCCCCGGCTCCACCTGCTCCAGCTACAACCCCCTGGGGAGTTGCAGCTCGTGGAACCGCGATATCCTGGCCTCCGCCTCGATGAGGCTGCTGATGACCTGTTCATCCACCGCCTGGTAGGCCTCTTCCAGCTGTTCTTCCCCTACCAGGAGTGACTCGGGGACCACTCCATCGAACTGCCTGGTCAGCTCGAAGAGAGCCCGGTCGCCGTCCTTCGCGACCCTGGAAATGATCTCTTCGACGACAGGCCTGGCCGAGGAGAGTTCCGAGATACGGTTCTCCATCCAATTCTCGAGCATTACGGCCTTCCACATGGGGAAACACTACGACCGGGTGAGTGTTAAAGGTTCTTTTGAGTGAACCATCTGATATATTCAATTGATAATACAATTGGTTAATTATGCGCAATAATTAAAGAGAAATGTTTATCCATACTCTTGCATAAGGACTACCAGTGAGACCTATGACTCTGACTTTTAAGACCGTGTGCATCTTGCTTGTACTCATTGCTCTTGTAGTGGGAGGGGCGTTTTTTGCAGGTTGTACGACCACCACACCGCAAGCGCAGGCAACCCCCAGTCCAACCGTCACTGCAGGTGTTCAGGAGGCCGGCACCACTACCCCTGTGATGACGACTATTGCACCGACACCCCCACCAGGCCCGAAAACGAAGATCCTGCTGGCCACTACTACCAGCCTTTATGATACAGGGCTCCTTGACTACCTGAAGCCCATGTTTGATGAGAAATATAACGTGGACTTGCTCATTACTTCGCAGGGGACGGGAAAGGCCATCGAGATCGCCAAGCGTGGAGATTGTGATATACTGGCCGTGCATTCTCCCAGCCAGGAACTCACCTACATGGAGAGTGGATCCGGCGTGAACCGCCGCTGTTTTGCTTACAACTACTTTATCATAGTGGGACCCGCAAACGACCCGGCTGGCGTTAAAGGGATGAAGCCCGAGGAAGCTTTCAAGAAACTCCGCACCGCAGGAAAAGCCAATTCTCCAGGTGTCTTCTTTGTCTCCCGCGGGGACAACAGCGGCACACATTCCGCAGAGAAGAACATCTGGAAGGCTGCCGGGTTAGACTATGCCAAGGACATCCAGAAATCCGGAAACTGGTATATCGAGGCCGGGAGGGGGATGGGAGAAACCCTGCAGCTGGCATCCGAGAAACAAGCTTATACCATTACCGACGAGGGGACCTACCTGGCCTATAAGGGGAAACTCGACCTTGTCCCAGTCATAGAGCAGGGCGACATCCTTCTGAACGTATACAGTGTCATCACAGTGTACACCAGCGCGCAACCCGCTGATAAGATCACCATGGCCAACAATTTCGTCAATTTCCTCATCTCCCCTGAGATTCAGACGGCCATCGCCGAATATGGAAAAGAAACATACGGTAAGAATCTCTTCTCCCCCATGAACGGACAGTGCGGGCAGTTCAAGTGCGACTGCACGAAACCTGCGACAGGGATGAAGCCGATGCTTGTCTTCAATGCAGGGAGCCTGAATACGCCGTTTGCAAAACTGGAGACGGCCTATGAGGCGGCGAACCCCACAGTGGATGCCAACCTCTTTGGAGGCGGGAGCAGCACCATGATCGAGAAAATTACCAAGGGTGGGGAATATGCCGATGTCCTTGCGAGCGCTGACTCCTTCCTCATCCCCAAGATGATGGAACCCGCATATACGGACTGGTACGCGGAGTTCGCCAAGAACCAGATGGTGATTGCCTACACCGACAAGAGCAACTATGCCGATAAAATCACCCAGGAGAACTGGTATGAGATCCTGAACATGCCTGATGTCACGTATGTCATATCTGATCCGAACACCGACCCTGCAGGTTACCGCGCAGTAATGACGGTTCAGCTCGCTGAACGAGTATATGGCCTTGATACCATCTTCACAAGCCTGCTCGGCTCTCACGGCATGATGACCCGTGGATTTGCCGACGGTATCTACACCATCGATGTCACAAATGCAAAAGGTGATGGGAAGCTGGTGATAGGGAAGGATGGCCCGGACGTGATCTCTCGCCTGAAGAACGGAGAGGCAGATTATGCCATTGAGTACAGAAGCGTGGTCATGCAGAACAACCTGCCTTACATCACCCTCCCTGGCGGCATGGATCTCTCTGATCAGTCACAGAACAGTAAATATGCCACGGTGAAGGTGAAGAGAAAGACCGCCACCGGGACCAGCACCGAGACCGGAACCGCTATCATCTACGGCGTCACCGTGCCGAAGAATGCCATGAACAGGCAAGCAGGCATCGCCTGGGTGAAGATGCTCCTTGACAAGACCGGTCAGGACATCCTCAGTGCAGACGGGCAGACCCCCATCGTCCCTGCAAAAGGATACGGGAATGTCCCGGCCGAACTAAAAGGTCTGGTGGTATGAAGGTATCCATCTTTTTTCTGCTAGGACGGCAGCCATATACCAACCGGAATGCGTTCGTAACTGACTATAGTGGTCCAAAATCTGTTGCACCGAGCTGAAAAATGTATTCACACAGTGTGACATTCTCCTGAACCAGGTATAACGATGGAATTCTTCTCTTTATCTTCTGTAAAATATATTGTTGGCATTATCTGCATAGTCTCCCTCTTTTCGGGGGCTTCTGCCGCCACCACATCGGTCCACATCCTCAAATATGCGAGCGATGGCATTACTATCCTCAATGAGACCACCGTCACGTACCAGTGGCTGGAGCAGAATCTCCCTGTGCAAGGCGATGGGGTGACCCACTATTATCACCAGGGGCCGGTCTTTGTCGATGACCCGGATCCTGTGGTGGAGGAACAGCTCCGCTGGAATCCTGAAGAAGATACCAATGTCCAGGAGAAGGACATGGGGGCAGTCAAGGGGACAGATCTCCGGGACCTGTGCGAGCTCGTCGGCGGGATGTCTCCCGGGGAAGAGGTCAAGATCCTCTCATCCGATGGCTTTTCCAAGTGGTTTGCGTACAAGAATGTCTATGAATATTCATCGCGGGAAGGTCCGATCGGCGTTACGTAGTATATGAATGGCAATTACCCAGACTTGGGGTATTCCGACGGGATGAAGCTCGTCTGGTTCGCAGACACTTCGACAAATCCATGGGGCTACAATGCCTTCGGGAACTACGACTGGCACGAGGCAGCAGATTCCAAATATTGGTACTACTACCAGTCTGGCGGGGAGAACTACCCAACCACAACCGGCCTCTCAGCCAAGTATGTGAACCGGATATATATCTACAGCAATGAAGCCCCGCCCATTGCACCGGTCGCGGACTTCACCTCTGATACACAGTCCGGTACCGCACCACTCACCGTCCATTTCACCGATATGTCAACCGGTGATGATATCACGAACTGGGCCTGGGACTTCACGAATGATGGTATTGTCGACTCTGCCGAGCAGAACCCCTCACACACCTACTCCACTGCGGGCACCTACACGGTAAACCTGACGGTGACAGGTGCAGGAGGATCCGATTCCGCGGTCATGACGGACTTCATCACCGTAACTGCCCCGGCCGTTACCGAGATCTTCAATGGAACCGTTTCCCTCACCCCTGAATCCACATTCAATGTCACGGCCTACAATTCTGGGAGCGATTATACGGTCAGCGCCACCACACCCCTCGGGGCACTGGATGCTGCATCCATAATGGGAACCGGGTTCACCTATAGCGTCAGTGACAAGAGCTACGCAACCAAGGGCATTCTCCTCCTTGATGAGATCGACTCCTATTGGTACAACAAGACCGCGGACCCGGACCTCACCTGGATCTGCCAGGTGAACGGGGTCACCCTCGACGACTACGGGAGCCCGGCCACTGACGGGTTCAACCTGAAAGAACTCTCTGACGGCGACCAGGTGAACTTCTACTTCGGTGAGAAGCCGGTCACCCCTGAAGACGCGACTGCGGTTGTGAAGATTCTCGTGGAAATCCCCCCACCGGGACCTGTCGTCGATACCATCTTTGACGGGATGGTCACCCTGAGCCCCGGCACCACCTTCAATGTCACCGCATACAATTCTGGGAGCGATTATACGGTCAGCGCCACCACACCCCTCGGGGCACTGGATGCTGCATCCATAATGGGAACCGGGTTCACCTATAGCGTCAGTGACAAGAGCTACGCAACCAAGGGCATTCTCCTCCTCGATGAAATCGATACATACTGGTACAACAAGACCGCGGACCCGGACCTCACCTGGATCTGCCAGGTGAACGGGGTCACTCTCGACGACTACGGGAGCCCGGCCACCGACGGGTTCAACCTGAAAGAACTCTCTGACGGCGACCAGGTGAACTTCTACTTCGGTGAGAAGCCGGTCACCCCTGAAAGTGCCACCGCAGTAGTGCAGATTACTGTCGATATCGATGGATCAACACCCGGAGAACCGGACTGGGAACTCGAACTTTCCGGTGCTCGTGATCAGACAGTGACAAAAACCTACTTTGAAGAGGGGCTTGCCTGTCCTTCATCAGATCACATGGTATCCTGGACCGATCCTGAAGGAACCGAGTGGGGTGGTGTGCCGCTCTGGCTCCTCATCGCAATGGTGGATGACAACCCTGACTCAGGCCCTGACCACTACAATTTCAACGATGCGCTTGCAGTAGAAGGATACTCAATCAAGGTGACCGCGGGAGACGGGTATAATGTCAACTTTGAGAGTGCCGATATCGCCCGCAACAACGAATACATCGTCGCAAATACCCTGAACGGTACGCCATTGCCGGTCCTCCGGCCGAACAGCACCAAACCCTGCTTCCCGCTGCAGCTCATAGGGCCAGCTGTCTCCTCAGGGAAACTGATTGGAAACATCACCAAGATTGAACTCGTTGGCCTCCCTGAGCCGTCCGAGGGCTGGACGCTCATGATGGAAGGAGATGTTGTGGATCCTATCACCCAGGCCTATTTCGAGGAAGCGCTGGCCTGCACCCACAATACCACCTGGACGGACGGCAGCGGGAATGTCTGGAGCGGGATGCTTCTCTGGGAGCTTGCCGGTGCTGTGGACGACATCGAGACCTCTTCACACTGGACATTCAATGATACCCGCGCCTCTTCGGGATATACTATCCGCGTGATCGCGGGAGACGGGTACAACAGGACTTTTGCCAGCGCTGATGTCGCACGGAGCGAACACTTCCTCGTTGCGAATATGAAAAACGGGGAACCGCTGAGCGGTTCTGAAGCTCCCCTCCGGCTGGTGGGTGCCAATGCAACGGGTGGCAAGAGTGTCGGGAACATTGCCACCATCAGGCTCGAAGGTCTGCCTTCGTATCCACAGGGAGACTGGAGCCTGCTATTGAACGGGGCAATCAGCGACACCATCCCACAGCCCGAATTCGAGGAATGGGTTGCCTGCCACCCCGCTACCTATACCGACGGAACGGGAAATGTGTACGAAGGCATCCCCCTCTGGCGGCTCATGGGATGGGTCGACGACAGGATCCCCCACGGGCCGAACGGCTTCAACAATGCACTCGCGAATGCCGGCTACAAGGTGATCGTGACGGCAGGGGACGGGTACAGCAAGGAACTCACGAGCCAGCAAATCGGGACAACGGACGGGTTCATCATCGCGAATAAACTGAACGGTCAGCCCCTGCCGACTGACGGCTCCCATCCACCATACCCGCTCCGCCTTGTTGGTGAAGGTCTCCCCTCAGTGCACTACAGCGTGGGCAACGTCGTCAAGATAGAGCTGACCGATTTCCAGGAACCAACAGAAATTCCTGTGATTCATATCATCAAGTATGATGCTGACGGCGTCACTATCATTAACGAGACTACTGTCGACCATGTATGGATGGAGGCGAACCTTCCTGTCTTTGGAGATGGAGTCACACATTACCAGTATCAGGGTGTCACCTTTGACCCTGACGATCTCTGGGACCCCAACGAGACGAAGGGTATGAACCCCCCAAGATTGACAATGCGATCAAGGGAACAAAGGTGCGGGATCTCTGTGACCTCGTGGGAGGCATGGAACCAGGCACCGAGATTACCTTTGTTGCCACGGACGGCTGGGAGACCACGCTGCCCTACGACTGCATCTATACCAACCCGCATGTCTATTCCCACCTCGGCGACACGATAATAGCCTGGTATGCTGATGGGCAGTATGTTCCCCAGTATGGTGACGGGCCGCGGCTCTACTTCACACCCGAGGACCAGGTTGCAGGACAATGGAACATGCATGAAGCCCTGGCCCAGCAGTACTGGCACTACTATTGGGACGGCGGAATCCAGTACCCGTCAGTAGCTGGTCTCTCGGCCAAATATATCGCGACTATCAGGATCTACGCTTCCCCCGTCACAGACTGGACACTTGTCCTTGACGGCGAGGATATCGGGGGACTGAACGAGACGATCTCCCGCAATTACTTTGAGTCTGCCCTCGCCTGCCAGTTTGGTGCCAACCACGAGGCAGAGTATACCGACAGCGCGGGGAGAACCTGGTCGGGGATGCCACTCTGGTTCCTCTGCGGGTTTGTGGACGATGCCGACCAGCACTCAGATAATGCTTACAATGAGACGAAAGCCATGGAGGGTTATGATATCACGATCACTGCGACCGATGGGTACAGCGCGTCATTCAACAGCAAAGACACGATCTGGAGTGCGAACTATATTGTTGCCAATACGCTGAATGGAAGCCGTATCCTGGAGAGCGATTCAAGCTGGCCTCTCAGGCTGGTTGGCCAGAACGTGACTGGAGCAAAGGTCGTAAAAGGGGTCGCCTCGGTGGTACTCCATTCCTCTGCGGTTCCGCCTGCTGCAAACTTCAACGCGTCTCCTTTGACAGGTACGAAACCCCTCTCGGTCCAGTTCACAGATCTCTCAACGGGTGAACCGCTCACCTGGGCATGGGATTTCCAGGATGACGGAATTATTGACAGCACTGACCAGAATCCGGAGTATATCTTCCAGAATACAGGGACTTACTCGATCCGGCTGACGGTGACGAATGCGGGAGGGAGCAATACCCTGCTGAAGAGTCAGCTCATCAGCGTCACAGCAGAACCCCCAATCGCAGAATTTACCGCCTCTCCTCTTACGGGTGCGGCACCCCTCTCGGTCCAGTTCACCGATCTCTCAACAGGTGACCCCCTCACATGGGCATGGGATTTCCAGAACGACGGTACTATCGACAGCACGGACCAGAACCCGGTATATTCCTATCAGAACACCGGGACTTACACAGTCAGGCTGACAGTCACAAATGCTGGTGGGAGCGACACCGTGCAGAAGAGCCAGATCATAACCGTTACAGTAGGACCCCCTACCGCTTCCTTCACTGCAAATCCCCAGAGCGGGAACTGGCCTCTCACGGTCACATTTAGTGACACATCCACAGGATACCAGATTCAGTCCTGGGAGTGGAACTTTGGAGATGGTAAATCTGAGACGAAAAGAAACCCTGTCCATACCTTCCTGAGACCTGGAACATACACCGTAACCCTCACGGTGAAAAGCGCAGAGGGAACTGCCACCGCATCCAAAGTAATTGAAGTAAAAGGTGATTTCAGTGCCGGCGCTGTGATAAAATCCCCTGTCGCGCTGTTCAGCCAGAGCTCTGTTATCGGGAATCCTCCCCTCTCGGTCTCGTTCACAGATCTCTCATTAAAGAATCCCACCACATGGCTATGGGCCTGACTTCCCGAGTTTTAGGCACATAATCTCCTCAAATAACTGTCCAATATCATAATGCGACCACCAACCGCAAGATCTAAATAATATAATGCGCTTATATTATAAGCATATGAAACCCATTCGCCGGA
>Ga0067045_1000136_pt1 | contig 13558 bp, 11 predicted proteins | sample TerdegcTABiofilm_FD_59184 | JGI IMG/M metagenome (GOLD analysis project Ga0067045, IMG submission 59184) | Combined Assembly of (Gp0054472, Gp0054536) Wastewater bioreactor microbial communities from Singapore -Terephthalate degrading...
GGGTGTGCCTCCAGGGATGCGTTCCCGTCCACGAGGGGGACAGACGCCCTCGCCGACGCGATCCCGTCGTGCGAGGCTGCAGTCGGGACAGAGAGGAAGGGCCGGTCGAGGTTGTAGGAGACGATCTTTGCGCAGTCGATGACCCGGCCGCCCCCGACGCCCACGAGGAAACCGGCACCGCGGGCAGCCTCCTCGGCCTCGGCGATGGTCTCCATGCTCATCTCCCTGACGGTGAACGTGGAGACACTGTATGTCTCCCCGAGGAGGGAGACCACGCGGTCACCGGCACATTCCCGCGTGTTCGCACCACCGAAAAAACCATGGCACTGTCTTCGAGGCAGAGGTCGGCGCAGACCTCGGGGATCTGGGAAATAACATCATGGCCGATGACAACGTCGCGGGGGAGCTGCATCCACCGGGATTTGTCAAAGCCCTTTGTTTTGAGTAATTTTATCGGGTCTGCGCTCATATGTATCCGGAAGTGATTGGGGATTTCATAGAGAAATATTACATCGATCCGATCCGTTACGGGCAGCCTTACAACGTGGTGGATACAACGACCTACGCTCTGGTTCTGATCCTTGCCATATATATCATTTATCGCTGGCTGTCGCGGTCGCGGACGATCCGCATCGACGGGGACTTTGTCCTCGTGACTCTCCCCTACGTGGTCATGGGAGGACTCCTCCGCGTGGTGGAGGACACCGGGATCGTCCCGGTCGGATGGAACTACCTCCTGATCACCCCGCTGATCTACTTTGTCATGTTCCTCTATACCGCAGGGGCTCTCTTTGTCTCCGCCACCCTCCAGGAACACGGGATAATCCGCGATTATCACCGGCCCTTTGCCGGTGCGGGTATTGCGGGTGCGGCGGTCACCGGGCTCGTGCTCGTCTCGTTTGGCATCAGGAACGGGATCATCGCCCTCGACGTCCTCTTTTTCATCCTCCTGCTCGCGGCTGCCACCACGGCCGCAGTCTGGGTCGTGATGCGCAGGCTCCTCTCGTGGGAATACGTCAGCGACCCGCTCTACATCACCCTCCTCTTCGGGCAGCTCCTCGACGCGAGCGCCACGAGCTACGGGATCGACCTCCACCCCCTGCACTACGTGGAAGTGCACGTCGTGGGTTCACACCTGATAGAATGGACGGGCACGGCATTTTCGATGTTTGCCCTCAAGCTCCTCGTCCTCTTCCCGGGGATTTACATCCTCCAGAGGTTCCGGTCGGAGGGCCCGCAGGCACTCTGGCACCTGATCCTCCTCGCCATGATCACCGTTGGCCTTGCGCCGGGAGTCAGGGACATGGTACGGATGGTGCTCTATGTCTGACCTTGCCCGCAACGTGGCCACGGCAGCCGTTATCCTCGCGGTTTCCATCGGGATGGGAGTCTTAACGACGGTGGAAGACCCGTCCACAGGGGAGAAAGTCATCACGGTGCTCCGGGACACGATCCTGGGCGGCAGTGCAGATATTTCGGGTCCGTTCCTTGCAGCAAATCTCTTCTTCAATAACCTGCAGGCGTGCCTCATGATGTTCCTTGGCGGGGCATCCCTTGGCATCGTGACGGTGTTCATCATCACCGTGAACGGGTTCGTCATCGGTTCCGTGCTCGAACTCGTGCGCCAGCAGCACAGCCTCGNGTTCGTCCTTGCNGCCATCGTTCCCCACGGCATCTTCGAGATNCCGGCATTCCTCCTGTCAGGGGCACTCGGGTTCATGCTCGCCCGGGCNCTCTGGAACGAGTGGATGTCAGGAAGCGACGCNGCCGCAGAGGCAGCAGCCCTCGGGAAAACGTTCCTTTTCCGCGTCGTGCCGTTCGTCGCTGTCGCAGCACTCGTAGAGGCATTTATTACGCCACAAATCCTACATTTCCTCGTTTGAGGTGCATTTTTTGGCAGAGGCAGAAGAGGGCACCCTGCCCCCCAAGGAAGACTTTTCCGCGTGGTACAACGAGCTGCTGTGGCGCGCGGAACTGATGGACGTCCGTTACCCGGTCAAGGGACTGTACGTCTGGTACCCGTTCGGGTTTGCCCTGAGGAGAAACGTCTATTCCCTGATGAGGAACCTTCTCGACCGGGACCACCAGGAGGCACTGTTCCCGCTCCTCATCCCCGAGACGGAACTTGCCAAGGAGGCAGAGCATATCAGGGGTTTCGAGGATGAGGTGTACTGGGTGACCCATGGCGGCTCCTCCCCGCTCGATGTCCGGCTCGCCCTCCGGCCCACGAGCGAGTGTGCAATATANCCCATGTATGCCCTCTGGATCCGATCCCATGCCGACCTTCCCCTCAANATCTACCANATCGTGAACACGTTCCGGTACGAGACGAAGCACACCCGGCCCCTCATCCGCCTCCGCGAGATCACGTCGTTTAAGGAGGCCCATACCGTGCACGGGAGCTGGGAGGAGGCCTCTATGCAGGTGGAGGCTGCCATTGCNCTCTACCGGGAGTTCTACGATGCCCTTGCTGTCCCCGTCATCGTTTCGCGCCGGCCCGACTGGGACAAGTTCCCNGGGGCGGACTTCACGATCGCGGTCGATACGGTGATGCCNGACGGGAGGACACTCCAGATCGGGACGGTCCACCACCTCGGCGACCACTTCTCCCGNACGTTCCAGATCCGGTTCGAGGACGCCGNCGGGCAACAACAGTATGCNTTCCAGACGTGCTACGGGATCTCCGAGCGGTGCATCGCAGCCCTCGTCTCGCTCCACGGGGATGACAGGGGGCTCGTCCTGCCGCCCGTGGTCGCGCCGGTCCAGGTCGTCATCGTGCCCATCGTCACCGGGAAACGNAAAGAGGAGGTGAGTGCTGCTGCCGCAAGGGTCGGCGGGAGGCTCGCGTCCGCAGGGTTCCGNGTCAGGGTCGATACACGCGAGATGCGGCCCGGCGCCNAGTATTACTACTGGGAGATGCNTGGTGTCCCGCTGCGGCTCGAGGTGGGGCCGCGTGACCTCGATTCCCGCCAGGTCATGGCGGTTACGCGCCTCGGGGAGAAGACCGCGATCCCGGACGAATCCCTGGAAGAAGGGGTCAGGAAAGTGCTCGACTCCTTTGTATCCCGGCTCCGGGAGAGGGCCGGTGCACACGTGCAAAGCCGCATCCGGGTGTCAGGATCGCTTCCCGAGGTCACGGAGGCCGTTGCATCGGGCGTCACGCTCGTCTCCTGGTGCGGGGACCGGGGGTGTGCGGATGCAATCGAGGAGAAGACACGTGCGAGCGTGCTCGGAACTGACGTCCGGCTCGAAAGCTGCAAACAGCTGCAGGGCCCGTGCATCGTGTGCGGGCGCGAGGGGAAAGCGGCACTCGTGGGACGGTCCTATTAGGGGACAGTGCCGGGAAAAAGAGGAGAGATGCGGGGGGAATTCCCCGCCGGTTTATCGCTGTGTCCGGGAACTCCTGACACTTTTGCAGGCTTTTTGGGGATTACCGGCAGGACCTGCACCGGTGGACGATGCGGTAGCCCGGGAGGGAGAGGTCACCGGCAATGATCTTCCTCCCGCCGCCGAGGAAAATTTTCCCGCATTTATCACACCGGTGCGGGATGACCGAATCGAACCGCCCCGGGGGCAGGTCGAGTTCGAAACGGGTATCCATGGATGACTGCCCTTCCCTGGCGATCGCCTCCTCGTAGAGGGAGACGAGCTGCATCACCTTGAGCGGGCTTGCGCCCATGTCCGTGAAGGTCTTGAAGAGGAAGTAGTTGAAGATGAGCCAGGAGAAATCTGCCCGGTCCACGAGTTCCTCGACATCGTTCTCCAGTTCGTCCAGGTCTTCAAGGGTGCACCCGCAGAGGGGGCAGCGGCCTTTCACGAGCTCGTCAAGGTAGACTTCTTCCTGGCAGCCCGGACAGGTCGTATGGGCAGCATGGGTCCTGTATGTCATGGTTGGATGGGTATTGTCTCTACCCCGGTGATGGGTGGGAACATGTCTTTACTGCATCGCCGTGCTGTAGTGAGATGGTCCGCATAACGGTACCGTGTCTAATCACCGCACGCCTGGAGAGGATTCCGGGGGGCGATCCTGGGAACCGATCCCGGGGTGACCCGGTCCAGGGCAATTTCCTTTCCTATTTGTACCTCCATGAGATAAACCATGCGCTCGGGGTCTTTCCGGTGTCGCAATGGACAAATAAGGGAGAATGCGCAGGTATAAAAACTATGTGGCACCAGCTGGAAAGGGTGTCTTTGCATCCTGCGCGTTGAGCCTCCGCCGGGCGGGACTACCGGACGAGGATCCCTAATGCATCGGAGAGCGATCGGAGCCCTTCCTCCTTTCTCCCCTCTTTCAAAAGGGTGACCGCACGCGAGAGGCAGTCCCTGATGGACTCCTTGTCAAGACCGTAGGCGACCATGAAACAGCGGACCGACTCCTCGATCTCGCCGGTGAGGAAGTAGCAGTTGGACAGCTCGATCCACGCATCCACGTGGCGGGGGTCCTCGCGGACCACGCCTTCCAGGATACGGATGGCGTCCTTCCGCATGCCGGTGCGGGAAAGCGCAAGCCCTTTCCAGTAGAGGTTCCGTGCCCCGGAGAGCGGCCGGGACTCTTCCGCACGTGCAAAACAGGAGACCGCGTCCCGGAACCGGCCCAGTTCGCAGGACGCGATCCCTTTGAGTATCCAGGCCGAGGAGAAACCGGGATAAATGGAGAGCGCCCGGGAAAAGCATTCCAGTGCCTCCCCGAAGCGGCGCAGTTTCAGGAATGCATACCCGCGGTTCACCCATGCACCCACGTAACGGGGACGAAGTGATGTTGCAATGGCCGTGCAGGTCAGCTCGTCCTCGAACCGCCCGAGTTCACCCAGAGTGTGCCCTCTCGCGTTCCACGCGCGGGCGTTGGAGGGGTCGAGCTGGATGGCCCTCTCGCAGCAGACGAGTTTCTCGGAGAACCGCAGGAGCTTTCCGAGGGCAAAACCACGGTTGATCCATGCCTCCACGTTCTGCGGGTCGAGTGCGAGAGCCTGGTCGCATGCCTTGATCTCTTCGCGGAACCTCCCCAGTTTGCCGAGTGCAAAACCGGATGCCACCCAGGCGGGAACATACGTCGGGTCCTCCTGGAGGGCCCTGGAGAAGAGTGCGAGGGCATCCCCGTGCCTGCCGTTTCGCGACGCGAGGATACCTTCCCGCGTGAGTTCCCGGGCAACTGCCCCTCCCGTGTCCTGCCCGGGACAAACGTCCCCCCGCGATGTCCCGTCACCGCTCTCCTGCCCGGGTAATTCCGCCTCTGTCATATTTCTGACGGCACCGTTTTTTTCGTCCCTTTCTCACACTTTTTCCCGTCACGTTCGATAAATGCACCCCTGCAGGAGTGGTGGAAACACGGGTCCTGGTCTCTTCCCCGCACGGGAGATCCCCGCACTGGCGGGAATGACCATCCGGGAAACCGGCGTGTCCGGGCAGGGTGCACGCTTCGGGATAGCCGTCCCGGAAGGAAGGTTCCGCAAAGGGGTGCCTGCGTAAGAAGAAAACAGCCCGGAAGGATGGCGGGTTCCCACAACCGGGGATCACCCCTCATTTCCGTTTCATCGACCCGAGGATTCCCCGGATGATCTCCCTCCCGATCTGCGATCCTGCTGCCCGTGCCGCGCTCCCTGCCATCTTGGCGAGGGCATCCGTCCCCCGTCCGGCCGGGGCGGAGGAGGAACTCCTCTCCCTCCGTCCGGGCGGACTCTCTGCCTTCTTTTCAGCCGGGGGCGAACTTTTTGCCCGTTCCGCGAGGATCTCGTAAGCCGATATCCTGTCGTGGACGGCCTCGTACCTGCCGTAGAAGGGGGAGGCGCGGATGATCTCGTTCCTCTCGTCAGGGGAGAGCGGTGCAAGGCGGCTCTCCGGGGGGTAAATAAGTGCCCTCTCGGTGACACCCGGAATACCCTTTGCATCGAGGAAAGAGACCAGTGCTTCCCCCGTCCGGAGCTCGGTAATGACTGCCTTTGCGTCGAGGGCCGGGTTTGCACGCATCGTTTCGGCCGCCGCCCGGACGGCTTTCTGGTCCTTCTGCGTGAATGCCCGCAGGGCGTGCTGGACCCGGTTGCCCAGCTGACCAAGGACGTCGTCGGGCAGATCGAGGGGGTTCTGGGTGATGAAGTAGACGCCGATACCCTTGGACCGGATGAGGCGGACAACGAGCACCACCTTTTCCCGGAGTGCCCTGGGTGCGTCGGCAAAGAGGAGGTGGGCCTCGTCGAAGAAGAACACGAGCCTTGGTTTTTCCGGGTCTCCGACCTCGGGCAGGTTCTCGTAGAGTTCGGAAAGCAGCCACAGCAGGAAGGTGGAATACAGCTTGGGTGACTGCAGGAGCCTGTCTGCGGCGAGAATGTTGATGATACCGTGCCCCTCCGCATCGGTCCGGAGCAGAGTCCCGATATCGAGCGAGGGCTCCCCGAAGAACACTCCGCCCCCCTGTTCCTCGAGGGTAAGGAGGTTCCGCTGGATGGCGCCGATCGTTGCAGGCGAGATGTTCCCGTACCGGGTCCGGAGGTCCTTTGCATTCTCCCCCCCGTACCGGACCATCGCCTGGAGATCTTTCAAATCGAGGAGGAGCAGCCCCTGCTCATCCGCGATCCTGAATATGACGGCAAGGACGTCGGCCTGCGTGTCCGAAAGGTCGAGGATTCGCGAGAGGAGGAGGGGACCCATGTCCGAGACGGTGGTCCTCACCGGGTGCCCCTGCTGGCCAAAGACGTCCCAGAATACGACCGGAAAACCGCGGGGTGAATAGCCGGACAGGCCGAGTTCGGTTGCACGTGCCGTGATTTTGGGATTGTCCCCGCCCGGTTTTGCCATCCCGGAAAAGGTCTCCCTTGACGTCTGCCAGAAAGACCGGCACACCGATCTTCGAGAACTGTTCGGCCAGGACGCGGAGTGTCACGGTCTTTCCCGTGCCGGTCGCACCGGCGATGAGACCGTGGCGGTTTGCCATCCCGGGAAGGAGGCCGAGCGGGGCGGAACCCCGGGCCACGGTGAGTTGTTCAGGGGTGGGGGACATCGGGAATCCTTCCTGATCTCATATAGGGCAGGAGGGCGCCTTAACCGTAACCCGTCCCCGTCCCCGGTTGTTCCGTCCCCGTGGTGGTGTCCTGTTTTTCTGCACGGGCGCGGCGGGAGGCAGAAACGCTGTCGGAATACGGCGAAGAGACAGAACGCATGACGAAAAGGTATATTGCCCAACGGGGCCCCATTGCATCGCATGGGAAGACCAATCCGGCCCTGTGCCTGCACGGTTGCCGGTTCGGATCCAAGCGGAGGTGCGGGCCTGCAGGCGGACCTCGGGGTCTTTTCCGCGCTGGGAGTCCATGGTCTCTCGGTCGTGACCGCGATCACCGCCCAGAACACGAAGGCCGTGACCGGTATCCACGTCGTCCCCTCCTCCATGGTCTCGCTCGAGCTTGGTACCCTCTGCGACGAGTTCGAGATCCGCGCGGTGAAAACCGGCATGCTCGGGGACAGCGGAACCATCCGCGTCCTTGCGCGGGAGATACCGGCCGGGATACCGCTCGTCGTCGACCCGGTCATGGTCTCGACGAGCAGGCACACGCTCCTTCCGGCTGATGCGCTGGATGCTCTCGTCTCCGACCTCCTGCCGCGGGCAACCGTGGTGACACCGAACGCGAGTGAAGCAGAGGTGCTCTCGGGTGTTGCGCCCATCCGGGACAGGGCCGATGCCCTGCGTGCAGGAAAAAAGATACTCGGGGCCGGGCCGGAGTACGTCCTTGTCAAGGGGGACACCTGCGGGGAGAGAGTGCAACCGATATCCTCGTGGGTGCGGACGGGGAATGGTGCATCTCCACCCCGCGGTACCCCTATGCCATCCACGGGGCGGGGTGCTGCTTCTCGGCAGCGCTCTGTGCATTCCTGGCACAGGGGTACCCGGTCGTCGACTCCTTTGCACGGGCCAAGGAATTCATGGACTTCCTTGCGGGAAATGCGGTGCAGGCACCCTCCGGCATGCACATCCTTTCCCCGTCGGACTGGCTCCGCCGAAAGGAATGACCGGGAGGAGACCTCCGGTATCTTCTTGAGGGTCAGGTGCGATATGTGAACCCATGGATGACGGGGGATACGGGAGGGTCCCTGGAAGCAATGGAGGAAAGTAACAGGGGAGAAGGGCTCTTCCGATCGGCCCTCGACGCACTCCCGTTCCCGGCCTGCATCATCGGTCCCGACGGAGCGGTCCTTTTTTCCAACAGGGCCATGGACAGGACCTTCGGACAGGGAAAACCGGCCCCCGTCCTGCCGGACGATGCACTCGCGATTGCAGGAAAGGCACGGGAAACCGGGAAAAGAGTCAGGGCCACGGTGACCGTGACGGTTTCGGGCGATCAGGCGGTCCAGTTCCCGGTGGAGGCAACACCCCTTCCCGGGGCTGCAACCGGAAAACCAGGACCGGTCCTCCTGTCTGCATGCATCACCGGCGAAGAGGACCTGCTCCGCGAGCTCCTCGTGCGGGACACATCCCGGAGGAAACTCCGCGAGCTCCTTGCCACGATCAGGCACGACATCCTCAACCAGCTGACAATCCTCATCGGTTTCCTCCAGTATTCCGAAGACCTGTGCCAGGATCCGGGGATACGCGAGTTCATCGGAAAGGAGGAAAATGCGGGAAAGGCCATCCAGTCGTTGATCGAATTCACGCGGAAGTTCCAGGACCTTGCGATCCAGGAACCCGCATGGATCGACCTTTCATTGCTGGCCACCCCCGTGGAGGTGCAGAAGCTCCCCAGAGACGTCCTGGTCAGGATCGACTGCGGCCATTTCGAGGTCTTCTCGCCCCCCCTCCTTTCCTTTGTCTTTTCTGTACTGGTGGAAAATGCCCTGGACCACGCGACCGGGCTTTCCCGGATCACGATTGCGGCAGCACCCAGGGGAGACGACCTCGTCATTGCCGTGGAGGACGACGGCCCCGGTATCCCGCCGGGAGATAGGAAGATGCTTTTCGAGAGGGGGCACGGGCGGCACGGGGGATACAGCCTCTGGCTCGCGCGCGAGATCGTGCGGATCTGCGGTGGGACTCTTGACGAGTGCGGGGGGAAGGCCGTGGTGCCCGCTTCGAGATCCGCATTCCGAAGGGCATGTGGCGGAAGAGGGATGACGGGGCATCCTGATCCGGAACGAAAAAGAGCGGGATCTGTTTATCCCCTGTTTTACACCCTGATTCCCCTTCTCCTGCTGCTCTCCCATACCTGTCGGCCCTTGTGAGGGCAGCTTCCCTTGCAGGTCATGGATCGCTCGTTTCGCCGGGAACGCTCCGGGGAACACGGCAAAGGGGGGAGACGAGTCCTCACTAGGAAAAGAGAAGGGAATCAGCTGATCTCCTGGACGATCCGCCCGTTCCGGAAGATCGAGATCCTGCCGCCGCTCTGCGAGAGGACGATGCCCACAGCCTTCGTGTCGAGCGTGATCGCGGCAATGGAGGAATGGCGTGTCCCGAGCCCCTTGGGAACTCCTGCCCGGCTCGTGTCGACCGTGATGTAGCGGGCGGCAGCCTCTATCTGCCCGTCGCCCCTGACAACGAACGCCCCGTCGAGCTGGGCCAGTTCCTTGATCATCTCCTTGATGTCGGGGTTCGTGACCATCCGCTCGGCAGGCGGGTGGCCCTCGACCGGGTTGAGGATCAGCTGGCGTGACCTCTCGAGCACGGCGTCCGCGTCACCGACAATGAACGCCGTTCCCACCTGCTTTCCCTCGCGTCCCTCCCTCGCGATCTCCATGCAGATGTGGAGGACCGAGTCAAAGACCTCGTCCTGCACGTCCGTCCCGGCGATGACCGTGTCGCGCCACGCGGCCGTGCTGATCCGCCGGCGGTCGCGGTGCGTGTGGTCGGTGATGTCGTGGCCGATGCAGACCACCTCCACGAGTTTCCCCTGCTCGTCCCGGATGGGGGAGAGGGTCCATGCCACCCAGGCGGGCTCGCCGGAACGCAGCACCATCTCGGTGATGGAGAGGCCCCGACCCTCGTGGACGAGGCGCGTATCGCGGGTGAAATCAGGGGCATCTTTCCGCGACCCGGCAGGGATGAGGGTGTCCTGCAACCGCTTTCCCACGATCTCGGCCTCGGAGTAGCCGAAGAATGCCTGGGCATGCGTGTTGAAGAAGGTGACTGCCCCCTCCGGGTCCAGCTTGACGATCAGGCTGCTGGCGTTGTTCAGGAACTCCCTGTACCGTATCTCCTGTTCCCTGATGGCATCGAGGAGCCGGTTCTTCTCGGTCCGGTCCTCGATGACAAGGATCCGGCCCCGCGAGGGGTCCTGCGGGTCCATGGGCCTGATTTTCATGTACACGGGCACGAGAGTGCCGTCTTTTGCCTTTATCGCGGACTCGGCATGGCCCCATCCCTGGTCGTCGACCCGCAGGGCGAACTCGCGGAATGCCCGGTCGCATTCCTCCTTCCCGGGAAAGAGCGCCGCGATGTCCCGGCCCTTGAGGGCAGCGGCATCCATGCCGAGCGCCCGGGCCATCGTCGAGTTGACCCACTCCACCTTCCCGCCGATGACCTGGCAGAGCCAGAGCGGCGTGACCGAGAGGATGGCAGAGAGGAGGTCTGCCCGGAGCACCTGGTCCCGCTCGGCTTTCCGCCGGAGGATGGACTGGTAGATCATGTCCCGCATCTCGGTGACGGGCGGGGGGGACGGCCCTCGCGGGACCGGGACCTCGGCCGCGGCGTTGATGTCGCCGAGGATGAGCGTATCGCGACCTTCCCTGACGTAGAGGATGAAGGGGACGGAAGGGAGACGGGATTTGAGCTCCCTGTGGAACTCGATTCCCGTCATGTCGGCAAGGAACTCGATCCCGTCGATGTCGGGGATCCGGTGGTACGAGATGATGAGGTCGTACTTCCGTGTCCGTGCCTTCTCGAGTGCCTGCTTCGTGGAATGGACGACGTCGATGCGGACGTCACCATGCCGCTCGAGGAAAGCCCGCGTGCTCTCGATGATGTCTGAATTGTCGTGCACGAGGAGGACGGATATCATGGTCTCGCGGGAAATGGGGGCATCCCGGCCCCGACACTATTCAGGAACTGGTTGGTTCCGTGAGAATTTAATAATTGCCGGTGCGAAATCCCGATCGCACCGAGTAAAAGGCGTGGTTTGTGTGCGGGGCCTCACTTTTTCCCCGGTTTGTGCTGCCGGGCTGCGTCCGCTGCCCCTGACTGGATCTTGAGGAGGGCCGCCGCGACTTCGAGCGACGTGTGGTCATCTCCCATCACCTGCTCGATGCGGGCGATGAACGGTTCGAGACCCCCTGCGGCGATCACGTCGCGGACCTTCTCCCCGATGTGGACGAACCGCCGCTCCTCGAGGTCTGCGTCTGCCGGCACGGCGTGGCGGGCGATGCGGATCCGTGCATACTTCTGGATATCCCGGAGTTTCCACATCTCTTTGCCCGAGACGAACGTGAATGCCTTCCCCGATTTGCCTGCCCGGCCGGTCCTGCCTATCCGGTGGATGTAGTACTCGGGGTCCTGCGGGACGTCGAAGTTGAAGACGATCCCGATCTCCTCGACGTCGATTCCCCGGGCGGCGACGTCGGTTGCAACCAGGATGTCGGTCGAGCGTGACCTGAAGCGCGACATCACGCGTTCGCGTTCCTTCTGGTCCATGTCCCCGTGGAGGGACTCTGCCAGGTAGCCGCGGGCCTGGAGCTGGGATGCAACCTCGTCCACCCGGCGCTTCGTGTTGCAGAAGACGAGCGCAAGGTCAGGGTTGTAGTAGTCGAGCAGGCGGGAGAGGACTTCGACCTTTTCTGACTCCCGGACCTCGAAGTACCGCTGCTCGATGACGGGAACCGCAAGCTGCCCGTGGACGACCCTGACCATCCGGGGGTCTTTCAGGAATTTTTGTGCCAGGGCAAGGATCTCCCTGGACATCGTCGCGGAGAAAAGCACGTTCTGCCTTTTTTCAGGCAGGCGGGTGAATATCTTTGCGATGTCCTCCGCAAATCCCATGTCGAGCATCTCGTCTGCCTCGTCAAGCACGGTCACCCGGACCTGCGAGAGGTCGACTGTCCGCCGGGAAAGGTGGTCAAGGAGCCTTCCCGGCGTTGCTATGACGACGTGGACACCCTTGCGCAGGACCGCGACCTGGCGTTCGATGGGCTGGCCGCCGTACACGGGGAGGACGGAGACCCCGCCCATGTACCGGGCGAGTTTCCGGAGTTCCTCGGAGACCTGGATGGCAAGTTCGCGTGTCGGGCAGAGAACGAGGGCCTGCACCGCGGGGCGGTCCGGCTCGAGCATTTCGAGGAGGGGTATTCCGAACGCCGCCGTCTTGCCCGTTCCGGTATGGGCCTGGCCCACCATGTCGTGGCCTTCGCGGATCACGGGGATTGCAAGGGACTGGATGGGTGTCGGTTCCTCGAACCCGAGATCCCTGATCGCCCGGAGGAGGGGTTCGGGCACGTCGAGGTCGGCAAATGAGATTGTCTTCATGGAGTTATTCCTGTCCATACATTGGCTCGCATGGCGTATGTCACTTCCCACCGGGTACCCCTCAGGAGACCGTGCATTTTAGTCCCTGACGATCACCGATGCCGTTTCGTCGAAGGGGTTGGTCCGGAGGGCAAGCGAATACAGGTACGGGTACGTGAGGCGGAGGTGGCCCATGTACACGATCCACTCGACGACGAGGAGACCGTAGACGCGGCGTGATGTCTCCCGAGAGGTGGTCGTAATCNGTGTCCGGCAGCCCGGAGAGGTCTTCCCGGTGCACAAGTTCCTGCCAGAGGTGCAGGAGTGCCTGGAGGAGGTCGGAGAACCGNGAATGTTCGTCGAGGTCCGGGTTCTGGAGGAGCATGGAGAGGACGTCCACCTTTCTCCCGAGCGCCTCCCGGAGCGCGGCAAGGTCACAGTTCCGGCTGTCGAGCGCATACCGGCGCCCGCCGAGATCTGCAGCGAGCGTGCGGAGCCGGTCACCGGAAAAGGAGCCGGGGTCCGAGAGGACCCGGGCAAGGTCTTTTCTTTCGGGATCGAGCCGCGAGAAGGAGGCAAGGAGGGACGTTCCGAGCTGCGAGAAGAAGAGCCCGACGAGGATGCCGGTCTTCTTCCTGCGCCGCTCCCGCTCCGCCCGGTATGCCAGGTGCTCGACTGCGTTCGTGACCAGCCCCACGAAACAGCCCACGCCNCCCACGATGACGGCAACCGCGAGAGCCTTTCCCGCGGGCGTGACCGGGTGCAGGTCGCCGTAGCCGACGGTTGCNACCGTCACGATGGTGAGGTAGAGCGAGTCGAAGGGCGAAAACCCCTCGAGCAGNGAGAACCCGGCGATACCGGCGAGCAGGACGAGTGCGAAGACGACCACGTANGCNANGAGCCGCTGCTGGTACCGGTCCATCGGGGAAGTGTCAGGGGTGACCGGNGATAAAGCTGACCGTCGGGCAGGGAGAACGTGCANCCGGAACAACCNTTGATGGAGGGGGAAATCCTGTTTCGCGTGAGGATGGGGGGAGAGGGCAGCGATGCCGCAGCGGTGGGGGGGTTGATTGTTGCCCGGAGGGGGTGCGGGCAGGGTTGATCGGGGATTGTAACATGTCCTTTCCCCCAGCACTGCCTTATCGCCAT
>Ga0067045_1030965_pt1 | contig 13557 bp, 10 predicted proteins | sample TerdegcTABiofilm_FD_59184 | JGI IMG/M metagenome (GOLD analysis project Ga0067045, IMG submission 59184) | Combined Assembly of (Gp0054472, Gp0054536) Wastewater bioreactor microbial communities from Singapore -Terephthalate degrading...
GGAAAGGGGGTGGTGCCCCCATCGGACTCGATTCCTCACCACAACACCCCGCCTTCCGCCCACGCCACCCCAATCAACCCCGCCTCCAAACCCCCATGAATAATCCGGGCTGGGACATTCCCTGTTGTGGTGGCTTTCCCATGGCGTTTCGCGTCGACTTCCCCTGAATGAATGGCGAGGACTTCGGGGCAGCCTACCTATTTGGCCAGATCGGTATGCACCATCCAGGTGGCCTTGGGCGCGGAATTCACCTTGCCGCGGGGAACGGGTTTGAGTATTGTCTCCCGACTTCAACCATGCCGGAGTGGGCTTGTGCGCCGGGCGTCTCGTGACGCGAGGCTCGAAGCGGCCTTCTTCGGCGACCGATCGGGTGCTTTTCGATACGTCTGTTCTTGCGACGAAGTCTCCCTGCACGGAAAGGGCCTCGATGGCCGAAGTGCGAAGCGGACCGGGCTGGGCCGGCTATGTCTGGCTCACACTGTTCTGCGTGACCACGATCCTCGGCGGGACCTTCGTGTTCTGCGAGGGGACCGGCGGGAGCGGGACGCCGCCGGAGTTGGGGAGGAAGGCCCTCGAACAGATCGACGGATCGGCCGCGGATCCGCTCAAGCCCGGGCAGGAGGCCGTCGCCGAGATCCGCATCCGCGGTCACGATCAAGTCCCGGTCGAGAGGATCATCCGTCACATCCACACGCGGACCGGCCGGGCCTACGACGCCGCGATGGTGGAAGAGGACGTGCGGCGGCTCTACCACACGCGGATGTTCACCGACGTGAGGGCGTCGACGCAGCAGGTCGCCTCGGGCCGGGTCGTCATTTTCGAGGTCCACGAGCGCCCGACGCTCGACGCGGTCAAGTTCGTCGGCAACGAGAAGATCAAGCGGAAGCAGCTCTTGAAGGAAGCCGGTTTCAGGAAAGGGGACCCGGCCGATCCTTATGCCGTCGAGGAGGGCCGACGCAAGATCGAGGAGTATTACAAGACCAAGGGGTTCCCCAAGGCCCAGATTTCGATCGTCGAAGGGAACAAGCCGAACGACCGCGGCGTGATCTACCTCATCGACGAGGGCCCGAAGCAGCGGCACCTGTGGACCCAGTTCGTCGGCAACACGATCGCCGACGATGCCCGGCTCCGTACGCAAATCAAGTCGAAGCCCGGCTTCTTCTGGTTCCTCGGCGGCACGGTCGATCCGAAGCAGATCGACGAGGACATCAACCGCCTGACCGCCTACTATCGCAGCCTGGGGTTCATGAGGGCCGAGGTGGGCCGCGAACTCCGATGGAATGAAGACCACAACTGGCTCACGCTCACCTTCGTGATCAACGAAGGGCCCCGCTACACGATCCGCAATCTTTCGGTGATCGGCAACACGAAGCACAGCACCGAGGCCCTGACCGAGAACCTCAAGCTCACGCCGGGCAAGTTCTTCAACCAGGAAGAGATGGCGGTCGACGCGATCAAGATGCAGGACCTGTACGGCTCCGACGGCTACGTCTTCGCCGAGGTGAAACCGGATCCGCGGTTCCTCGAAGAGCCCGGGATGCTCGACCTGGTCTACGAGATCAAGGAGGGGCCCCGCTGCAAGGTCGGCCTGATCAACGTGCATATCGGGGGAGACAACCCGCATACCAAGATCACCACGGTGCTCAACCGCACGTCGATCCGGCCCGATCAGATCGCCGACACCCGCGAGTTCCGGGCCAGCGAACGACGGGTCAAAGCCTCGCAGCTCTTTGCCGCGGACCCGACGAAGGGCTCCGTGCCCAAGCTAGTCTACAAGCTGCCCGAGATGGACAAGCCGGAGACCGAACTTGCCGAGGAGCCGGCGTCAGGGCCCAGGCGGTCGGTCCGTCGTTTCCAGGATGCGGGCTACGACGACGGCGGCGGCTACTCGGTGCCGAGGCTGCCGTCGAGCACCTCGCCGTCCCGTTCTCCGCTTCAGGCGGTCGACCCCGGCTTCGACCGAAGTTCGGCCACCGGCATGTTTGCCGCGCCGGCATCGAGTCCGCCGCCCACGAGCGTGTATCCGGCCGGGGCCACGGCAACCGGGCCGACAGGCGCGGCCGGCACGGCCGCGAGTTACACCACGCAGCCTTCGGCGAACCCACCGGCCTCGCCTTGGGTCACGCAGCCCGCCGCGCCCGCCCCCTCGTATCCGTTAACCGGTTCGCAGGGCTGGGTGGGCTCGGGGCCGTCGGGTTGGGGCAACCGCCAGGGATTCGACCCCATGACCCCGTTCACCGGGGGAGCGCCCTACGAGGATCCGCCCCTGGACCTCCCCTTGGACTGGTGGGCGGATGAGACCACCACGGGCCGGTTCATGTTCAGCGTCGGCGTGAACTCCGACGCGGGCCTGGTCGGCTCCGTCGTCATCGACGAACAGAACTTCGACTGGACCCGCTGGCCGAGAGGCTGGGACGATATCCGCACCGCCACCGCCTTCCGCGGCGCCGGCCAACGGCTCCGCGTGGAGGCGATGCCGGGCAGCACTCTGCAACGCTACACGGTCAACTTCACCGAGCCCTATCTCTTCTCCACGAAGATCAGCCTTGGCCTGAGCGGCTACTACTACGACCGGTATTACACGGAATGGACGGAGCGCCGCATCGGCGGACGCGTCGCCCTGGGCTACCAGTTCCGGCCCGACCTCTCGGGCAGCATCGCCTACAACGGCGAGAGCGTCGCCGTGTACAACCCGGAAACGGGGGACTCCGGCGTGGTTCCTCCCGAGATCCAGGAGGCCTTGGGTGACAACGCCAAGCACAGCTTCCGCGCCCAGTTGACCTACGACACGCGCGACAACGCCTTCCTTCCGACCGAGGGGTGGCTCTTCGAGGCGGGTTTCGAGCAGACCATCGGCTCGTTCAGCTATCCCCGCGGCGAGATCGACGTCCGCAAGTACTTCCTGCTTCGGCAGCGTCCCGACGGATCGGGCCGGCACGTGGTCAGCCTCAGCACGCGGTTCGGCGTGACCGGCCACAACACACCCGTCTACGACCACTACTTCGCCGGCGGTTTCTCGACCATCCGCGGCTTCTACTTCCGCGACGCGTCGCCGCTGAGCGACGGCGTGGTGGTGGGCGGCCATACGATCCTCTTGGGATCGCTCGAGTACCTCTTCCCGATCACCGCCGACGATACGCTCCGCGGCGTCCTGTTCTGCGACACCGGGACGGTCGAGCCGTCGCTCAAGGACTGGAACGACAAGTACCGCGTCGCCCCCGGCTTTGGGGTGCGGATCACGGTCCCGGCCATGGGCCCGGCCCCCATCGCCCTCGACTTCGCCTTTCCCATCTCGAAGAACCCCGGCGACCGCGAGCAGGTCTTCAGCTTCTTCATCGGCTTCCTGCGATAGAAGCGAATCTGCCCCACGCGACGGCATCCACGTCCGGGAAGCCCACGGGTTGCAACCCGTGGGCTTGGGAAGCGGCGAACGCTTTCAATGTCCCTACCGCGTCCCTACCGCGTCCCCACCGCGTCCCTACCGCGTGACGACCTTCTCCCGAGGCACTTCGTGGTTGGAGTCCTGCCACGAGAGCCGCGGCTCTCCAAACCCGTGGAAGACGCGGACCTTGGGGGCACGTTCGAGCGTCGGACCCTCGACTGCCTGGAGCGTGAACAGCGCCCCCTCGGGATAATCCCGGCCGCCCCACCGCTTCGCGTAGAAGGCAGCGAACTTCGGGCCGTCGATCGTGAATCCCCAGGCGGGCAGCAGCACGTCGCCGCCTCGCGACGACTGGACCGGGGCGTCGCTCGCGCCGAAGTTCACCGTGACCTGCATTGCCCGGTCGCCCTGGCCATAGGTCGCCCGGCGGACCGCGCCGTCGCCCGAGAGGAACTCCAGCCGCGTGAGACGCTCGTGGGCGGTCTCGGCGGCAAGCGGGCCGAGGACCTCGTGCGTGTTCTTGAGAAACACGTCGGTCGGGCATAGGCCCGCGGCCCAGCCCCGGTCGGTCCGAAGGTAGACGGCGTCCGGACCCGTGGCCGGCTTCCCGGCAACGGGCTCGGTCCAGTACCGGTGATCGGGGATCGAATGGTAATGGAGCGGCCGCGCGGCGAGCACGTGATGGGCCACGTAGCCCGCGGCCCGGTCGGCCGCGTAGCCGTACTTGCCGTAACACGCCTGGCAATCGTGGTAGATCATCTCCCAGAAGGGAATCACCTTGGCCCCGAGAGTCTCGGGCTTCAGGTTGTGGAACGAGCGTCCTCCGACGCCGACCAATCCCTCGAAGAAATCGCTATGAGGCAGGGCCCATTCCCGGCCGCACTCGCTGCCGAACAGGCCGAACAGGTCCCGGGCCTTGTCGCTGAGCCGGCTCTTCCAGGCGATGTCCTGGTTCCGGTCGAGCGGGTGTTTGGGATCGGAGCACTCCCGCGGCCCGACGGCGTAGGTCGTGTCGATGAAGTAGCACCAGGGGGCGAAGAGCTTCTGGATGGCCGGGAGGTTCTGCGGGCGCATGGCCAGCTCGACCTGCTTCGGCGCGCAGACCATGTAGGCCCGGCCGCCCAGCCATCGCCCGCCGCGGATCAACGAGCCGTCGGGTTTCTTCTCGATGAAGTCGGGGTTCCAACTCTTGGCGTCGCGGTACATGTCCTGGTAGTTGTCGTGCAGGCAGGCGACGTAGCCGAGGGCCTGGATGCGCCGGATCGCCTCGGCCAGGGCGTCGTTGCCGCCGCACTCCCGGTTGGCCGGCAGGTTGTCGGGATGCCGGCAGTCGTATCCGCCCTCCGTCCAGCCGCCCAGCGTGAAGAGGCACCGCCGGATGCCCAAGTCCTTGTGGAGGTGCTCGGCCACGGCCGCCGCCTCGTCGAACGTCCACCGCACCTTGACCGACTCTTCCTTGGTGCTCTCCTCGTTCATCCGCCGGGCGAGGCAGGTCCAGAGCTTCACGTTCGCGGCGCCGAGCAGCAACTCGGTCCGCGGATTCCGGGCGATCCGCTCGTGCATCGTGACGGCCAGGTGTTTCCCTTCGGCGATGCGGCGGTAGCCGGCGGCCAGCGTGTTCCAGTCGCCCTTGCCGAGCGGCGTGAGCCGGACGGACCGGGCCGTGCGCCGCAGCAGGAACGTGGTGCTGATCCGCTGCCCCGGGCCCTGGCCCTTGCTCACAACGCTCTTGATTTCGGGGAAGACGTAGGCATCGTCCCACGTTGCCGCGAGCACCGCCCCGCCCTTGAGGAAGCCCAGCACGTTGGCATGGCAGCCCTCGTAGTCCGAGGCGCCGAACGTGCGGGTGAAGGCGACGCCGCTCGTGGCCGGGATCCAGAGGCCCTCGCGGCACGGAACGACGACGCTGCCGCCGTCCTGGTCGGTCACGGTCAGCGCATCACCCAGGATGCGGACATCGCCGAGTTCCTTGCCTTCATAGCACAGCGCGAGGGCGCGGCCGTCGTCGGCGAGTTCCAACGTGAAGGACGCACCGTGGCCACCGGAGAGCCGGACCGCTTGGGCGGACGCTTCGACCTTTGCCAAACGCCCCTCGGGTCCAAGCGGCAACCCCGCACTGGCCGTCCCCTGCGAGGGCCAGCGGACCCCCGCCGCCTTGTCCAGCAGGGACCAGGCGCCCGATTGCCGGTCGATCTCCACGGCCAGCGAGGGGCTCTCCAAGCGGACCGGCGCCTCGGCCGCCACGCAAGCCGCGAAAGGGAAGAGAACGGCGACAACCGACCAGGCGATCACGAAGCACGAGGCGCATCGCGCGAACCTGGCCGCCTCAACCGTTCTTCCTCGACTACGCGCCACTGCCACCTGTCGCATCGCTTGTTCTCCTTCAATCCGGCAGACTCACGACCACAACACCGCCGGGTACGGCCCGGCAGCTCCGAGGAACGCACGGGTTGCCGTTTCCAGGAACCCTATCTTACCGTGAGGGTGCATCGTTGAGGAGCAGTCCGCCGCGGGGGAGTATCGGGTCTGCGGAGAGCGGGTTTCAGGCGTTGGGCAGGTAGGCCCCGAGTTTCTTGAGGCGGGCCTGGAGGTCCTCGACGTGGATTGCGCGGGGCTCCTGGCCACGGTCGGCCGCGATGGCCGCGGCCACGCGGCCGGCGGTTCCCATTCCGCCGAGGCAGGTGTGGGCCTCGGCCAGGTAGACGTCGGCCCCCTGGCGGCGTGCGCTCACGGCGGCGGCCGTGCCCGCCGGCCCGCCCCCGGCCACGAAGACGTCGACCTCGTAGCGGAGCGGCACCTGGCGCTGGAGCCCGACCGTCTTCCCGCCGGCCGGCTTGGCCGTTTGAGCGGCCGGAGCGGAAAGTCCGCCGGCAGCCAACGCCCCGGCGGCCAGGCCCGAACGCCGCAGCCAGTCCCGACGACTCACGTGTTCGCCCATCTTGTCCCTTCCTCTTCCTACGAGTCGCCTTCGCGCCACGGGATCGTCTCGTCTTGCCGGATCTGCCCTTCGGTCGCTACTCCTTCAGGACCATATCGATGCACATCACGGCGGCGAGGATGAGGCGGCGGATGGTGCTGTTGGGTGGGACGTCGGGGGAGATGCTGAGCATGTAGTTGTCGGCCGTGGTGAAGAGTTCCTTGCCCAGGCCGGCCCATTTCTTCGTGACCCGGGCAAGCTCCAGGCCGTCGCGCACGAAGGTGAACTCCCAGCCGGTCCACTTGCCCTTCAGGGAGCAGACGACCTGGCCGTCGAGATCCAGGACGTCGAACTTGCCCCCGACCGACCAGAGCCTCTGCCGGAAGCCGCCGATCTCCTCGTCCTTCTGGCCGTAGACCCGGACCTGAGAGCGGAAGAACGTCACCCCGCGCGTGACCCGCACCACGGGCCGCCCGTCCGGCGTGCGCACGCGGATGTCGAACGGGGTCATCCGCTTGCAGTCGCTGAAGCGGAAGATCTTGGTCAAGAGGCCCAGGTTGTCCTCCCGGCATTCCAGGACGATCTCGCCGGTCTCCGGATCGTAGATGTCGTAGTTGTTGGCGGCCTTGAAGAGGCCCACGTGCTCCTTGACGAGGAACAGGTTCTTGTTGATGGGGTCGGCCATGGTTCGGGGATCCTCCCGGGGAAAGGAAACGATGAGGGATTAGGGAAAAGGGATGAGGGAGGGATGAAGGCGAGAACTGCGTCCAGCCGTTGCGTCTCTCATCCCTTATCCTGCTTCACAAGAACTCGGCCTCCGATGGCTCTGCGTGTTGGGAAAGGTCCGCTATCCTCGCAGTCCCATGAGTGACGCCCATCGTTCACCCCTCAGAATTGGTTGTCCTTGTCAAGCCTATGCCCGTGGGTCTTGCCCGTCAATCCGGGAGCCGCAACCGGAAAGATCGCGCCGATCGCAAAACTGCGTTGGTAGCTGTTGCCGTACACGATCAACGTAATCAACACGGGCACCAGGGACAGGCCGACAAGCCACATCAAAGGCCCGGCGATCCAGGGGTGCGCCACGGCGATGGCCCACCCGAGGACCGCCATCACCGGAATAACCACGAGAATGAACCCCAGTCCGAGGTTGCCATGCGATGTATCGGACTGGCCTGGAGCACTTGCGGTTTCAGGGGCCGACATGTCGGGTTTCCTGTGGCTTATGGAATCGCCGTTCCGTTGTCTGTCGTGGCGATGGCGAAAAGGTGGCTCGCCGTGGCGATGTAAAGGACGTTGCCGGCGGCCACCGGGGTGCCGTGGACGGGGCCGGCCATGTTGTTTTTGGCCAAGACCTTGAGCTTCGTGCCGAACTCGAAGACGAGGACGTCGCCGTCCTGATCGCCGAGGTAGATCTTGCCGTCGGCGATCAGGGGAGTGCCCCAGATGCCCGACTGGATGTCGCAGGTCCACCAGGCCCGGCCGGTCTTGGCGTCGAGGCAATGGACCAGGCCGGCGAAGTCGCCGATCACGAGCACGTCGTCCTTGATCGTCGGGGAGCCGAGCGCGCGGTGGAACGCCCCCTGGAACTCGGCGTTGACCCCGCTTCCGCCGGTCGCCTCCTCCTGGAAGCCCGGGGCCCGCTCCGCGCCGGGCGCCCCGGCGCCCCGATAGTGCCACACGGCCGCGGAGTTCGGATTGGGCACGGCCTTCTCGCCGGCGTCCGCGTCGACGGCCTGCTTGCACCGCGGGGGGAGCGGCTTGCCGTCGCGGTCGACGGCCAACTCGGCGCTGGTGTCGCCGCGCTTGGTGGGATCGATGCACCAGAGGTCGCCGGGCCCTTCGCCGGACTCGGGGTCCTGGCCCGTGGCTACGTACACCCGTCCGCCGTAAATCACCGGCGTGGAGACGATCGTGTTCCGGTCGCCCGCCCCGTTGCCCTCCCAGACCGAGGTCTTCGGGTTGCAGTCGAACCGCCAGAGGAGTTTGGGTTTTGGCGTGCCGTCGGCGGCTGGGGCTGCTTCGTAGCTGTAGACCCAGCCGTCGCCGCCGGCGAAGATCGCCTGGGGCACCCCGCCCAGCACCGCGAAGGCGGGCGACGACCATTGGCCGTCCAGAATGTTGTCGCCCGGCGCGTTGTCGGCCCAGACGAGTTTCCCGGTCCGCTTGTCCAGGGCGAGGAAGCTTGGGGCCTGGGGGGCGGGGATCTTGTCGTGGACGTCGCGGCCGTTGGAAGTGGTGGCCAAGAGCAGATCGCCGGCCGCCGTGACAGAGGAACTGCACATGTAGCGCTGAACACTCCCCAACTCGCGCATCATGTCGAAGGACCAGACGACCTTCGACTGGCCCGCGGTGCCGGCAAGCCCGCCGGTGTCGAGGCATACCACCTCGCCGCGGCTGGTGACGAGCCAGGCCCGATCCCCCTCGACCAGCGGGGATCCGCAGATGCCCACCTCCGGCCAGTCGACGTCCTTGCCGGCCTTCAGCTTCTCCACAGAATGTTGCCACAGGAACCGGCCCTCGGCGGCGTCGAAGCAGAGCAAGCAGCCGAGGTCGACCGAGGCCGGATAGCGGGCCAGGTAGGCGGCGTGGTTGTTCGTGCCGCAGAAGACCTTGCCCCCTGCGACCACCGGCGTGGAGTAGCACTCGCTGCCGAGCCGGGCGACCCAGCGAATCTCCTTCGTGGCGCCGCTCCACTGGCCGCTCTTGCGGTCGCGTTTGCCCACGTCCCAACGGACCGGCAACCGGCCGGCCTCCGCGACGTTGTTCCGAGCCGGAGTCCCTCCCCATTGGGGCCAGGCGGCCGCAGTATCGGCCGCCGATGCAGGCTCCCGGGCGCCGAGGCCGACGCCGCAGACGCCGAGAAGCAGAAGTCCCAGGGGAAGAGCTCGGACCTTGACGCGGTTAGCCATTTCAAGACTCCGGGGTTGGTGAGTGTTCAGCGGAATGAAGTGCGAATAGGGGAAGGAAAAAGGAAAAGCCCTGGAAAAACGGGAAAGGCAAGAAATCGTGCCTTGATCACACAATTCTGAATGAGAACCCTTTCCTCTTCTTTCCCTTTTTTTCCACGCTTTTTCCTTTTCCCTTCTCCTCTTCCGGCAACTTCATACGGCTGAAGTGTTGCCAAAGTGGGAATCGGGCTACGAATCCTCGACGAGGACCTCGTCGGTCGGGTCGAACTTGGGGAAGACAATATTCAGGATCGTCATCCGCGCCACCGCACGGTGGACCACGCGAGGCGGGATGACAATGCACATTCCCGGGCGCACGGGAACCTGCCGCCCGTCGAGCTCGATCCTCGCGTCGTCGTCGCACTGGAGAATGTAGTAGGTCTCCGTGAGGCGGTTGTGATAGTGGGCCTTGGCCTCGATTCCAATCTCCGTGCGGTGGAGAGTGCCGGGAAACTCGGGGACATCGAGTAATGCCCGCTGCGAGGTCCCGCACGGACAGGGCACCGAGGGGATCTCATGGAAGTCGACGACCGTCCAGGGGGGGCGCGGGTCAGCCATGGCGGAATTCCGGGCACGAGGCAAGGGAAGCACCAAGGATCCCTCTCCGCGCGCGGGCGGAGGGGGACCATGACACGGCATTCTAGCAGAGTCGGCAGGGGCCCGCCATCTTGGGGCACGGCGGCGGTGCGGATGACGTCGGCGTGGCAGGCGGCGGCGAGTGTTCCGGTTGCGAAGAATGGCGGCGATGCCGCAGAGTTTAAGGAGGCAAAGGGGGGCGCCGCGCGGCACAGTCGGCAAAGTTTCACTGCCTTACGGGCGCAGCAAGGTTTGCGCAATGGTTGCGATAACTCGTTTGATGAAAACTACTTCCATGGATTCAAGGGTCATTGACGGCGCAGCCGATACGGACAGTGGCCCTTCAAGAGAACCATGTGCCGTGGTGGCACGTTTTGGGGGCGCGTCAGGTTGCCGGGCATGAGTGGATCGAGCCATGGAGCGGCTCGACGGCCCTGACGCAACAACACCGTATGAACTGCGGGAGCCGACCCACCTTCCCCATCTGCAACCGCCGATTGCTTCCAAGTCGGTTCTATCCCATGGGAGAACCCACAGAGCGGAGGAGCCGAAGCGGATTCCGGCCGCATGCTTGGGCTCCGGTTTGCGGTTGAACGATCGGGATGCGAATCACCCCAGTTCATTGTTAAGGAGAGTCTGCTCAATGAAAGCCAAAATGGTACTTGGAGCGCTCCTGGTGAGCGTGGCCCTGGCGAGCCAAGGGTTCTCAATGGACTTTGGTGATCGCCTGGCGGGCCTGAACTGCGGTGGCTGCGGCGAGTGCAAGGCTTGTGCCGCCCCCGCCGCCTGTAAACCCGCAGCCAAAGCCTGCGCACCGGCGGCCGTCTGCGGCCAGCCGGCCTGCGAGACCTGCTGCAAGCGGTGCGACCTGTTCAAGGGGATGAAAGACCTCTTCGCTTGCCGCAACTGCGGCAAGGTGAAGTGCTGCTGCGAGAAGCCGTGCGCGGCCCCCGCATGCTGCGTGAAGGCGGCCCCGAAGGCCTGCGATCCGGGTTGCTGCGTGAAGGCGGCCCCGAAGGCCTGCGATCCGGGTTGCTGCGTGAAGGCGGCCCCGAAGGCCTGCGCTCCGGCGTGCTGCGAGAAGGCAGCCCCGAAGCCGGCAGTTTGCTGCCCGGCTCCGGCCGTGTGCGAGAAGGCCTGCCCGAAGCCCGCTGCTTGCGCTCCGGCTCCGTGCGCGAAGGCCTGCCCGAAGCCCGTCGCCTGCGCTCCGGCGTGCTGTGAGAAGGTAGCCCCGAAGGCCTGCGCTCCGACGAGCTGCGGCAAGCCCAGCTGTGAGAAGACGTGCTGCTGCCCGCGGACCCCGGTCCGCAAGGCCGTGGTCGCCATCCTCGACGCCCTGTTCTGCCAACCGAAGTGCAAGCCCGCCTGCAAGCCGGCTTGTGCGGCGGACCCTGGGTGCTGCGGCGCTGTGGCCCCCGCCTGTGGCGGCGGCGCTCCCGCAGTCGCTCCGGCTCCGGCACCCAACAAGGTCTCGGAAGACATGGCTCCCCTGCCAATCGCTCCGAACCCGAAACCCGATCCTTCGGCCTGATCCTGCGATCCCCGAAGTAGCACGGGATTGAAAACACAAGTCCGCCGGGGGTTCCTCGGCGGACTTGTCGTTTCTTGGTAGTTCCGGCTTCGGGTGCGAAACGCGGCAGATGCGCCTTTGGAGTGCGGCGACTTGTCGCCGCTTTGGACCGTCGCAACATATTATCAGCCAAAGGAAAGCGACGACAAGTCGCCGCACTCCAAGGTGGTTTTCGTACCCAGAACCGAAAGAGCCCGTTTCTTCAGAGGGCGGGGGCAAAAAGGGGAGAAGGGAGAGGGGAGAGGTCGGCCGTGGGCGGGAGGACTTGATCGTGCCGCCTTTTCGCCGGGGCCTTGTCCGACTACCATGAACTTCGCAGCGCCACCAGCACCGTGCGAGTTGGTTCCCCCATGCCAGAGACGACAGAGGATGTCCCAATCCGGCGTCCTTGGGATGAAAGCCCCTTGATGAAGGCGGCCCGCGGCGAGCCGGCTCCCAGGGTGCCCGTCTGGCTCATGCGGCAGGCGGGGCGCTATCTGCCCGAGTACCGCGAGATCCGCCGCAAGACGACGTTTCTCGATCTGTGCAGGAACCCCGCCCTGTGCGCGGAGATCATGCTCTTCACGGTGGAGCGGTTCGGCGTCGACGCCGCAATCCTCTTCTCCGACCTCCTGCCTATCCTCGAGCCGCTCGGTCTGCACCTGGAATTCGCCGCGGGGGAGGGGCCGCTGATCCGCAATCCGGTGCGCGGGCCCGAGGACCTCGCCCGGCTGCGGGAACTGGAGGACATGAATGCCCTCGGCTTCGTGATCGAAGCGGTGCAGAAGACGCGGGCCGGGCTGTCCGAGCAGTTGCCGCTGATCGGGTTTGCCGGGGCCCCGTTCACCCTGGCGTGCTACGCGATCGAGGGCTCGTCCAGCCGCGACTACACCCGCGTCAAGGCCCTGATGTACCGGGATCCGGGCACGTGGGATGCGCTGCTGGGCCTTCTGGGCCGGGCCGTGGCCCGGTATCTCAATGCCCAAGTCGACGCCGGGGCGCAGGCCGTGCAGTTGTTCGATAGCTGGGCGGGCTGTCTCGGACCCGACGACTACCGCCGCTACGTCCTGCCCCACAGCCGCGCGGTCATCGCGGCGATCCGGCCGCACACCCCGGTGATCCACTTCGCCACCGGCAATCCGGCGCTGGTGCCCTTGCTGAGCGAAGCGGGAGGGTCGGTGATCGGCATCGACTGGCGCATCCGCCTGGACGATGCCTGGCGTGCGATCGGCTACGCCAAGGGCATTCAGGGGAATCTTGATCCTGTCGTGCTCTTAAGCCATCCGGCGGAGATCCGGCGGCGGGCCAAGGAGATTCTCGACCAGTCCGCCGGCCGGCCCGGCCACATCTTCAATCTCGGCCACGGCGTCCTCCCGCAAACCCCGGTCGAAAACGTGTTGGCCCTGGTCGACGCGGTACACGAGTTGGGAGTTGGGAGTTAGTAAGTGTTCAGCGGAATGAAGTGCGAATAGGGGAAGGGAAAAGGAAAAGCCCTGGAAAAATGGGAAAGGCAAGAAACCGTGCCCTGATCACACAATTCTGAATGGAAACCCTCTCCTCTTCTTTCCCCCTTTTCCCCGTTTTTTCCTTTTCCCTTCTCCTATTCCTGCAACTTCATACGGCTGAAATGTTACGGGAGTTAGAGGAGGAATCGCGGTGTTCGACATCGCGGTTGATCCGGCCAAGCCCAAACGCGTCGCCGAGTTGAAGGGCATCAAGGATAGTCGGCAGACGGGCGGGCCGGCTGATGCCCACCGAAAGATGGGGATTGGTAACAGTCTGGGTAACAGAGCACCAGGATCCTCGTCTGCCAACGAAGCAAGCCGCGCCGTAACTGATTGTCACGACACGGCTTGCGAAGTAGCGGCGGTAGGACTCGAACCTACGACACGCGGATTATGATTTTACCTGCTTTGCCTAAATTGCCCAGTAAAACACGGGGTCCCGAACCCGTTGACACAGAATTTGACACAAGCCTCCGGGCGGTTGTCAAGGCGTGGCCGAACCTGCCAGAATCGGTCAAACAGGCCATTCTGCTTCTCGTCGCTCGCGGGTCGTGTCACGGGGCGCGTTGATTCCGGCCACCGATGGGCGCGTTGATACCAGCCAGTGAGTGGTTGGATTTCTACCTGTTATCTCCGCTTGTTGATGCGTTAGCAAGGTCCTGTCAGAGGGATTTTGCGGC
>Ga0067045_1030962_pt1 | contig 13556 bp, 11 predicted proteins | sample TerdegcTABiofilm_FD_59184 | JGI IMG/M metagenome (GOLD analysis project Ga0067045, IMG submission 59184) | Combined Assembly of (Gp0054472, Gp0054536) Wastewater bioreactor microbial communities from Singapore -Terephthalate degrading...
GCGTCCTTGGCCGCCTGCTGGGCGATGGATTCGGTCTGCCGCGCGTTGTCCGCGTTCTGGCGGATGTTGGCGGCCATCTGCTCCATGCTGGAGGAGACCTCCTCAACGGCCGCGGCCTGCTCCGTGGCGCCCTGGGACAGGGACTGGGAGCTGGAGGAGAGCTCCTCGGAGCCCGAGGCCACGTTCACCGTGGCGGATTGGACCTCGGCCACGATGCCGCGCAGCCTGTGGACCATGTCGTTGAGGGCCTTGGCCAGGGCGCCGATCTCGTCCTTCTGGTCGATGTCCAGGGTATGAGTGAAGTCGCCCCGGGCCATGGCCTTGGCGAACTCCACGCCCTTGGCCACGGGCCGGGTGATGGCCCGGGTCAGGAACAGGCCCAGGACAATGGCCAGGAGCACGCCGGACAGGACCACGGCCAGGGCCACGGCCTGGCTCCGGGCCGCGGCGGTCCGGGCCTGGGCCACCTCGGCGTCGGCGGCCTTGGCCGTAAGGTCCACGGCCTTGTCCAGGATGGCCACGGCCTCGTTCATGCGGTCGCGGCCCTCGCCCAGGAGCAGGGTGGTCATCTCGGCGAAGGTCTGGCGGGCGGCCGCAACCTCCTGGCCCATCTCGTCGAACACGGCCAGGGTCTTGCGCGCGCTGGGCAGGACCTGCCCGGTGAGCAGGCGCGTGGCTTCCTGGCGGTCGCCCGCGGCCGCCAGACGCTTGATTTCGGCCACGCCCTGGTGGAAGGCGGCGTGGTCCTGGCGCACCTGCTCCATGAGCCCGGAGAGGCGCGGGTTCCTGGTCTGGAACGCGGCCTGGAAGTGGCCGAAGCCGCAGGCCGTGGCATCGCCGCCGCCCTCGAAGGAGCGGCCCGTGAGCAGCAGTTCGGCCACGTCCGTGGCCAGCTTGTAGTGGTCGCCGCGGAAGCGCAGGAGCTGGGCCTCCAGGGCGTCGGGGTTGGCGATGTCCAGCTCCTGGATCCTGCGCGAGAGCGCCACGGCCTTGTTGTTCACGGCCGCGGCCCGCTCCATGGCCGCCAGGAAATCCTTCCAGAGCGCGGCCTGCTCCCGGGGCAGGTCCAGGGCCTCGTAGGCCCGGGCCTGGGCCTTGTAGCGCTCGCGCGCGGCCTGGATGTTGGCGTACTGGCTGTCGCGGCCCTTGCTGTCCAGGTTGGGCGAGAGCAGGGTGCGCAGGCTCTGGTTGATGGTCCGGAATTCGGCCTTGACCGCGCCCAGGCAGGCCACGGCGGGCAGCTGTTCCTGGCCCACGTTGCGCAGCCGGTCGCCCAGGCCGCGGATCTCCACGATGCCCAGGGCGCCCACGGCCAGGGTGAGCAGGGCCACGAGCAGAAAACCGCCGAGCAGCTTGATGCCGAGCTTCACATCTTTCATCGCGGAACTCCTTCAGTGGCCAGGGCATTTCCGGCTGTGAGGGAGCGGAAATTGTTGCATGCCGCGGCCCGCAACAATTACATACACGAGAATCGAGGATTGGGTAATGATAAAATGGGCGTTTCGCAGGAAACGCCGGGCGCCGGAGGCGGAGGGAGGAGGGAGGCGGGAAGGCTAGGCGGAACGGTCTCCGCCGCCGCTGCGCCGCCGGGGCCTGCGCCGCCTGCGGCCCGAGCCCTCGGGCCGGGGCTGGTCCCCGTTCTCCCGTTCCGGGCGGCCGCCCTCTCCGGGCAGCACCGGGGCCGCGTGCAGGCTGCCCTGGTACACCTCGTCCAGGAGCATGGCCAGGAGCCGGGCCCCGTCCTCCTCCTCGGCCAGCTTGCGGACCAGGGGCAGGTAGCGGGACAGGCGCTCGCGCTCCAGGGGGGTCTTGGTGCGGAAGCGGGTTTCCAGGAGCCCGGCCAGGCGCTCGGCGGCCACCTCGGCCACGTCCTCGTCCGTGGGCAGGGGGCGGTGGATGAGCTGGATGCTGTAGAGCCGCGCGATGCGCATGAGCTCGAGCTTCTGGATCACGTCCACCAGGGAGATGACCTCGCCCGAGGCCCCGGCCCGGCCCGTGCGGCCGGAGCGGTGGATGTAGGCCTCGCGGTCCTCGGGCGGGCCGTAGAGAATGACGTGGGACAGGTCCGGGATGTCGATGCCCCGGCCGGCCACGTCCGTGGCCACCAGGAAGCGCAGGCTCTTGGCCCGCAGCCGGGCCAGGACCTCCTCGCGCTTGTTCTGGGAGAGGTCGGCGGAGAGCTCGTCCGCATCGTAGCCGAACTGCTGGAGCACGGCGGTGACGAAGTGCACGTCGCTCTTCTTGTTGCAGAAGATGATGGCCTGGGCGGGCTGCTCCACCTCGATGATGCGCATGAGGCAGCGCTCCCGGCCCATGGCCGGGACTTCGTAGTAGGTGTGGGCGATCTCGGCCACGTGGACCTGGGTCCCGGAGAGCGAGAGCATCTCGGGCTTGTCCAGGAATTCCTCGGCCAGCCGGAGCACGTGGCCCGGGAAGGTGGCCGAGAACATGGAGGAGTGCACCCGGCGCTTGGGCAGGTAGCGCTGGAGCTCCTTCATGTCCGGGTAGAAGCCGATGGAGAGCATGCGGTCGGCCTCGTCGAACACGAGCATGCGCAGATGGTCCAGGGTCAGGGAGCGTTTGAGCAGGTGGTCCAGGATGCGGCCCGGGGTGCCGACCACCAGGTGGGCGCCCTGCTTGAAGGCCTCGATCTGCGGGCCGTAGCCCACCCCGCCGTAGACCGCGATGACCCGCAGGCCCGTGCCGGCCAGCAGGGTCTCGGCCTCGCGGGCCACCTGGTTGGCCAGTTCGCGGGTGGGCACCAGGACCAGGGCCTGGCACTCGGCGCGGGAGGGGTCCAGGAGCTGGAGCATGGGCAGGACAAAGGCCCCGGTCTTGCCGCTGCCGGTGCGGGCCTGGACCATCATGTCCCGGCCTTCCAGGAGCGGGGTCAGGCCCTTGGCCTGGACCGGGGTGAGCGCGGTCCAGCCGGCCCGGCCGCAGGCCAGGCGCAGGGCCTCGGGCAGGGTTTCCAGGGTGATTTCGGGCAGGGAGGTCCCGGGCTCGGGTGCGGGGACGGCGTCGGGTGCGTGCTGTTCGTTTTCCATGCCGGAGTCCCTACCTTACAACCCCGGACAAAACAAGGAGAGGTGCGGGCAGGCTGCCGAACCTGCTAGAGACCGCCCTTGCGCGGCTCCACCACCAGGATCTCGGGATGGTCGGGCATCTGCTCCAGCACGGCCACCTTGTCCCCGGGCCGCACGTTGTGGTCCGAGAAGGCCTTGTAGGTCAGGCCGTCCAGCTCCACCTGGCCCGCGCTGAACGGGCCGATGGCGGTCAGGGCCGTGGCCGTCCGGCCCACGGGGTTGCGCGGCCTGGCCTGGCCGCCGCCGTCCAGGGACAGGTTCATGTCCAGGTCCGCGAGGGGCTTCTGGGGCCGGGGCGCGTCCTCCACGGTGTCGGTGAGCAAAAGCGGCGAACCGGCCTCCTCGTCGATGGACAGGCGCAGGCTGTCGTCCAGCACCGGCTCCAGGAGGTCGAAGCCCGAGCGCTCGTCGTCCTCCTCGAACATGTCGAGCACGGCGCTGGGCCGCTTGGGCGCGGGCGGCGGAGTCAGGGCCGCGAAGGGGTCGCCGGACTTGCGCGGCGGCTTGGGCGCAAAGGGGTCCCGCGGCTTGTCCGGCCCGGGTTCAGGCGCGGGCCGGGCCTTGGGCCTGGGGGCCGGGGCCGGTTTTTCCGCGAAGAAGTCCACGGGCTCGGGTTCCCGGGGCGGCCGCCTGCGGGCCTCGCGGGCCTCGGCCTTGCGTTCCTTGCGGCGCTGCTGGGCCCGGCGCAGGGGCGGCCGGAGGACCAGGAAGGCGAAGAGGGTCCCGGCCAGGGCCGCGCCCGCCTGCACCGCCAAGGCCGCGGCCGGGGCCGCGTAATCCACGGCCGCCGCGGCCAGGCAGCCCAGGCCCAGGCAGGACAGGATCAGGCCCGGTGCGGCCAGGTCGGCCACCAGGAAGGCCAGGCCCACCAGGACCCAGACCTGGTACGGTATGCTCAGGTCCGCGAACATGGAGCCCCATTACGCCAGAGCAAGGCGGCTGACAAGGGCGGAGAGGGTTTGCACCGGCCTTCCGCCATGGTACAGGGAACCCAAAAAGGGGTCGGCCATGGCCTTGAACCGCGCCGAGATCTTCCGTATCTGGCTGGCCGGGCATCCCCGGCAGCGCCGCCGGGCCCGTTCCATGACCCTGCCCGAGCTGCTGGACCTGGCCCGGAGCCAGGGCTTCGAGCTGCGCTCCGACGAGCTGCGAGCGGCCATGGACGCGGCCGAGGAGGACTTCTTCGGCCCGGCGGAGACGCCCCTGTTCCTGGAGCGGTTCGTGTCCTGGCCCGCGCTGGCGGCCCTGGTCCTGGCCCTGGGCCTGGGCTTCCTGGTCCTGGACCACGGCCGCTGCCTGCGCCAGAACCAGGAGCACATCAACCCCGAGGCCGTGCAGGCCATGCTCCTGGCCCAGGAGGAGCTGCGCCGCGACCCGGCCCGGGCCGAACTGGCGGTCCGCAGCGCCCAGGCCGCGGCCGACGGCGCCTGCCGGATCTTCGGCGAGGAGATCGCCTGCGTGCTGACCCGGCGCTACGCCCTGCTGGCGGCCGCCGGAATCCCCCTGCCGCCCCTCTACGAACCCGGCTACCAGGAGCGCGTGCCCTATTGGAGGCGGCTTCTCGGCCTGTAGCATTGATCCCCCACTCTTTTGATCCAATATGTGACTGCTCACACATCTGCGTCACGCACGCGCAGCTCCTGTATTTTTTCCTGTCCAACAGCGAGGCAATCGTCTTTATTGCCTCGATGTAATGTTGTTGAGATACACATTGACAGCACTAGTTCTCGGCATTAGATTTGATTTGAAAATCAATTTTCTTTGTCATATGAGACGCAGGCCGCCTCCCTGGATTCTCCCTCTCCTCCGAGACGGTGCCGAACATGTTGCGCGGGCGGTTCGGAGATCGCCTGGATCATAGCTGTGCCGTGTTGCAACCTGTGCCGGAGGATTGGGGTATGAATGCCTTGACGCTTGTGTTCGTATCGCTCTGCGTCTTTGCCATCGCCTACCGCTTCTACGGATTGTTCATCGCCCGGAAGGTCCTGGTCCTCAAGCACGAACGCGCCACGCCCGCCGTGACCATGGCCGACGGCGTGGACTACGTGAAGACCAACAAGTTCGTGCTCTTCGGGCACCACTTCGCGGCCATCGCCGCGGCCGGGCCGCTGCTGGGGCCGGTGCTGGCCGCCCAGTTCGGCTACATGCCCGGCGCGCTCTGGATCATCGTCGGCTGCGTCCTGGCCGGGGCCGTGCACGACATGGTGGTGCTCTTCGCCTCGGTGCGCCACAAGGGCCGCAGCCTGGCCCGCATCGCCGAGACCGAGATCGGCAAGGCCGTGGGCCACGTGGCCAGCGTGGCCGTGCTCTTCATCCTGATACTGACCCTGGCGGGCCTGTCCATCGCCGTGGTGAACGCCATGGCCGAGAGCACCTGGGGCACCTTCACGGTCTTCGCCACCATGCCCATCGCCATCATCATGGGCGTGTACCTGCACGTCTGGCGCGAGGGCGACGTGAAGGGCGCGAGCATCATCGGCGTGGTCCTGCTTTTCCTGGCCGTGCTGGCCGGTCCCTACGTGGTGGAGAGCCCGGCCCTGTCGGCCATCTTCCACCTCTCCAAGAAGCAGATCGCGCTCATCATCCCGTCCTACGGGCTCATCGCCTCCATCCTGCCGGTCTGGCTCCTGCTCTGCCCGCGGGACTACCTCTCCACCTACCTCAAGATCGGCACCATCGCCATGCTGGCGGGCGGCATCCTCTTCGTGCGGCCCGAGCTGCTCATGCCCGCGGTGACGCCCTTCGTGGCGGGCGGCGGCCCGGTGATCCCCGGCCCGGTGTTCCCGTTCATCTTCATCACCATCGCCTGCGGGGCCATCTCGGGCTTCCACGCCATCATCGGCACGGGCACCACGCCCAAGATGATCGGCGACGAGAAGGACGTGCTTTTCGTGGGTTACGGCGCCATGCTCATGGAGGGCTTCGTGGCCATCATGGCGCTCATCGCGGCCTGCGTGCTGGTGCCCGCGGACTACTTCGCCATCAATGCGGCCCCGGCGGTCTTCGCCAAGCTGGGGATGAACGTGGAGAACCTGCCCGCCCTGGCCGCGGCCGTGCAGGAGAACATCCAGGGCCGTCCCGGCGGCGCGGTCTCCCTGGCCGTGGGCATGGCCTACGTGTTCTCCTCCATCCCGTTCATGAGCCATCTCATGAGCTACTGGTACCACTTCGCCATCATGTTCGAGGCCGTGTTCATTCTCACGGCCGTGGACACCGGCACCCGTGTGGGCCGCTTCTTCCTGCAGGAGATGATCGGCGCCGTGGCGCCCAAGTTCATGGACAAGAAGTGGTGGCCGGGCATCATCAGCACCAGCGCCATCTTCACCTTCGCCTGGGGCTACCTGGTCTATACCGGCGACATCACGAGCATCTGGCCGCTCTTCGGCATGAGCAACCAGCTCCTGGCGGCCAGCGGGCTGATCATCGCCACCACCATGATCATCCGCATGAACAAGGCCCGCTACGCGGCCATCACCGCGGTGCCGGGCATCATCATGGCGGTCATCACCATGTGGGCCGGATACCTGAACATCGCCAACAACTACCTGCCCAAGGAGAACTATCTCCTGGCCTTCCTGGGCGGGTTCGTCATGGTCCTCATGGTCATCGTGTTCGTGGGCGCCATCCTGCGCTGGACCGAGCTGCTCAAGATCCACACCCCCACCAAGGACAACTACGGGGAGGAGGTTCTGGCCACGGTCGAGGAATAATCGCGGCGTGCGGGCCTTGCCCTCGCCCCGGGCTTGGGGCATGAGGGAGGCAAGCAGAGGAGGGGACCCATGCGCGGGCTCAAGAAGCTGTACGAGGCCGACGACCTGGAGAACGTGGCCGAGGATCTGGTCTTCGAGCAGATCCACGACCTGGTCCAGGATCCGGACAAGAAGTTCTGCCGCTGCAGGGTCTGCCTCCAGGACATGGCGGCCATCGTGCTGAACCGGGTCCCGGCCCTGTACAGCTGCAGCATCCTGGAGAAGAACTCGCCCGGCGAGGACTTCAGCGAGCGCATCGAGGCGGTGCGCAAGCGTATCGCCCAGGAGCTGCCCGAGGCCATGGAGCTGGTCCGGCGCAACAACAACCACTAGCCCGGCAACAACACCTGGGCCGCGCTCCGGAAACACCGGGGCGCGGCCTTTTTTGCCGGGCGTCCGCCGCTAGTCCTCGAAGCGCTCGCCCTGGGCCAGCCGCTCCAGGCCCGCGCGGTCCAGCAGGGCCACGTCCCGGCCCTTGACCCGCAGCAGCCCGCGCTCGGCGAAGCGCTTGAGCGTGCGCGAGAGCGTCTCCTGGCTGGCGCCCAGGGACAGGGCGATCTGGCCCTTGGGGATGTCCAGGCGGATCTGCTCGCGCTCCTGCTCCCGGGCCAGGCCCAGGAGATAGGCCGCCAGCCGGGAGGGCACCTCCTTGAGTCCGATCTCCTCCACCTTGCGCACCAGCTGGCGCAGCCGGGTGGCCAGGAGCGCCATCATGTTCATGGCCAGCTCCGGGTCCTTGCGGATGGCCTCGCTGAAGGCCTTGCGCGGGAAGAACAGGAGCTGGGAGTCGGCCAGGGCCTGGGCCCCGGCCGGGAACACGCCGCGCTCGAAGACCGCGATCTCGCCGAAGGACTCGCCCGGGCCGAAGACGTGCAGGATCTGCTCCTTGCCCAGGGGGCTGGCCCGGAAGACCTTCACCTTGCCCTCGGCCACGGCGTAGAAGCCCTCGGCCGGGTCGCCGTGCCGGAAGATCTCTTGGCCGCGGGGGGCGCGTTTGAGCTGGGCGATGCGGGCCACGGCCTCCAGCTGGGGCCTGGGCAGGCCGTGGAACAGGATCACCTTGCCGGCGGCCTCGGTCAGGTCCATGGGCGTCCTCCGGGATGGAATTCCGCGCAGGGGCGGGCAGTGCCCTCTTGTGGCCCATTTCCACCGGGTTGTCACGCCCCGGAGCCCGGAAAAGCGAACAGGCCGGTCCTGGATTCAGCACCGCGGAAACAGGATCTTTCAACCGCACCCTTTCATGGGCAGCGAAAATGCGCTATGACGGCGGCGTCACTCACGCAAACCCAAGAGGGGCGCGGCCATGGACGTTTCCGAACGACTGTTCCGGGAGCTCATGGGCCGGGCCGGGATCGCGCTGAACGGTCCCGACCCCTGGGACATCCGCATCCATGATTCCCGGCTCTACGGCAGGGCGCTGGCCTGGAAGAACCTGGGCCTGGGCGAGGCCTATATGGACGGCTGGTGGGACTGCCCGCGGCTGGACGAGTTCTTCCGCCGGGTGCTCTCGGCCGGGCTGGAGGACCAGGTGCGCGGCAGCCTGCGCCTGGCCCTGGCCCTGGCCCCGGCGGTGCTCATGAACCGCCAGACCAGGCGGCTCTCCCGCCGGGTGGCCCGGCGGCACTACGACCTGGACACCGGGCTCTTCGCCGCCTTCCTGGACCCCAGCATGCAGTACAGCTGCGCCTATTTCACGGACGGCGCGGACCTGGCGCAGGCCCAGGAGGCCAAGATGGAGCTCATCTGCGCCAAGCTGGGCCTCGGGCCCCAGGACCATCTCCTGGACATCGGCTGCGGCTTCGGCGGCCTGGCCCGCTACGCGGCCAGGACCCGGCGCTGCCGGGTCACGGGCGTGAACATCTCGCGCGAGCAGCTGCGCTTCGCCCGGGACTTCTGCGCGGGCCTGCCCGTGGAGTTCCTGGAGCAGGACTACCGCGAGATTTCCGGCTCCTGCTCCAAGGCCGTGTCCGTGGGCATGTTCGAGCACGTGGGCCCGAAAAACCACCGGCTCTTCCTGGAGACCGTGCGGCGCGTGCTGGAGCCCGGCGGCGTGTTCCTGCTCCACACCATCGGCTCCAACCGCTCCTCCGCAGCCTGCGACCCCTGGATCAGCCGCTACATCTTCCCCGGCGGCCAGCTGCCGAGCATGGCCCAGATCGGCCGGGCGGCCGAGGGCCTCTTCGTGATCGAGGACTGGCACAACCTGGGGCCGCACTACGCCCGCACCCTGCGCTGCTGGCACGAGAACTTCGAGGCGGCCTGGCCCGGGCTGGCCGGGCGCTTCGACGAACGCTTCCACAGGATGTGGCGCTACTACCTGCTCTCCAGCGCCGGGGCCTTTGCGGCCCGGGACATCCAGGTCTGGCAGGTGGTCATGACGCCCATCGGCACGGAGCAGCCAGCCTGCCGGCTGGGCCGGTGAAAAATCCGCGCTGGCCGCGCTGCCTCGAAAAGTCCCTGCGGCTCAGGCCGGGGCGGCCATGGGCGCCCGCAGGCTGACGCCGGGCTTGTTCAGCCGGTCCAGCCACTGGCGGGCCTCGCCGAACTGCGGGTTCATGGCCAGGGCCTTTTCCAGGTGTTCGCGGGCCGCGGACAGGTTGTTGGCCTCCAGGTGGGCGCGGGCGATGTTGAACACGAGGTGCTCGTCGTCGCGGCCGAACTCCAGGGCCCGGGCGTAGTATTCCAGGGCCTGGTCGAACATGCCGGACTTGCGCAACTGGATGCCGAACTCGTTGAAGAGGTGCTTGTGGCGGGCTTCGAAGGCCGCCTCCAGGCTCACCAGGCGCTTGAGCACCAGGCCGGCCTTCTCGGTCTCCCCGCGCTGGAGATAGACCATGCCGATGCCGAAGTTGGCCCGGATGTTCTGCTCGTCCAGGTTGAGGGCCTTCTGGAAGCTCAGCTCCGCGGTGTAGGGCTGGCCGAGCTTGAGGTGGCGCTCGCCGCTGGCCAGGTGCTTGTTCAGCTCCAGGAGCCGGGGATAGAGTTTCTTGTGGTAGTATTCGGGCTCGGGCAGGTAGTCGGCCAGTAATTCGTCGCGGGAAATCTCGCTCACCGGGCCGAAGGGAACGTGGTTCTCGTTCACGGCCTGGATCTCGATGCGGCCCTCGGGGTTTTCCACAGCGAAGACGTAGATGTTGGCCGTGACCTTTTTGGCCGTGGTGCCTGTGCCGACCTTGGAGGTCTTCTGGGTGGAGAAGGCCCCCTGGATGCGCTCTTCGGAAAGACAACAGGCCATGACGACTCCCCTTGAGCTGTGCGGCCGGAACCTGGGCGAGCGGGGGACGGAAGCAAGGCGCGGGCGAGGCGGTGCCTGCGAGCGGCCCGGCAGTCTCGGTGCGGTTCCGAGATCCGCGGCTTTCCGTCCCTGCCTCGCGGCAGGTTTGGCGTGGATCGCACGACAACAGTTACGAGCGCCGGAGCTCCCTGTCAAGCCTTGTCGCGCAGCGCTTTTGTCGAGGCATTCCGGCGCGTTGGCGCGCCGTCACAGGATCGCCGCAGGATCGTGGCGAAAAAACACAGACAGGCTGGGGCATTGCCCCCTGCGCGTTAGAAACGGAATTCCTGTTCCCGGTTGCCTGGCCCAAGGCCCTGGCATACAAGAAACGGATGAGAGAGACGCGCCCGTGAGGGCCCTGGTGTTCGAGAACGGCCGCTCGCGTCTGGAGGAGCGGCCCAGGCCCGCGCCCGGCCCGGGCGAGGCCCTGGTGCGCGTGCTCCTGGCCGGGATCTGCAACACGGATCTGGAGCTGCTCCGGGGCTACTACGGCTTTTCCGGGGTCGCCGGGCACGAGTTCGTGGGCCTGGTGGAGGAGTGCCCGGCCGCGCCCCAGTGGGTGGGCCGCCGGGTCACGGCGGACATCTGCTGCGGCTGCGGGACCTGCGCGCGCTGCCGCGGCGGCGACCCCCGCCACTGCCCGGACCGCAGCGTGCTCGGCATCGTGAACCGGCCCGGCTGCTTCGCGGACCATCTCACCGTGCCCGCCGTGAACCTGGTGGAGGTCCCCGAGGACCTGCCCCTGGAGACGGCGGTGTTCTGCGAGCCCCTGGCCGCGGCCCTGGAGCCCGGCCGTCAGCTGGACCTGGGCGGGAAAAGCGTGCTCGTGCTGGGCGACGGCAAGCTCGGCCTGCTCACGGCCCTGGGCCTGGCCCAGGACTGCCCGGGCCTGGTCCTGGCCGGACGCCACGCCGAGAAGCTGGCCCTGGCCCGGGGCGCGCGGACCGAGCTGCTGCCCGCCGGGACCTCCCCGCCCCAGGCCCGCGAACGGCTGGGCCGCTTCGACGTGGTCATCGAGGTCACGGGCAACGAGCACGGCCTGGACATGGCCATGGAGCTGGTGCGGCCCGAGGGCGTCATCGTGGCCAAGACCACCTCGCGCAACCCCTCGCGCCTGGACCTGGCCCGGCTGGTGGTGGACGAGATCACGCTCCTGGGCTCGCGCTGCGGCGACCAGCGCCTGGCCATGGAGCGCCTGGCCCGGGGCCTGGACCCCCGGCCCCTGATCACCGCCCGCCTGCCCCTGGAGGAGCACGCCCGGGCCCTGGCCCTGACCGGACCCCCGGGGCTCAAGGTGCTGCTCACCTTCTAGACGGAGGACCCCATGCCGGAACAGGATCCTGTGCAACCCGGGGCCCCCGGGACCCAGACCGCCCCGTCGCCGGAAACGGCCGAGGCCGTCTTCCCCTGCCTGGAGATCGAGGTGGGCGGCAGCGCGCTCGTGGAGATCGAGGGCCTGCGCCGCAGCTTCAAGGCCCGCTGCGTGGGCTGGGACCGCGGCCGCTTCGTGCTGGTGACCTTCCCTTCCCGGCCCGAGATCCGCGACCATCTCTACCAGGACCGCGGCCTCATCCTGCGCTACCTGCACAAGGACGGCGTGCTCCGCGGCTTCCACTCCGTGGTGGACGCGGTGCTCTACAAGCCCGAGCGCCTGCTTTTCGCCCGCTACCCCCAGCGCGTGGAGAGCCTGAGCCTGCGCAAGGAGGACCGGGTGAACTGCTTCGTGCGGGCGCGGGTGGCCCCGGCCAAGGGCGGGGCCGAGGCCGCCGGGCTGCTCCTGAACATCTCGCGCAGCGGCTGCCGCCTGACCCTGGCCCAGGCCCCCGATCCCCTGCCCGTGGTGGGCCAGGCCCTGGTCCTGACCAGCCGGTTCTTCGGCCTGCCCGGGGACCGGCAGGTGCCGGTGACCGTGCGCGCCCTGCACCTGGACCCCGGCCGCGTGTCCCTGGGGCTTCTGTTCGACGGCCTGCCCGAGGACGTGGTGCAGGAGATCGACGCCTACACCGAGGACATCCGCACCACCCTGGGCCTGCCCGGCGAGGTCTGACCGGATTTGCGGACGGTTGCGGAAGGTTGCGGAAAAAGGACGTAAAAAAGGCGGGGAGCGAGTCCCCGCCTTGCTTCATAGGCAGCGCGCCCCGGGTTAGTAGCGGCCCAGGTTCGTCTTGGTCTTGTCCAGCTCCTCGTATTTCCCCGATCCGTCCGGGTCGAGCTTCACGGCCCGCACCGTGACGAAGTAGAGGTGCCCCTCGCCGCCGGAGCAGGGCGGCAGGTAGGCTCCGGGCTTGCTCCAGCCCTTGTGCTCCCGGATCAGGGTGAACCCGGCGGGCAGTTCCGAGGTCTCGCCGGGCAGGGCCGGGACCGTCACCGCGCCCGCGCCCGGGGTCACGGCGTAGCGCACCATGCCGTGGCCGCCGTTGGCCAGGGGGCTGTAGTCCTTGTCGCTGAACTCCAGGACCAGGGCGTCGGCCTGGGCCGGGATGCCGGTCACCTGCAGGGCGGGGGCGGCGCCGTTGCCGCCGAACTTGGTGCATTGCTGGCCGCCGGGCACGGTGCGGCCGTTCCAGGCAGGATCGGCCAGGGTCGCCTCCAGGCCCCCGGCCAGGGCGGCGGCGGGCAGGAGCAGGAGGGTCAGCAGGGTCAGGGCGGCGAGTCTCATGGTTCCTCCTCACGGGTGGGGGGTTGCTGCATGTCCTGGACATCTGCCGCATACACTGGTCCGGCCGGCGGTTCAAGCCCGGAGCGCAAGAAAAGGCGGGGAGCGGCTCCCCGCCTTCCTTCGTAGCCTTGGCGGCCTACTCCTGCATGTTGTTGATGATGGTCTTCAGCTCCTGGGCCAGCCGGGCCAGGTCGCTCACGGCCTGGGCCGACTGGGTCATGGCCTCGGCGGTTTCGCTGGCGATGCGGTTGATGTCCTCGGTGGTGCGGCTGATCTCCTCGCTGGCCGCGGACTGTTCCTCGCTGGCCGTGGCGATGCCGCGCACCTGGTCCGCGGTCCGCTCCACCATCTCCACGATCTCGTGCAGGGCCGCGCCCGAGCGTCCGGCGGTCTCGGTGCTGGCCAGGATGGCCTTGGTGGTGGCCTCGGTGCCCTGGATGTTCTTGCGCGCGGAGGCCTGCACGGCCTTGATGTAGTTCTCCACCTCGTTGGTGGCGTTCATGGTCTTTTCCGCCAGCTTGCGCACCTCGTCGGCCACCACGGCGAAGCCGCGGCCCGCGTCGCCCGCCCGGGCCGCCTCGATGGCCGCGTTCAGGGCCAGGAGGTTGGTCTGGTCCGCGATGTCCGCGATGACGTTCATGATCTGGCCGATGCCCTCGGCCTGCCGGCCCAGCTCGGTCATGTCGGCCTTGAGTTCCTCGGCCTTGGCGTTCACCTGGTTGATGGTGGCGACCACCTCGTCCACCAGCTTCTCGCCCTCCTGGGCCTTGGCCTTGGCCTTGTCCGCC
>Ga0067045_1030966_pt1 | contig 13553 bp, 10 predicted proteins | sample TerdegcTABiofilm_FD_59184 | JGI IMG/M metagenome (GOLD analysis project Ga0067045, IMG submission 59184) | Combined Assembly of (Gp0054472, Gp0054536) Wastewater bioreactor microbial communities from Singapore -Terephthalate degrading...
CCCCGCCGCCACGAGGTCAGCGGCATGGCGCACCCGATGGCCACCGCGCCCGCGAACCCGACCAGTTCGTACGTCCCGGGCAGCGGCCGACGACACGCGCGCAGCACTACGTCCACCACGGTGAGCAGCATGAGGAAGACTAGGCTGACACCGGCTGCCCCGTGAAAGAACCAGCAGAGCCGATGGATGCCCTCCAGGAGGCGTCTGCCCATCGCGGTGGACGTGCTCGGGCGAGCGTTCACTGCTGGAGGAACTGGCGGCAGAAGGCCAACGCCTCGGCCCCGGGGAGGTTCTTGTCGGCCATCGCCTGCACGTACGCCGCGAACACCGGTTCGACGGCCGCGGCCCAGCGCGCGTCCTCCTCCGGCGAGAGCGTGATGATCTGGTTGCCGCGGGCGGCGGCGAACTGGCGGCCGGCCTCGTCCATCTCGTCCCAGGCAGCCCCGGTCTTGGGGATCCACTCGCGGCTCACCGCGGTGAAGACTTGCTGCACGTCGGCCGGCAGCGTCTCCCAGCGAGCCTTGTTCATGGCCACGAAGAACGCCGTGCTGTACGCCGCCCCGTACGCCACCGTGGTGCTGGTGACCACCTCGCCCCACTTCCATCCCTGCAGGGATTCCGACGGCGCCATCGATCCGTCGACCACGCCGCGGCTCAGCGCGTCGTAGGTCTCGCCCATGGGCATGGCCACCGGGGTGGCGCCCAGGGCGGTGACCACCTTGGCCGCCAAGCCCGTGCAGCGAATCTTGAGGCCTCGCAGATCTTCCAGCGTGGCGACCGGCTTCTTGGAGTGCAGCAATCCCGGCCCGTGGGCATGCAGGTAGAGCATGTGCACCGTGGCGAACTCCTGGGGCTGGAACCGGTCGTAGAAGGCGTTGACCAGCGCGGTGGCTTGGGCGCCGCTGCGGTACCCCAGCGGCAGGTCGATCACCTCGGACAGAGGGAAGCGGCCGCGGGTATAGCCCAGGACGGACATGCCGATGTCGGAGATCCCCTTCTCCACCCCGTCATAGCACTTGTCAGCCGCCGTCAGCGTCCCGCTAGGAAAGATCGTGATCTTCACCTTCCCCTCGGTGCGCTTCTCGATCTCCTTGGCCCACTCGATCGCCAGGACCGTGTTCCGGTGCGTGGGCGGAAAGAAGATCGAGTAGGTCAGTTCCACGGGCTTCGGCTGGGCCGCAGCCGGGACGAGCCCGGCGACGATCGCCGCCCCGCACGCCAGCAGCAGGCAGCCGGCTGTCGCTGTCACACCGCGCATCGCAGAGCCTCCTCGCGTTGGTGGGTGCTGACCCCGCTCCGCGGGGAATAATGGGGGCAAAGCGTAGCGAAGCGCCGCAGCGCTGGCAAGCCGCGAGGCTGCGCTCCGAGCCGGCCATCGGGCGATGGCAGGTGCCTGCTCGTCGAGTCCTATCCCAGGTCCTGCTCGCGCAGGTGCGCCGCGCCGACCGCGCACTGGCGGGTTGGACAGGCCGATCCCGGCCGCCCGATCGCGCGGACGGCGCCCAGCACGCCGATGCCCTGGCGCACCACCGCCGTGCCCAGACGCACGCTGGCGGCGACAGCCTCCGCGGCGGTCTCGCTGGACGCCAGCCCCCACGCCAGACGCGCGTCGAACGCATCGCCAGCGCCGACGCTGTTGGCCCCGTCCACGGGATCGGCCGGGAAACAGCCCCGCCAACCCGACCCGTCCCCGGCCACCGCACCCAGGCGGCCGCGCTTGACCACCACCAGCCGTGGACCGCAGGCCAGGCCTGCGGTCACCAGCGCCGGCGGATCCCCCGCTCCCACCCAGACGGCCAGCTCGTCTTCCGTCGCCACCAGGCAGTCCACGTGCGCCCACGCCGCGCGCATGCGCTCCGGTTCCACGCGGCGGGCAAACCATGGGCCTGGGTCGAAGAGCACCTGCGCGCCCCGCTGTCGATGCAGGGCGAAGACCTTGGCCAGCGCTGTCAGATCGTCCGGGCCGACAGCACCGTACCCTGCCCCGATCACCCAGGCTGGCGTCGCCGCCTCGAGCGCCGCCTTCCACGGCACTGCTGGCCCAGGGTAGTACAGCGAACGACGCCGCCCGGCCGCATCGAGCACGACCACGTGCACCGCGGTCGCCGGTCCTGCAGTCGCACCGGCCGCCACGTGGGCACTGGCCAGCCATCCCCGCGCCATCCTGCCCCACGCATCGGCGCCGGCATTGGCGGTGAGCTCGACGCGCGCGCCCAGGCATCCCAGCACGTACGCGGCCCCGGCGCCGCTGCCGCCGAGCGTCGCCGCGATCGGCTGGTCGAGCAGCGCGACGTTGCCGGCCCACGCCGCCTCGGCCGGCCCCGCGGGCAGGGCGCCACGCACCAGGACATCGACCACGGTGTTGCCCAGAACGAGGATCCGAGGTCTCACAGAGCTCCCAGTTCCATGGCCGCGCGGCCGCAAATCTCCACCACCGGATCGTACACCGGCCCGAACGGCGGCGCGTACGCCAAGTCCAGGTCGTAGACCTCCTGGACGGTGAGCCGGCGGCACAGCGCCGCCGCCAGCACGTCGATCCGGCCAGCGACCCCTTCGCGACCGATTGCCTGCGCACCGAGCAGCCGCTGCGTCTGCCGGTCGACCACGATGCGCAGGTGCAGGGGTTCACTGCCCGGGTAGTAGGCCGCACGCGTGCGACTGGTCCGCGCGACCTCGACAGCCGCGAATCCCGCCGCCCGGGCCTCGTCGATGGTCAGCCCGGTGCGCGCCACGGCGAAGTCGAGCACCCTGGCGATCAGGGTGCCCGCCGTGCCGCGGAAACGCTGGGGGGACAGCCTTCCCAGACTGTCCGCCGCCACGTTGTCGCCGGCGATCCGGCCGGTGCGGTTGGCAGTCAGGGCCAGCGGCGACAGGACGCGCCCGCCGGTGACCACGTGCGGCACCTCGACGCAGTCACCCGCGGCGAACACCCCGGGCGCGCCGGTCCGCATGCGGTCGCACACCGCGATGCCGCCCGCCGCGCCCAGGGCGATCCCCGCGTCTCGAGCCAGCCGGACCGCCGGGCGAACGCCCGTGGCCAAGATGACCAACTCGGCGGCCACCGTCTCGCCGCCAACCGTCACGCCCACGGCCGTCTGCTGGTCGACCGTCAGGCTCGACACCGCCTGTCCGAGCAGCAGTCGCAGCCCTCGGGCTTCGAGCGCATCGAGCACCGGCCGCAGGAAATCCGGGTCCAATCCTCCCAGCAGCCGCGGCGAGCGGCCGACCAGCGCCACCTCCAAGCCCCGCTGCAGCAGCGCCGCCGCGATCTCCAGCCCCGCGAACCCGGTGCCGACCACTACGGCCCGCCGCGGCGAGCGGTCCTCCAGCAGGCGGCACAGGGACACCACGTCGGGCAGTGTGCGCAGCACGAAGACGTTGGCCAGCGATCCCAGCGCCCATTCGGGCAGCACCGCCTCGCTCCCGGTCGCCAGCACCAGGTAGTCGTACCGCAGGGTCTGCGCCCGGCCCTCGGCGTCCGCGTACTCGACGAGCCGCGCCCCCGGCTTGACAGCGGTGACCTCGTGGCGTAGGCGGACATCCAGACCGCGCCGCGCGAAGTCGTCCGCACGCAGGGCCAGCAGGCTGTCGGCGCTGGCGATCTCGCCGCTGATCAGGTAGGGCATGCCGCACGCGCCGTACGAGGCATATGGACCGCGCTCGAACACGACCACCTCGAGCTGGGGGTTCGCGCGCCGGACCTGGCTGGCGGCACTCAGCCCAGCGGCGTTGCCTCCGACGACGACCACTCGCTTCGCCATGCCCCCTCCCCGCCGACCAGGCCGCCACCTCCAGGCCGGCCCGCGGCCCTGCTACCAGTCGGAGTTCGTCTCGATCAGCTTCTCGACCAGTTCGCGCAGCCGGGCGCTGCTCAGGCCACCGTGCTGCGCCGCGCTGCGGAGCAACACGTCGCTCCGCTCGCTGCGCCCTGCCGCATACGCCGCCAGCGCGCGCTCCAAGAGCTCCACCATGCTGCGCCTGGCCGCGGCTGCGTCGATGCCTGCGGCGCTGGCGGCCGCCTCCGTGGCCTCGGCCAGCCCGCCATCGCCGCTGCGCAGCGACTCCAGGCCGCGTTCCAGACACCCCACCACCACGGCCCGTGCCTGGTGCCGGAAGGTGCCGGCAAACTCGGCCATCTCGGCGACCACCCCGTCGGTGCGCGCACTGATGCGCGGATCGACGAGCCGGGCCAACGTGGCCCGCAGCTGCCACAGCAGCGAATCGACCTGCGCCGGCCGTAGGTCCGCGTCCTGTCCGAGCTGCTGCGCCCACTTCGGGGCCGGGCGGACCACCGCCCCACCGAAGCGATCGCGGCCCAGATGGGCGCGCACCGAGCCCACCGCGGGTGCTGGCGGCAGAGCGGCCGGCAAAGCCTCGTCCGGTGTCGCCCCAGCGGCGACCCCCGTCGAGGCATCCACCGTGACAGCCGACGACCGCGTCCCTGCCGGCACTTCCGCCGCCGCGCCAGGCTCGCCGGGGCCCCGCGTCGAGTCGGTAGCGGCGCTTTCGGCTGGCTGCGGCGACGGCGGCCAGGTTCCAGCTTTGCGGCGCGTGCGTTCGGGCAGAGAGATCGCGGCCGCCGCGGCAGAGATCTCTTCGAGCAGCTCCGGCTTCTCGGCGGGCGGCAGCCCCGCAGGCGTCCCGGAGAGGACGATCTGCCCGCGCCACCAGACCCAGTCGCCCCCACGGGCGACCTTCTGCTCGATCGATTCGCGGGGCGCGTCGGCGTCCACCAACAGGCACATGGCTTCCAGGCGCATGCCCGGCTCCGGACGGAACTGCAGCCAGGTCCACGGCAGCGCCACCTCGTACGAGTACGTCGAGCCACGGGCCACCGAGGCCATCGGCACCGGGGCGATGGCGGACATCGCCGCGTTCTGGCGTCCTCCCCAGCCATACGTCGCCTCCTTGCCACCGCTGGGGCTGACCCAGAGCTGGTATCCCACCGGCACCTCGGGCCGCTCCACGTAGACCTTCAGGTGATCGTAGAAAAACACCCGATCTTGACGCTGCCCCTCCGGCCCCAGCCATACCCGGGCAGCCGGCGCAATCCGGGCGGTATCGAGAACGTCATCGTGCACCGCGACCGCCACGTACAGGCAGTGAGCGTCCCACATCGCGTACACGTCGGCCTCGAAATCGTTCGGATCGCAGCAGGCGCCGCGCACGCCGATCTCGGCTGCGCCTGGAACCAGCGACACTGGCTGCGGGTTTCCCCATTCTGTCAGCCACCCGTCTATCGCCACCTTCCCCGGCGCGACCGGAGCGACCAGCTCTGCGTTGGCCGCCCTAAGCGAGAGCCACAGTGCCAGCCCAGCGAGCCACACCGTGACGACAAAGGCTGGGGAATCGGACCAGCGATTGCGTGGCACCGGCGCCGTCACTCCACAGCGATCGCCGCCGGACCCCAGCCCGCGCCGACCGTCGGCGCGGGCTGGCGGCAGCGCATTTCTCCACGGAAGCCCGAAACCGGCGGAAGTATATGCCACCCGCGCTGCTCGGCCAAGACCGCGGGAACCGGCGCCCGAGCGCCGCTGCCCTTGCCGCACAGACGACCAAAATCGCCCCGGTCGTCCCGCCGCGCAGACGTTCCGGCGGGCGGCGGGCCCCGACCGCCGGCTGTCCCAACCGGGCCGGCTCAGCGCGGCCGGACCATGTAGTGGTAATCGTAGACCGAACGGAAACCGAGGCTGGCGTACAGCCGCAATGCCGCGGCGTTGCTGTGCAATACCTGAAGGTAGGCCTGCGCCGCGCCGCGTTCCACAGCCCAGGACAGCAGGCCGGACATGAGCTGGCGGCCCAGGCCACGGCGGCGGGCGGTCGCGCGGGTGGCGACACAGAAGATCCCCGCTTGCTGTTGTTGGTGCACCACCATGCCGCACGAGACCGGCACTCCCTCCGAGTACAGCACAGCCAGCAGGCACGGAGCTGCGATCCGCGCCACCATGCGCTCCAACAGGCTGCGGTGCCGCTCGGAGAGCTCTGCACACTCCGCGTACACCTCGACCCAGTCGTGCCGATCGGCCGGCCGCAGCTGTGGGGGTGACGCCGGCATCGCGCTCGCCTCGGGCAGTGCCAGCGCCATGACGTGGCTCCGCGCCGCGCGCTGATAGCCGCGGCACGCCAGCACCGCGGCCAGACCGCGCGGGGTTACCTCGGGCAAGATCTTGAACGCCGTCTCCAGACCCCGCGCGGCGTACTCCAACTCGCAGAACGAGATCTTGTCGCTCAGCTCGGCACCGTCCCCGCCGAACGGCAGCACGCAGTTCGCGCGCCGCGTGTATCCGCCGCCGAAACGCAGCACCCAACCGCCGAGCCGCACTTCCTCCAAGCAGGGCCAGGCAGCCGCGGCGCTGATCTCCAGATCCTTCACCAGGGTGGCCGCGGGCAGGCGCCCGGCGCGCCTTCCTGCGGCGGGCGAGTCGGCGAATGTGACTGGTGGCTCCATCTCGCGCGGGGCACGGACGATCATTCGCTTCACCTCCATCGCGAACGAGGTGCGGACGAATGTACGTGGTATTTATCACAAATCAAGCATGAATATGCGATGGCCACTGCGACCGCCCGGGACTGACCGCGCCGGGTTCGCCATTGCGCCAGCAGCCAGCGACGCCCCGGGACCGACGGATCCAGGTCGATGGGCCGTCGGCCGTCGGCCGAGGTTGCGCGCCACGATGCGGTGCAAGCCGCACGGTGCGCCGGCGAACGTCTGCCGCCTGTCGCCACGGCGGCAGACGCGGCGACAGGCACAAGTACCTCGCGCGCCGACACCATGGAGCGTCTCGACGCACTCGCCCCGATGCCCACCGCTCGCCTTGCCCGCCTGGGCGCGCGCACGCCGATTGGCGCGGCTCGGACTCGGAGGGCAGCGCAGCCCTCCGTCGCGCAGCCAGCGGATGCGCTTGCATTCCCTGGTGGTGCGAACATGCCCAGGCCGCGATCGCCCGCGGCCTGCTCGCAGCCCGCATCGGTTCGGGACTCGCCGCGGCCAACCGCTCGTGGCGGCCCCGCGCCGGTGGGCCGGAGCAGGGGCACCGGCGCCAGGCTCTACGCCTCGTCCCGTCGCGGCAGCCAGCGGGGATGGTCGGCACCCCTGTCGTCGAGCCCGCGGGTCAGCAGGCGCTGGCCGGAACCGTCGATGCCCATCACCCAGAGGCCGGGGGCGCCGCCGGTCTCGGCACGACAGAAGGCGATCAGGCTGCCATCGGGCGACTCGCAGGCGCGGAAGTCCCACACCGGTGGCGCGCTCGAAGTCAGCGTGGTCACGGCTCCGGTCGCCGGGTCGAGCCGGCAGATCTCGGTGCCACCGAAAGCCAGCTCCGGCTTGAACTCGCGGTTGAAGTGGTCGGTGTCGGGGCGGTCATCCTGGAACTCCCAAGGGACCTTCGAACCGGGCAGTCGCCGCGGGAACAGGATCTGCCCGTCTCGCGTCCAGGCGGGCATGTTCGAGCCGCCGCCGCGATTGCCGGGGCAGCCGTAGGCCGCCGCGAACCACATCGCCTGGCCAGTGGTCAGCATCCGGTGCGCCGATCCGTCGGGCCGGCTTGCGCGCAGATCCGACCAGTCGTGCCCCAGGTCGGTCCGGTGGTGGCAGTCCTGGTACAGCAGCCAGCGGCCGTCCGGCGACCAGCTCGGGCCGAAGTAGAGATGGTCCGGGTCCGCGGCCACAAGCGCGCGGTTGGCCCCCTCGAGGTCGCAGGTCCAGATCTGGTAGCCGCCCGAGCCGGCCAGATGGAACGCGATGCGCGTTCCGTCGGGGCTCAGGCTGAAACCGTAGGCCACGCCCCCGCCGGCCGCGGTGAAGGGACGCGCATCGGACCCGTCGAGGCGCATGTCGAAGATCTGCGAATACCCCGGCCGGCAGACCTGCATGAGTACACGGCCGTCGTGCAGGAGCAGTTGCGGGGCATAGAACACCGCCATCCGGTCCCTGGTCGCCAACTCCTCCAGCGTGCCCTGGTCGAGATCGTAGGCCCAGACATGGGTGGGTGTCTGGGTGTAGTACTCGTCGAACGGCCGGCCGGGGCCGTCACGGCGCGGCTCCATGCTGAGCAGCAGCACGCGCCCGTCCGCCAACAACCCGCCCGGCTGCCAGGTAGCCTGACCCGGGGCATCCACTTCGAGCAGGCGCAGACCCGTGCCGTCGGCGTCGATCACGCATGTCGTGCCGCAAGAGGTGAAGAACAAGCGATCGCGCGCGGCGCCGATGGTCTCGGGCTGCGTGCTGTCCGCGTGCCGGTCTGTCTCCGGCATTCGTGTTTCTCCTGCTGTGTCTCCGCGCCTGTGCCGTCGGGCCCCGGCAGTTGTACCGCACAGACGACCAGGCGAATGGCACGGCGGTGCCGCGGTCCGTCACATGCCACCGGCTGCGGCCTCCCCCCGGCTGCCGCGGCTGTGCCTCCAGATGCCGTGCCCGCGCAGGGCGGGTGACGTCCACGAACCGGAGCGAGTCCCCCGCTCGCCCTGCAGCGGCATCCGGCAGCCATCGGGGCGCTCGCAGGCGTGCCGGATCTCAGGGCACCTCGATCACGTACTTGTAGGCGTTGGCCTTCAGCCAGTGCTCGGGTGATTCACCGTAGCGCGTCAGGTACAACTCGATGGCGCCGGTGTGCACGTTCTCCAGCGCCGCGAAGTTCGACAACTGGAACTCCGGCGCGACCGTCTCCTGCTCGCCCTTCGTGTCGATGATGGTGGCGGTCTCCTCGATCAGTCCCGGCTCTGTCTCGTCCACCTGGGCGATGACCAGCGGGTGTCTGGGCATGTTGCCCCGCGGGGGCTCCGGGCAGATGTTCCCGATCCAGTACAGCTTCCCACAGGAGTGGCGCAGGAGCCGGGAGAAGGCGCTCGGGGAGTAGAACGGCTCGCCGCCCGCGTAGCGCCAGGCGCGCACTGGCCCCCAGGTGTATCCGCCGTCCTCGCTGACTGTCAGCCAGTGCCGGCCTGGTTGGGTCACCCGGATATTCCCCTGTGGGCAGAACAGCTTCTCGACGTCCGTGCTGCCGCGCAGGCCCATGACGACGCGATCGTCGGCCAGCTCGGCAATCGTGGGTTCCATCAAGCCTCTGCCCGACCATTCCAGCGGCACCGCGATCAGGCTGGAGACCTCCCAGGCGTAGTCAGCCGCACCCTCATCCCAGGTGCCGATCAGGCAGCGCACACCACACGTGGTCTGCTCGCCGCCTGCGGTGCTGACCGCAGCGCGACAGCAGAAGGGGTAGAGCAGTTTCCCCGCACGGGTCAGGATGGCGGTGTACCCACCGTACATCCCGTTCCGCTTGAGGTAGCCGGGCTGGCCCCAGTGCGACTCTTCGAAGTCGTCCCCTTCCTCGTACCGCAGCAACCGTGGCGCGGTGAAGGTCCTCCCGTGGTCCCTCGACAGGCAGTAGAAGCCGTGATCGAAGTAGCGCTCCTCGCCTTGCCACGATGCAGCCAGCGCCTCCGGGCCCGTGCCCACGAAGATCCTCTGGAAATCGAAGCGCACGTCCTGGTGGCGCAGCGGATCATGGCAGACCGCAAACCAGAACTGCTCCAGCTCGAGATCGCCCTGGCGGGGGTTCTCCTGCGACGCGATCTCGAAGTCGCTGAAGCTCTCCCCGTTGTCATCCGATCGCCGCATGGCCAAGGACACGCAGTAGTCGCTCTCGACCTCGTAGGTCAGCCGCTCGGTCCGATGCAGGCTCGACCCGCCCCACACGTAGACCCCGATCGCGGCAGCCCCGTACCGGCCATCCTCGTACTGCCTGTACGGGAAGGACAAAGTCCTGGTGACTCGCCCCGTGTGCATCGCTTCGCTCTCTGTGAGGTGCGGGCGCTTTGCCCGTGCGGGCCGTCGCCCTGCCCAAAGTTGCGGTCTTCGTGCGGCCCGCGCCTCCAGATCAGGGTAGCGCACCCGGGTTCGTGAGCCACTCCTCGTCGAAGATCGCCATGTCCAGATCGCTGGTCATGGGTCGCACGTCGCGGTAGTGGCTGATGCCGAGGAGAATGCGGCCATCGTCGAGCTGGATGATGCCGTGGTTGCTGAGCTGGTTGGTCCCGGTCTCGGTGGCGATCACCTGCGGCGGCCCCCAGCTCTGTCCGCCATCTCGCGAGACCGCCGCCACCAGCGGATAGCGCGGCTGCTGGGTCGTCGACGAGACGTTGTTCCACACGACCAGCAGGCGACCGCTCTGGAGCTTGAGCAACTGGCACATGGACTCCGGCGCAGGCAGGGGCGAGGGCGCGGAGGCGCTCCAGGTCTCGCCGCCGTCGCCGGAAGTCGTCTGGTACAGGCAGCCCCCCTTGGTGCGGAACAGGCAGAAGAGCCGGTCGGGGGCGGTCTCCACGATCCGCGGCTCCATGACCCCGCGCGGCGTGTCCACGGTGATCTCCTGGCTGCGCCGCCAGGTCCGGCCACCGTCATCGGAGATCATGCACACGCCCGTGAAGTGCTGGCCCTCCCAGGCGCCTCTGTCCCTGTGCGAACGAGCCGGGTCCAGGAAATCCCCCGCGGCCAGGATCCGGCCGCTGTCGAGCTGCACCAGGCTGACATCTCCATAGTACATCCCGCCGCCCGGCAGCCCCTTGCCTCCGGTGATCTCCTGCCACGACAACTCCCGGCCGTGATCGAAGGTCCGCCCGCCGTCGGTGGAGCGCCGCACGTACACGTGGCTGCGGGTGGCGAAGTAGTCGGCGCCGGCCGTGGCGACCCGGCTGGCTTCGTCCACCTCGATCTCGTGCCGAGCCTGCACCACGTACATGATCGCTTCGCGGCCGCCGCGCAGGATGAGCACCGGTCCGCCGAGTGGGCCCGCCGCGTAGTCAGCCATGTAGACCTGCGGGGCGGACCACGTCAGACCCCGATCCCGGGAGTCGGAGTACAAAGTGACGCAGTTCGGGGAGCACTCGTCGAAGTCATAGGCCCCCCAGGTCATCCGGACCAACCCGTCGGCGAATTGGCAGAACGCCGGTCCCTGGTGATAATCCGCCCCGACCCCGCCGCGGATGAACTGGAAGTACTCCAGCCTGCCGGGCGTGTACGTCAACCGCGCGATGGTGGCAATCTTCATGGTGCGTTTCTCCTGTGGGCGATGTGCAGTCTTACACCCGGCATCCGCTGCAGCTTGGGCTCGCAGACCCCCTCGTGCCGCAGCGATGGCTGTCGAACGGAGGCTCCTCGCGGCTCCGCACGGCGCAGACGAAGGCGCCCTCGCCGGCGTGGAAGAGCGTCCCCTCGCCAAAGCCGACCGGACATCCGGTCCCCGGCGGGTCGGCGCAGACGGGCAGATCGGGTCCGCAACCACCTCCCGAGTCCGCAGGTGCCAGGCCGTCTCCGCGACCCGCGCACGACGGCGACGCGGGCGATGAGGTTGGCCAGGTACGCGTCCGGCCTAGTGCCCGCCCATGCCCCGCAGCGACCGACCGGACGGGCTGGTCAGCCTTCGCGTTCCTCGCCGCGCAGACTGGACACCGCCCAGACGGCGTCGGGGTCATCCAGCTCCACACGCACGACCCCCGACGGGAAGAACGTCTGCAGGCGCTCGTACTCCCGCTGCTTGTCCGCGTCCGGGTACCGCCATTCGTGCAGGTAGTGCACGCGGACGATGCCGGCCTGCAGCAGCTCCTTGCTGCAGCCGAAACAGGGCCTCATGGTCGAGTAGAGCTCCGCGCCCTCGGTGGCGATGCCGAACCGCGCGGCCTGGAGCAGCGTGTTCTGCTCCGCGTGCACGCAGATGCACAGATCGTAATCCTTGCCCGGGGCGTACCGCTGCCGGTCGGCACAGCGGTGACAGCCCCCGTCCAGGCAGTTGGGCATGTTGTGCGGCGTGCCGTTGTACCCGGTGGCGATGATGCGCCGATCGCGCACCAGGATGGCTCCCACCCGATTGCCAGTGCAGTTGGCGCGCGCCCGCACCGCCATGGCGATGCGCATGTAGTATTCCGACCACTCGGGCCGCTTGCGCTGTGACATCGATGCCCCCCTCCGCCTGCATTCCGCAGGCCCGCCGCGCTGCCCCCGGGAAATCCGCGCCAGCCGGTGTCGTCGGCGTTCAGCGTCGGTCCCAGCTCGGCAGGACTATGGCTCCAGAAGCCTCCCAGGCGTACCAGTACAGAGCGGCCGTGAACGCGGTACCGGCCGCAGCCCGCTCCCGTGCCAGCCCGACGACAGCATCGTTCGTCCCGCGCCCCAAGATGGACGCCAGTGCATACACCGTGTCGACGCGGGCCCTGCTGCTGTCGATCTGTGCCCAGATCGCTGGCATCAGCGCGTCGATCCGGGGCACCGCGCCGCGCACGGAGACCTCGTCGGGCGTCAGACGCAGCCGCTCCAGCAGAGCGTCCATGTGCTCGTGCACACCGCGGCCCGCCACCGAGCCATCGGGCCGCCGCCGGCCGTCGTAGTCCACGGTCACGTGCAATGGCTGGCACGCATCCTGGGCGTAGTGGGCCAACAAGCCAGCATACACCAGGCATTTCTGCTGGATCAGGACATCGCCCGGCCAGCGCCGGTGTTCGGCCAGGGCCACAGCCAGCCGCTCGGTCCACTCCGCTACCGCGTACGGCAGCATGCCGACCTCGAAGGGGCTGCGCCCTTGAGCCACGCAGGTGTCGAAGAACGCCTTGCGGGTGGCCGGTGCCGAACCAGGTCGCAGCAGTTCCGAGTCCCAGTAGTGCTCGGCCTGTTCGGCAGCGTGCAGATGCGGCACCTCTCGATCCTTGAACAGGTCCGGGTCCGCAGCCACGTGCGCCACCAGCGCTTCGCCCGCGCGCAGGAACGCCGGCGCAGAGGCGGGCAGCGAGCGCAGTGCCGCGCGGGTCAACAGCTCGTGGCCACCCGCCCACCAGGCGTGGACAGCCCCTGGCAGAACGGCCATGACCAATGCTGCAGCCAGGATCCTGCTCCTCATCGCCAACTCCTGGGCGCGGGCGCGCCTGCGTGTCTGCCCGTCTGGCTCGCTCGTGCCCCTTCCCCCACGGCGGCACATTGGCGCCCACCGCCGGCAGGGTCGCACCACGCGCACGCATCGACCAGCCGGCGCGGCAATATAGCCTCGCCGGGCAAAGGGTCAATTGGTGGAGGGCTGCACCTGGCAACCGCCCTTGACGCTGGGCAGGCGCGGCGCTAATAACATGGGCGCACTGGACGACTGGCCCACCACCATCCAAGCGAGAGGTCTACCATGCCGCGCAAGAAGCTGAATCTCCTGTTCCTTGGCATCGACAGCCTGCGGGCCGACCGCATGAGCTGCTACGGGTATCGTCGTCTGACCACGCCCCACCTGGATCGGCTGGCCACGCAAGGCGTGCTCTTCGAACGGAACTACTCGCCCCACATCCCCACCACCTCGGCGTACGCCTCGATGTTGACCGGCATGGACTGCTTCTCTACCACGGTGGTCGCCTTGCGCCATCGTGGCGGGCTGCCCGAAGACCTGCAGACCCTTCCCGAGGTGTTGCGCGAGCATGGGTACGCGACCTCGTGCGTGGGCTTCACCGGCAATGCGGCATCGCGGGGCTTCGACCAGTACATCGACTACGCCGGTTGGGGCTCGTGGGCCGAAGGGCGCAGTCCCAAG